>ENA-OREN01003291-OREN01003291.1-marine-metagenome-genome-assembly--contig:-NODE-3291-length-15184-cov-4.936453_pt1 | contig 15184 bp, 14 predicted proteins | sample MGYA00248624_ERZ508555 | MGnify/ENA primary metagenome ERZ508555 (study PRJEB26222, sample SAMN06267773) | marine metagenome | isolation source: Saanich Inlet, British Columbia, Canada | place...
TCTATCTCTTTGATATGAACGGTCAGATTGTTTACAGTAATATTTCTGAGCACGTAGGTTATATACTTGAACGCGGTGAAAATTTACAATTGGATTCTGCTATAAAAAGTGTACCAGCTTCCGCGCTTCAGGAACCGGGAATGAAGGATTCAAAAGGTGTACTTGTGGATGAATCCATGTTGGAGAGTTACTATCCTGTTTACGAATATAACGGCGGGATAGTTAATAGAGAGAAACAGACAGGGGTCATGGAAATATACCAGAATATGAAGGAACTGGACATTCAGATAGCAAGGGCACACAAAAAGGCCGTGATAATAACCGGATCGAGTATGGGGCTACTATTCCTTATACTGCTTCTGATTATTAAGAAGGCGTCCAATGTGATTCGGTTAAAAACTGATCAGCTTGTTGAGGCTAGGGATAACCTGGAGGAAAATGTAGTTGAGAGAACAAAGGAGATTAAGCAGACTTATGAAAGACTGCAGGAAACTCAAAAGCGTTTGAGCAGATCTGAAAAGCTGGCTGGGATAGGGACTCTGGCTGCAGGCGTCGCGCATGAGATAAACAATCCTCTCGCTTCCGTCGCAGGTTGTGCTGAGGGTCTTATGAACCGGATGGATAGTGTAGATTTTAAATCAAAGGATGATGAAGAGGTTTTTCCTGATTATCTGAAAACTATTTATGACGAGACTTACAGGTGTAAGGACATAATTTCTAAGTTACTGGATTTTTCAAGAAGACAGGTGCCGGTATTTGGTGAGGTGGATATGAATGCGCTGATAGCCAATGTCGTTAAGTTGATAGGACGGCAAAAAGAGCTGAAAAAGTTGAGTATTGAACTAAATTATAGTCCCGTATCAGTTACAATCTATGGAGACGTCAATCAACTTCAGCAGGTTTTTCTGAACATGATTTTGAACGCGATTGATGCAACAGCAGACGGTGGTAAAATTAAGATAACGACAACAGGGGTTGATGACTACGCTCAAATAATTTTTGAGGATACAGGTTGCGGTATTGTTCCGGAGGATTTAGACAAGATTTTCGAGCCTTTTTTTACTACTAAATCACCGGGGAAAGGTACCGGACTTGGGTTATCCATCTGTTACGGTATCATAGAAGAGCATAAAGGGAAGATTTCAGTAAGTAGTAATGGAATAGGGAAGGGTACAGCATTTACAATCTCTCTGCCAATATATGAAAAAACATAATGTGCATAGCTACTTTAGACACTTTTATTTTTTTTCTCGAATCTCTAATTCTGCATGTGTCCTTTTTCATATTTATTTAGAAAATCTTTGTAGTTTGAGAAAGAGAGATGGAATGTCTTATTCATCAAAGATTTTCTGACATGAACCATGCCATCTTTAGCTAAATTATCTGATAGGAGCAGTTTAAGTTCATCAACAGTTGCAATATCCTCATCGGTATTTTCTATCGATTCTATATGCTGTAATATAGACTGAATAAATAGGTGAAGAACTTCTTTTTCGTCAATCATCAGTTTCCTCGTATAAAATATATCGGATTTCTCTGTCCTGTTATTATCGGTATATTGGATATATTCTTTAGAAAAAATATATTTTGTTACTGCCGGAAGGGCGATAGTTTAAAATGCATTGGTGAACAATACCTGAATAACGTGCATAAAATCGTTGAAGAGACAGAATATAGTGATATATAATGACTTGCTTGCAATAATGTAGTAAAAATGTGAAGTGTTTAAAGTTAAAAAAAAGATTTGTTTTCTGCCCAATTCCAAGCGGTGAAACACTAATATGAAGAATAAAATTAAGCTTCTTTTTGTAGATGACGACAAGACCTTCAGCAAGGTTATGAAGAAGGAATTGACCCGTATGGGGTACTCTGTCGTTTGTGCCGATTGTGGTGAGAAGGCCATTGATACATTTAAGAAGCGTAACTTTGAGGTAATAATACTTGATATTAAGATGCCTGGCATTGGCGGTCTTAATACTTTGAAGGGAGTGAAAGAGATTGATCCGGAAGTAGAGGTAATAATGCTTACTGGCAGAGCTACCATTGAGAGCGCCGTTGAGTCAATGAAGATAGGTGCGTATGATTACATTACAAAACCCTGCAGACTTAGCGAATTAGATATACTCTTGAAGAAGGCTTATGAGAAGAGACAGATTTCTAAAGAAAATATCTCTTTGAAGAGGTTGGTGACCAGTAAGGAACGGGATAAAGTCATGATAAGTCAGAGTGACAAAATGAAGCCGGTTTTCAACCTTATAGACAAAGTTGCCGTAACGGACTCTACTGTACTTATTCAGGGAGAAAGTGGCACGGGAAAGGAACTTGTTGCCAGGGATATTCATCAGAAAAGCAAACGCAGCCAATATCCATTTGTTGCTGTCAACTGTGCAGCCCTTCATGATACACTTCTTGAGAGCGAGTTATTCGGTCATGTCAAGGGAGCATTCACGGGAGCCCATGAGGCACGCCAGGGTCTGTTTGAGGTTGCAGATAAAGGGACATTGTTTCTAGATGAGCTTGGTGAACTGCCAACAAATATTCAGGCAAAATTACTGAGAGTGCTGGAATCCGGGGAAATTCGCCGGTTGGGGGACAGTAAGGTAATCTTTGTTGATACCAGGATTATAACGGCTACAAATAAGGATCTTACGGCTATGGTAAAGGGAGGCACTTTTCGAGAAGACCTGTTTTTCAGAATTAATATAGTTCGTATATCCTTGCCACCTTTGAGAGACAGGCATGATGATATCCCGTTACTTGCACAACACTTCCTTAAAACACATAAGATTAATATGACGCAAAAGAAGTTTTGTAATGACGCGCTTGAGTGTATGAAGAGGTATTCGTGGCCCGGTAACATAAGAGAACTTGAAAATTTTGTAGAAAATATAATTATTGTTACTGATGATGAAAAAATAGGTGTTTGTGATCTGCCCGAAGAGATCAGAGGATATGTGACTAATGATTACGTTCTTGATGCTGATGTCTCTCTCTCTGACCTTGAGAAGCAGCATATAATTAATACTCTCTCAAAGATGAATGGAAACAAAACACGTGTGGCTGATACACTTGGTATATCTATAAAAACGTTATATAATAAGTTGAAACTTTACAATATTCCTTATGATTTAAAATGATTGGAAACGAACTTTAACAATTTCATAGCTGCCTGATTGTCTGGTAAGGCTATAATCAAACCTTTTCCATATAAAACTCAAAGTACAAAATGAATCATACTGAAACTATTAAAGTTGTTGGTGTTGTTGCCAGTGTAATCCTTCCGTTGTTTAATATTCCTTTAATCCTGAAAATCAGGAAGACGGGTTCATCAAAGGATTACTCTCTTACGTGGGCATTTGGGATTATGGGCTGTACCTTACTTATGCTTCCCTCTGTATTATCAACACACGATATTGTTTTCAAAGCATTTGGAATCATAAACCTTGTTACATTTTCCACGGTCATGTTCTATATTCTGAAATACCACCGCCGCAAGCCTGTCTAAAGGTAGATGGTTGTTCTGTTGTGTAAGATAATAAGCAATGAAACAAGTGAAGGAGTAATATCCTCATCTTTTGGAAAAACCAAAGGAGGAAGAACAAAAACTGATGAATAAAACAATTCCCATCTTAGCATTATAAATCCGATATCCTTTTAATTATTAACCGGTAGGAGATAATATTATGTCAGATTATTTTGATTGTCCTAATTGTGGGGCAGAGGTACCGATAAAAGCGAAATCATGCCCTGATTGTGGTTCAGATGAGAATACAGGATGGTCAGAGGATACTATGTATGACGGACTGGATCTTCCTGCACTTGATGAATCAGATACACAGACCAAGACATCAATGCTTCAAAGTAAGGTTTTGTATTTCATCGTGGCTATTCTGACAATTGTGGCATTTGTACTGTTTTACATATTGTAGAGAGTGCCATGAGGCTTCGACTGAATTGGGAATCCAGTCTTTTTGATTTATGGATGCTGTTCGTCTGACAGGGATTAGTTCGGATTGGAATGGCAGAAGATGAGTGACAGTGCTGGCCAATTTTAAGTAGAAACAAGTTGAAGAAATCTAAAGTAAATCCTACCGACTATAGTATCGCATTTTTCATCTCTCCTCACGGGTATGGCCATGCTGCACGGGCGTGTGCCGTAATGGCTGCCATGCATGAGCTTAATTCCTCGATAAGATTTGAGATATTTACAACAATCCCTCAGTGGTTTTTTCAACAATCAATTTCAGGAACTTTCACGTATCACAGCCTATTTACGGATATAGGTATAGTTCAGGAGACACCTCTGCGTGAAGATCTGCCGGAAACCCTTCGCAAACTTGATAGCTTCCTGCCTTACGATCTGTCACATATTACAAATATTTCAAAAGAGATACACAAATTAAAATGCATGTTAATCATATGTGATATCTCTCCAATGGGAATTGTTGTAGCGCGGAAAGCCGGTATTCCTTCAGTATTGATTGAGAACTTTACCTGGGACTGGGTATATGAAAATTATGTAAGTACAGACTTTTATGCAGGTAAATTTGTTGATTATCTAAGGCAGATATACAACTGCGTAGATTATCACATTCAAACAGAGCCTGTTTGTTATTATCAGAACGTAGATCTTAGTACGGCACCGATCAGCAGAGAGGTAAGGACTACTTCGCAGCAAATCAGACAAAAACTGTCTATCCCGGATGGTGTAAAGGTGGTGATGATTACGATGGGTGGAATACCAGAGAAATATCAGTTTTTAGAACAACTGGCATGTAAAAGAGACATTTACTTTATTGTTCCCGGGGGTTGTCAGACAATGCGGCTTCTTGACAATTTAGTTCTATTGCCACGTCATTCTGATTACTTTCATCCAGACCTTATCAATACTTGTGATGCCGTAATAGGGAAGCTTGGTTATAGCACTCTTGCTGAGATCTATCATGCCGGCGTTCCATACGGATATATTCCGCGCTCGACTTTTAAGGAATCCGAGGTGCTTGAAGCGTTTGTAAACAATCATATGAACGGGCGTGTCATTTCTGAGTCGCAATTTCAAGAAGGGAGTTGGCTCTCTTATATTCATGAAATTGTTACATTGCCCGTGATAAAGCGAGACTGTCCTAATGGGGCAACAGATGTTTCACAGTTTATTTACAGAGTGTTAAATAATGATAGTTGATTAATTAAAGTGCACTCTTGTGGCTGGATAATAGACGTATTGTTCGCAATAGTGTCCATGTGTCTATTATCCGTTTAATTTACGAGAATGTATAAAAATTAAACAGAAACAATTTGCATATTAAAAACTGAGACAAATACTATATAATATTGCTTCTGTTAATTGCCTAACTATATGATACATAAGGGTTAAGTAGTATATTGAGAAAATGTTTATTTATTGGGTTTAAATTGAAATTTGGCACACAAATAGCTTTATTCAAGGTGTTACACTATTATATTGACAAAGAACAGAGACTACTTTTAGGATATATTGCCGAAGATTGACAAACTGCATATTAATTAACTATGGATGATTTAAAAATAGCAGCCGATAAGTTTGAAATACTCGATCACACTCCAATAGGCCAATTTGTTCTCAGGAAGGATTTCATTGTTATATTCTGGAACAAATGCCTGGAGGACTGGTCTGGCATTTCAAGAGACAAAATTGTTGGTACTAACCTGATGACTCATTTTCCACATCTGGAAGATATTAAGTATATTGATTGTATAAAGAGTATGTTCAATTCCAGTTCTTCCATAGTTTTTTCTTCTCAAGAGCATGAGTATATTATACCTTCGCCTCTGCCCGGAGGGAAATTTCGTATTCAAAGTACGTTTATTACCAGCATCCCTGCGCAGGAAGATGGAGAATTTTATGCCCTTTTTGCAATACAGGATGAGACAGACGTTGCGAATGCTCTTGAAAGCAATAGACTTTCACTTAGGCAACTTGAAGAGGAGATAGAAGAGAGAAAGAAGGTCGAGAAACAATTAGTGCAGGTCGCACGTTATGACAGCGTAACCGGGTTGGCTAATCGTACGCTTTTTAGAGAGGTTTTAATAAGAGGCCTGGCTAAGACGCGTCGTAATCACAATACATTTGCTTTGATGTTTTTAGACTTGGACCATTTTAAGGATATCAATGATACCATGGGGCATGATGCTGGTGATATGTTGCTGAAGAGTGTTGGTGATAGATTAAAGGGTCGTGTGCGTGGGGTTGATCTTGTTGCTCGCCTGGGGGGTGATGAGTTTGCTGTTTTTATTGATGATTGCGATCCAGATGATGCTGCTCATGTTGCACAAGGTATACTTGATGTTCTCGCTCCATTTCATAAGTTGGGTAGTAACGAAGTCTTTGTAAGTTGTAGTGTTGGTGTTGCAATGTGTCCTGATGCAGGTGAGGATCCTGAAAGTATCTGCAAGTCTGCTGACACTGCAATGTACCTTGCAAAGACAACTGGAAGGAATAACTATCAATTTTATTCTCAGGATTTGCACGAAGAGACAGTAAAACGCATACATCTTGAAAATGATCTTCGACGTGCTCTAGAACAGGATGAGTTTTTACTTTATTACCAGCCCAAAGTAGATATGAGCGGCAAAGTTATTGGCATGGAAGCCTTGATTCGCTGGCAACACAGCAAATTAGGGATAATAAGTCCGGGTAGGTTTATTCCTATGGCAGAAAAAACAGGTTTGATTTCCCCGATAAGTGAATGGGTATTACATACTGCATGCCTGCAAATTCGTGAGTGGGAGGAAAATAATTACTTGTCAAAGGATGCAACGCTTGCCGTAAACGTTTCTGTCAAGCAGTTGAAACAGAAATCTTTCTGGGATACGTTACAAAGAATTCTGTCTGTCACAGAGTTGGATCCACGTTATTTAGAACTGGAATTGACTGAGAGTGCTATAATGGATCATCCTGAAGAAACGATTGTCTTGCTTGAAAAAATACATCAGTTGGGTGCACGTATTGCGGTAGATGATTTTGGCACATCTTACTCTTCTTTGAATTACCTTAAGCGCTTGCCAATTGATGCCATAAAGATTGACATGTCTTTTGTGCAAGGTATAGGTAAGGACCGTGATGATGAAGAAATTATTAAGGTTATAATCACGCTGGCCAGAAGTCTGGGGTTACAGTCAGTAGCCGAGGGTGTAGAAACAAAAGAGCAGATCACTTTCCTGCATGAGCATAAGTGTGATTGTCTGCAGGGTTTTTATTTCTGTCGTCCCTTGCCCGCCGAAATTGCTACACAATTTTTGAAGGAGATATCATCTGATAACATGTCAGAAGAGTCTGAATGTTCGATTGTAGATTGAAAAGATTAACATCATCGTCTGTTTTGTAAAAACCACTAAAAATAAAGATCTCTTTTGCCGTGGGAGAGAGACTTCATTTTATCAGATGTCATCTGCCTGACTTTCGGATCAGAAATCTTACTAATCTCGGAGGTTATGAGGGATTTTGTCTTCCCGGCAAGTTCCTGATTATAGTCCAGAAGATATTCCTCAAATGTAAGAAGTGCGTTCGGCTGGCAAAAGTTTTTAATATCACCGGGTTTTGCGAGATCCATAAAATCCTCGCCCGTTCTTCCTGTGCGATAGCATGATGTGCAAAAACTTGGAACAAATCCTCTGTCCGTCATATCTTCAATAACTTCAGAAAGGGAACGTTCATCCGATATACTGAATTGTCCTTGTTCATTTTTATTGTTGCTGTAGCTGCCGGGTAGTGTTTTTGAACCAGCCGATATCTGTGATACACCTAGATAAATAAGCTCATTTCTTAATGCCGCATCCTCTCTTGTGGAAAGTATTATACCGGTATACGGTACAGCAAGACGGAGAACGGCAATTATCTTCTTAAGATCAGCATCTGATACCGGGTATGGGGGGGCGGAAGCAATGTTAGAGCCTTGTGCCTGTTCAAGCCTTGGAACAGAAATAGTGTGAGGGCCGACTCCAAACACTTCTTCAAGATGCATGGTATGAAACAGCAGTGCCAGCACCTCAAATTTATAATCATAAAGGCCAAACAGTGCACCAATGCCTATATCATCTATACCGGCACTTTGAGCGATGTCACATGCGTAAAGACGTTTTAAATAATCAGATTTTGGCCCTGATGTGTGCAGTAGGCTATATGTGTCTCCGTGATATGTCTCCTGGAATAGCTGGTATGTCCCTATACCGGTCTGCTTAAGCCTTTTAAAATTTTCCACTCCCATTGGGGCCACATTAATGTTTACTCTCCTTATGCCTCCGTTACCTTCTTTTGTGTCGTAGACGGTTTTTATCGCCTTTCCTACATAATCAATATCTACGGCAGGATCCTCTGCAGAGACAATGAGGAGCCTTTTGTGCCCCTGTGAGATCAGGGCCCTGGTCTCCTCACGTATTTCATTTGTATTTAAACATCGTGTTTCTGTGTTTAAGTGTTCCTTTCGGAACCCACAATAAAGGCAGTTGTTAACGCATCTGTTTGATAGATACAGTGGTGCAAACAGGACAAGACGGTTACCGTATATTGTCTCTTTTATCTGTTTAGCAGTTTTGAATATTTTGTTCAATACAACCTTCTCGTCACAATTGAGAAGGACAGCTACCTCTTCAGGGTTAAGACCTTTTAATGCTAATGATTTGTTGATTATGGTTTCGACACGTTGACGTGACGGTCTTTGTGTCTCTTCAAGAATATCAAATATTTTATCTTCGTTAATAAAGTTTTTCATATGCCTAAATCCGTAGGGGCTCTGCCTATGCTCTTAAGCAGTTGCAGTGCATCTGTAATCTGATTTTCCACAGTTATATCTACCGTAGCCCTGTTGGGGTAGATATCGTAGAATCCAACGTAATCCTTGGGTGTAAGGTTAAGCATTATTGAATTTGCTCCTCCCATAAGGGCTTGTCGCCTTGCCTGTGGGTTTATAGACTCAAGAGCCGTAGTTACAAGAATCTTTCCGTAGGGATCGATAAGCCTTAAGACAGAAATGGCCTTAAGTACGTATTTAGCATCGGGTCTATTATGGACGGAGAGTGGAGTGTCCGGATGAGGAATAAATGGACCAAATGAGTACATATCACAACCCAGCTGTTTAGCAAACATAAAATCGTTAATAACACTCTCAGCATTCTGTCCGGGAAGACCAATGAGACCTCCACTGGCAATAATGTATCCGATATCTTTAAACAGATCAAGATATCTGATTCTCTCCTTTAAAGATGAATGTGGGTGCAGCTTTGAATATAGACTGCTGTCAGAAGTTTCAAATCTAAACAAGACCGCCTTGGCACCCGCATCAAACGCCTTTCGATAAAATTCCTCTTCCCTTTCTCCAACACTCAGAAAAATAAATACGGGATAATTTGCACGTATCTTCTTAATTAAGTCTAAAATATCTTCTGACTTGTAAGAGGGGTCTTCGCCTGATTGCAGGACGATTCCTTTAAATCCAAATCGTTTTACCGCGTCTTCAACAACTTCGAGAATTTCACCAGTATTAAGACTGAAACGTTTAAGTGTGGAGTTTTCTGAATTAATGCCACAGTAAGTACATTGGCAAACGCACCTGTTTGAAAACTCTATTATTCCATGAACACAGCAGCTATTGTCTAAAAATTTTTGACGTATGAAATTTGCTGATTTGTGCAACATCTCTATTTCGTCCGGATCTTTGCATAATAGCAGCCTCAATGCCTCCTCATGAGATATTGATTTACCATATGTTGCTCTATCAATGATCTTCAGGAAGGCCTTATCCAGATTGGGCTTGTCATTATATAATTTGGAAAGTTTTGCGTCTGTCTTTTTGAGCTCAAAGAACAGCTCTTTCCATGTATCCAGGATCTCTTCAGCATCATTCTCATCTATTTTCTGTACTACAAATCCACCCTGTGCGTAGACATAATCACCAACCTGGAGATCATAGAAATCATTCCGCGCCTTTCTCTTCTCACCAAAATAATCTACTGTAATCAGATTACCGGCAATGCTCTTTACGTTTCCCGGGATTGCGTAACACATAATTTACTCTTCAGTTTTTTTCTTAAGATTTTTGGGTACAAGTAAGCACTTCTGTCGTACTCACTCAAACTACCACTTAAAACTATAATTGTCTAACTTTTTCCCAGAACATTTGATACAGAAACAAACATCTTTATAATTTGTCCAATCTTTTATATAATCTACGAGTTATCTAGTAGTAGAAGGGGAGACATTGAGAACAAAGATTTATCACCTGGTTACGTTTGATTTATAAATATTTTGAAACAGTGACTTTTTTCAAATTTAACAATGAGGGTTGTTGCAAATGAAAAAAACTAATATTTTGGGTATCGCTTTTTTAATAGTTGTAACTTCTAGTTTTTTATGGGCAGGGCAATCAGATCTTCCGGAACCTGACGCATTACAGGAAACTTACTTGAAAGGAACTAGAGAGGAAAGAGGCCTCCAATGTGCCAAAGAGGTTGCATCATTATTAGGTGAAGAGTGTTCTTTCTGTCACAATGGAGAAGTCACGGAATTTACGGAAAAAGGAAACAGGGCAAGGACTGATATGCAGGCCTCAATTGCGATCGGTGCAAAGTGTAATTACTGCCATACGGGAAGAAAACAATTTACAAAGAAATTTGAAATGGCAGAGAAAATGTTTGAACTATCAGAGATGATGGATGTAAAATGTGACTTATGCCACAATGGAAAAGACAATCTTACTCCAGAGGGGAGTACAGCAAAAACTGCTATGTTACTACAAAAATGGAAAAAGAAAGGTAACAAAAGATGCTTGAAATGCCATGTTAAAAGGAAGAAATTTGAATTGAACTCTGATGGAAAGGAACTTCTAAAGAGCCTGATGCATGAAGGAGAAGAGGCCGATTGACGGTGGATACAGGTTTGAAAAGCGGCGGTCACAGCATGTCAGATACGAAATCAGACAATTACGATTAGTTAAAAAAGAGGCCTTTTTTTCAATTTCTCTTGGATGTTCATTTAATAATTAATACTTAAAACGATACCTTTATCATTGATATATGTATCTTTCGGTTTGTTTAATAATTTTATGCAGACCCAAATATCCCCAAGGCTCCCACCTGCATTCAAAGTAAACAATAAAAACACAATTGAAAAATAACTATCCGGGATAACACTAAGAATTATAATTGCTAATATTGTTATAATTACTAGAGGACTCAAAGATATTACGAAAAATTTGTTTTTATGTATATACCAGTCAGGTGCACCAGCGTATGCATAAATGCTTTTAAATCCTATTTTTGGTCTGTCTCCTGTAAAAATATAAAAGAATAATCCATGTATGAGCTCGTGAATTATTGCTGTAATGAGAATTAAGACACAAAAAATATACTTATTTAAACTTGGCAGATTGTCAAATGCTTGAATGTAAAAAAGAATATCAGTGGAACTGTTCAAACCTAAAAGTTTCAATAGATAGTAAAATAACGTATAAAAAAAGAGTATAGAAATGACACATAGAAAATTCACTACAATCAGCAGTTTTATATTCTTATGAAAATCCAGTATTATCCTGTTATTGAAATTGGCGTCTGCTTTATTAACAGCTTTCATAAGTGGGGTGCAGTACAAAATCAGACAACCATATTTAGTATTAAAATTTACTCTATTTGTCAGTAACAGTGAGACGTTTCCCTGTGAAGGTATTACTGAATGTCCTGGTCGGAACTGCGACAGGATCAAGAGGATCTGCTCCAGGGGGGAACAGTTTGCCGGATAGTGCTCCACTCATTTGCTGATATGTTTTATCAAATTCTACGGTGAAGCTGAAGAGTGATGATCCGACACCATCTTCCAGAGAAGAGAAATTAAGTACTCTGACGGTAATCTCTTTCTCTCCTGCTTTATTCCATACCCCCTGTTGATTGCTGAATTTGTTGTCTAACTGAGACGAATGAATTCCAAACCAATTGCCATCTACAGTTATAGTAACAATCCTGGATCCGCCATGATCCTCCTCCGTTAGTAGATATGTACCGGCAATTTTCTCACCGAAAGTTGACGCATTCCAATCGGCTCTGGCTTTGCTTGAGCATAAGATGCCAAGCAACAGTAATGCTGATAAAATTACTGGAGTGTAAACTGTGAAAATTCTGTCTTGCTTCATAGGCTTATCATTCCTTTTTGATGTTATTTGACGTAGAAGAAACATACACTAAATTATGTTGGGCATAAATTAAACAATAAAATAAAACTACTATTTATTTACGATGAGCTGAGACCGTCACTGCTTGTCAATAGGAAATGAAATAGTAACAGTTGTTCCTTTTTCTATTTGACTCTGGACGTCTATGCTACCGCCGTACTGTTTGATCAAGTTTTTAACTATAGACATTCCTAATCCTGTGCCACGCAGTTCAGCTACCTTTGCATTTTTGGATCGGTAAAATTCGTTAAAGATTTTATTAAGATCCTCTGTAGTGATACCGATTCCCGTATCAGATATCTCTAGCTTAACTTCTTTATCCGTTATTGTGCTGTTTATACTTATTGTTCCTTCTTGCTCCGTATACTTTACCGAGTTGTCTATTAGATTTGTCAATATAATGTCAAGATCATCAGGAACTATATTCAGGTAAGAAGGTTCGGGTGTGGTCTTAATTATAATTTTCAGATTCTTTGCTTTTGTTTTTTCCTGCATTAGATGGAGAGTGTTTTTAACTGCAATATTTATGTCAATTAATTTTATATCACCTTCTTTGGGTTTTCCTATCTTACCTGCAATCAGATCAAGAAGGCCGTTAACAAGTGTTATGAGGAAACTCGTTCTTTTTTCAGATCTGATAACCAAATCTCTTGCCTTCTCGGAGATTTCGCCTGCATAGCCCTCTTCAATTGATTTTAACAGGCTTTGTATTGCACTTAGCGGGGATCTGAGCTCGTGGGTAACCTTGTATGTGAATTCGCTTTTTTCCCTGTCTATCGCTTCAAGCTTATTATACGCATCGGTGATCTCATTCTTAAGGGTTACAATTTCATTCTCTCTCTTTCTAAGACGGTTATTAACAGATGTTGCAAGGTACGCGGAGATGTACAAAGACGTAACGCTGAAGAAGATTATTGACAGGAGATAAAGGCCATTGTCATAAACAGGATTTGGAAAAAGTTCTTTAATATGAACATGAGGGATAACATGGAAATATTCCAGGATTGAAAGGCTGATTATTAATATTAATGCAAATGATGTTTGAAGATAACATTTCTTTTCTGATAGAAGAATTGCAGAAATAATTACGTGAAAAATAAAATAAAATATTACGGGACTTTCAATACCTCCCGTGTAATGTACAAGAAAGACAAGGGCTATCCAGTCTACAGAAATCTGTAGGTTAGCAAAGCTTTCATATGATTTTACGTGTTTCTGTAAATATAGACAGATAAGATTAAAAATCAGTATGCAAAAGGTGACAATGAATATGGGTATGATAGGTAGATCTATTCCCAGACCAAATTTGGCAAATTTAGATGTAACAAATATACCAATTACCATGATCCAGCGAAGGTTTATAAATCTTGAAAGACTTTCAACTAGCTCCTTTTCCAGTGATGATTTTTCATGTATATGGGTATTATATGGCATGCTGATCTGTGATAGTATTACTCATTGTTTGCCAGAAGCTCTGACTTTTGCTAACAGGTCCTTCGGCTGGACTGGCTTTTCTATAAAACTATCAACCGGCAAAAAAGCATCATCTTTTTCCGGTGAAAAGTTCATTCCCTTTTTTTGAGATATGGCAGTAATCATCAGGATAGGGGTTTTTTTGCAATTCTTGTACTCAGAATCCGGTTCTTCACTCTTCAATTCATAGGCTACATGAAATCCCTCAGTATCTGTCTCCATCATTACGTCAAGTATTATTAAATCAGGGACTTCCTCTTTTGCTCTTTGCAGTCCATCTTTACCGTTACTTGCAGTAATTACGTTATAGCTGTTTGCCTCAAGAGGCATCCTCATCGCTTCAACTATATCGGGGTCATCGTCAATGATTAGTATTTTCTGGGTTGCCATATAAATCAGCTCCTTCCTTTCAAAAGAGAGTGTAATTGTCAGGCAGACGGAGTGCTGCAAACTTCTTCGATTCTTCTTAGTACGGTATTTATTATATTTGACATTGAGCCTGCTAACTCTTTAGAAAGAGTGGTGCCATAATTAATTGTCTTTGGTTGGATGCCCACAATCTCTATCATAGGGGGATTACCAAGTATTTTCGTCATTTTAATTATCTCCATGAGATCGGTGTCGTGTAATGAGTACTTCTTATTGTTGTAGATTGAGCGAACCTCTTCAGCGCTAAATATTGTAACACTGCCCGGCGCTTTACCGGTTTCGACTGCATCTATGAAAATTACTCTAGCAGCTCCATGCATAAGATCGATTAGTTTGAACCCGCCCGTACCACCATCGTAAATTTCTATACTTCCCGGAAGATCATGCTTCTCCAGCTCATTGATTGTGTGGACGCCAATTCCTTCATCCATGAGCAATAGATTGCCAATACCAATAACCACTATCTTGCTATTCATCTATAAATTTTACTTTCATCAAATGTGTTGCACATGATATGCATGGATCATAAGCCCTTACGAGCATTTCAATGTTAAGGATTATGTCATCCTTTGGTTGATCTAGTATATTTGGCACAAGTGTTCTCAGGTCATTTTCAATGTTTGCCAGGTTCTGGCCAGTCGGAATAATATAATTAGCATAGGTGATCTTACCATTATCATCTAATTTGTGTTCGTGATATAATGTTCCCCTTGGGGCTTCTGTGGCTCCTACACCATGTCCGGCCTTAGGAGGCAGTTCTATTTTTTCGTCCGTCATTCCATCTGAAATCAGGTCATCAATCAGCCTGATACTGTCTTCAAAACAGTGTACGGTTTCTACTACCTGAGCAACATTATTCATGTATGTGTTGTAACAGGGTTGTTTTAATCCGAGTTCTTCGGCAACCTCTTTCGCTTTCGGGTGTAATTGATCGTAATTGTTATTAAACCTTGCCAGTGCTCCCACCATATAAGAATCTCTATTTGATTTTGCATGTTTTGATGTTGAGTTAGGGACCATAAATTCCTTTACCTTATCCAGGTAGTCGGAAGGTTCAACTTCACCATTGTCACTCGATTTGATATTGC
>ENA-OREN01003293-OREN01003293.1-marine-metagenome-genome-assembly--contig:-NODE-3293-length-15178-cov-11.805708_pt1 | contig 15178 bp, 25 predicted proteins | sample MGYA00248624_ERZ508555 | MGnify/ENA primary metagenome ERZ508555 (study PRJEB26222, sample SAMN06267773) | marine metagenome | isolation source: Saanich Inlet, British Columbia, Canada | place...
GCCTCCTAAATTAGTTAGTAATACATAAGATGAGGATATTTAAACTTCATGATATGTTTAAACTTTCTCATTTCTTCTGGTTGAATATTCTCATCGTGAATATTAATTCCATACTTTGTCATAACATCTAATGCAACTGTATCTGGTACATTACAGAAAGGTTTAAAACCTGTATCTGCTTTCTTAGCATACCTATTGTGTGTTCTATTTTCTTCTCTAAGAGACTTAGCATAAGCTAAATGTCCTGAAATATCTTGAGTTACCCCAATACCACTCTTATCAATGTTTACGTTGTACCCTTTAAATAAATTTTCATTCATCATATTCTCTCATCTCATTTCATTATTAATAGATTCTTTTCTTAAAAACCTATTAATAATAAGCCCCTCCCCTATTAATACTAGGGAGAAGCTTAAAATCAACCTTGGTTAACTACTATACTACAGCAGCGCCAATAATACAACCATTACCAGTCGGAGACTTAGCCTCGAAAGTAATCTCTTGGACCATGTAAGAACGTAGAGAGTCACCATCTTGTGCAATGTCAGAGAACTGAATTGGACGTAAAGTATTACAAGACAATGTTGAAGGATCGTAGATAAAGATTGAGGTATCAGCCATCAAGTAGTTATGTACTAATTCAACATCACCAAAGTCAGACTCATACAAGTCAACTGATTGGCGTAACTTACCTTTCTCATCGATGTTACGTCTAACATTACTAGTACCAGTAAGTAAGTCCGAGAACTTAACTTTCTGTGCAGTAGACATCATCACCTTAGAAGGTGCAGCAGTAGTCTCACCGTTAATACCACGAAGACATTCGTTGATATCAGCTAGGGAGAAGTTAGCAGCTGTTACAGCAGTAGCCTTAGTAGGTACATCAGTACCGTTACCTAAACCAGTCTTAGAACCAGCACCAGTAGGAGCAGCAGCAGTACCTGCTTGGATAGATGCAGTAGTGTAAGCTAAGTAACCACCCATAGTGCGAGCACCAGAGATAACTCTACCTGAAGTAGAACCAGCAGTACCAGCAAGCTGAGTAGAGATTAAAGTCTTCTCTACGTCACGCATCATTTCTTTACCACGCTTCTCAGTTTGATACTTGAATTCAGACTTACGACCAGCCTTATCAACAGCCTCTAAAGTACCAGAAACCTGGATACCCTTAGTAAAGATCTGGGTCTTGTTAGTCAAACGTGCAACTACTGGAGAGTCGTCAGCATTGAAAGTTGATCCTTCAATGTTAGCGTTTAACGCAGGAGTTTGTAAAGTATCAGTAGACCACTCATGTAGAGTGGCTGATGCTTTACCCTTACCAATAGATGATAAGAATGGAGTTAAGTCACGAGAGATATTAGAGATGTAATTCGCTAAGTCTTCTTTCTGACCGCCTTGTGTGGTGCCTGAACCACTGGTTTTAAAATATGTAGCCATTTTTATTTATTCCTATAATTTCAGGAAAATCACTCAAACATAGAGTCAATGGCATTGTCAAAGAGAATTTTATTATCATTCTCCGTTCCCTTACCCTTACTAACCCTTTGTCTGGATTGATCTATCCTGTTAGATTTTTTATTTGATTTAGAAACAGGCTTCTTAGTTGGTACTCGTTTGACTGCAACTTTCTTTCGTTTAATTGCCCCCTTACTTGTACTTTCCTTGAGTCTACGATAACCATCAATCACAGCTACTACGGTAGGATCCACTATAGAATCAACGAGTTGTTCACCTAAGCCTAAGCTTAATGCAAACTCTCTATTCTTTAGTGCGACCTCTTCAGACCAGTCTGGGACTAGATTAGGGATTTCAGTCTTAAAAGATTCAACCTGTTGATTGAATGCTTCTACTTGCTGCCCCTGCATCTTGTTACCCATAGTCTGCATGATAGAGTCTCTATTGCCTTTACGTTTAGAATATTCTTCTTTTGCCTTATCTAACTGACGATTCAGTTTTCCAGCATCGTAATCATCTTCATCGTAAGCCTTATCGACTTTCTCTTGCAGACCTTTAAGAATATTTAAATCCTTCTCGTCTTCATTACCTAGTAACTGTGCGTTGATGTTAGCGTACATCATAGACTCTTCCTTAGCATCTGCTAATTCTTTAGTCTGTTTCGCAAGTTCATCCCCTTTCTTTGACTGATGTTGTTTAGTCTGGTAATTAGTAATAAGCTCTTCCATGGTAACAGTACTGTTCTCACCGTCAATTTTAACGGGAACAGAAAAGTCCATATCGATCTCACTATCATCCAATTCGTCAGTATCTTCTTCTTGGGTAGCGTCCTCAGACTCATCCTCATCTTCTACTTCTTCCTCTTCTTCACCTTCTTCTACTTCACCAACTTCTTCAGCGTCCTCTTCGACAATGGGATCATCGTCTACGAGTTCTTCTGTGTCTTCTTCACCATCTTGGGTAGCTGTCTCAGGCTCTAAGCCTAAAACATCATCCGCCAAAGCGTCAAAGTCAAAGTCTGAAACTTGCGACTCATCCGTTTGGGTAGCTTCGCTTTTTTGTTCTGACATATAGTCTCCTATTATAGGAGGGTCTATTTAAACCCTCTCAATCAATCATCAAATAGTTCTTAAATAGAACCTCTTATTTCTTACCTTTACATTTATCACCGTGCCATCTACCATAAGTTAACTTTGTTAACCCAGTTTGACCGCAATGCTCACATGTAAGTGAACCCTCTTGCGTAACCTCTTTCTTCGCTGGGCTAACCTTAGTTTGCAAATTCATACCTAATAGTATCTCCCTAGCCTTAACTAGCTCACAAAAACCAGCAGCATTAACAGCTAAGTTCCTACCAGTAGATAATACATTAATTTGTGCATCAATATTATTATCTAAGTTTTTTATTGCTTTTTCAATCATCATTCATCATCCTTCATTTCTCGAGATTTATTATTTTTAGCAGTAATAGCATTCTCGATATTTCTTATTACTGCCCCCTGACTAATCGCTAACTTATAAAGAAATTCTCTACGCTCTGTTTCAAAGTGTTTGGTAAGTAACCAATCTCTAAACAAGTTATTGAGAATATCCTCAGTCACCATAGTCATAGTATCTTTCAGCTCTTCACATTGATAACCTTTACTTAAGGTTCTCTGGGCATCATCATATACAGATACTTTCTTTGGTTTACCATCACTCCCTATCTTATGACTAGGGTGTCTGTTGTATTTTTGTGTCATCTATCGTCTCTCATCTTATTGTTGTTCACCCATCAACATTGATGGATCAATTCCAGCTTGCTGTGCCATCTGCATAGCTTGTTCTGGGTTTTCCATAGCAGCTTGAGCTAATTGCTCTCCTTGCTGTTGGATCTCCGCTTCTTCTTGCTCTTGTTGCTCTGTATCTTGGTATAAGCTCTGGAAATCTACAGGCACTTGTTGAGGAATCTTAGCTCCTTCAGTATCCATAGCCTTAACAGCAATCTCAGCCCACTTACGATTAGACTCATCTTCAGCTTGTAACAGCTGTCTCTTATTATCAATCTTTTTATTGTCAATTTCTGCTTTAATAAGACCAATATTAGCCTTAGAAGTTTCGATAATCGATTGTTGGTTTTGCATTTCAAGGTCTTTAGCTTGTTCTACTTTTTGATTATCTTGCTCTTGTTTCTGTTGAATCTGCTGTTGACCAGCTTCATCTTCAGGATCAACTAGGAACCTTGTAGGGTCCATTCCCATGTTCTCAATTATATCTGCTGCCAGATTAAAAGAAGCCATAGGGTTGATGTAGGCTGCCGCAGTCGGGTCTTGTGCCATCATAGGCAACAATTCTGCAAGTTGATTAAGCTTCACACCCACATTCATATTAGAGTTTTCACCTAAGTTGGCCTGAATATCTAAATCCATATTTGACGGCATCAACTGCAACTCTTCAGATGTGATAGAAGCGTAACCCTTCCCATTTTTGTATCTAAGAGGGTTCTTAAGATTACTCTTCATCTCCCTTAAGATACCACGACAGAGGTCTTTAATCCCTGATTCTACAAATCGTCTAGCAATGTGTTCAATACGCACTTGTGCAGCGTTTTGAGCACCAGCCATCTTCTGTTCTGAGTTACCTGACACATATAATGTATCATTTAAGCCCATAGCAGTCTTTGTAAGACCAGTTGATTGTTCTTTTTGTAAACCTAAGAACTCTAGCATACCAGCGGTACCAGGAGAGATAGGTTCAGGTTGTAATTGCATTGTAGCTGCTGCAGGATTACCATTAGTAGCAATAATTTGCTTAGGCATCGGGTTCTGTAAGGCAGCGAAGTCTACTACATTAGGATCTGCTAAAGTTCTACCGTAGTTACCGAAGTAAACGTTCTCTACGAAGCCCCTCAGGATAGCAGTAGTCGCTTGTGTCTGACTACGTGCCATATCTAATAAAGATAGACCATAAAACTCATGAGGAATCTCAATAGGGTTAAGCATAGCTAGTGGAATGTAAGAAACATCATCCTCTTGTAGAATAACATCACCAGCTTTGATTACATGCTTAAGTTCTGCTATACCATCACCATCTCTATCTGTTCTAACCCAACATTCTACTACAGTTACCTCAATATTAGCTTCTTCTTCTTCAGTATCAGAATTAATATCCCAAGTTCTGATACCTGCGGCATCTTTTCTAGCAAAGTTCTCGATATTGAACTCTGACCAAGCCATTTCTTCACCTAAGTCAGCAATATCGCCCTTATAATCAGGCCACATCTTTCTAATATCAGAACGAGTCATATCGTTTATGATAGCTACAAACCTAGCATCAGTAATAGATGTAGCAGAGCGATCAATGATAAAAGACTCAGGTGGAATGTTCTTAATCTTAACACCAGACTTATCAATCTTACGTCTTAAGCGTACATCAGTGTAAGTAATTACACCTGTGCCTAATAAAGTAATTTCTTCATTAAGTTGTAGTGTACCTACAATCTCTAAGTCAGGGTCTGCTAATAATTGGTCAAGAGATACCTCATCAATAGAGTCATACTCTTCAACTTCATAATCAAAGTCTTCTTCCCAACCCCAAGTAATAACACTATTACCTAGTACTACTGCACTCTTCATCCATGTGGATAACTTACTCCAACCATCAGAATTAGAATTAAATAGACAGTAATTAACCACTGAAGAAGCTGTTTGAGCTCTCTTAGTAGCAGCAATAGAGTCATCATAGGGTACAAACATAGCTAACTTATTATTGTCAAGTAAAAGCTTAGTAATTAAAGCAGTATACCCCTCTGCAATCTCTGCTGAATCTGATGAAACAATCTTAGATACACCTTGTGGTGCTAAATCGCCCCTAGGCTCTAAACTCATCTCATAAATAGAATTCTCACGTCTCTTAGAGACATCTGAATTACCTGTGTAACCTCCATCGGAGTTCTTTATATATTTGTCAATCGAGTGGATCAACTGGTCGTCATCGACCTTCTCTATATCCTGCTTGCTCATTCGCTCTCTCGCTGATTAATTTAATTTCTACCAAATTGTTTGTGGTAATTTCTCGTAAGACTGTTGGTATTCTTTAGCATCTTTATTAGGATCTGTAGGGTACATCCAATCTGTAAGAAAGGACTTATCTACAAGAGGGTAATTATCAACATACCCTTGCCTACCTGTGATAGGGGTGTGCCAAGCATCTCCAAAACCACCCTTAGGGTACATCTTGTCTTGGGAATAATCATCACCAAAGCGCTCTCTACCTGTTTCATTATGTATAGCTAAATTTCTATCATTAGCCATACGATGCATCTCTTCTCTATATAACCTATCTTGATTAGCTTGGTCTCTACGCATCTCTGCTTCTAATTCCGCTGCCTCTCTATTAGGTTGATTAGCTTCATATAGTGCTTGCTTATCCTCATAACCCCTTCTTGTACCTGAAAGTTTCTCTGCTCTATCCCAAATAGTATTAAAGTTAGAAGTACCTCCCTTAATAAGGTAGTCCTTGCCCCCACTTTGATACTGCTCCTTAGGGATATAGAAACCAGAACCCGCTTGAACAACACCTTGTCTGGCAGCTTCTTGTAAATCAGCATCAGTAACAGTCGGATGCCCTTCGTACTTTATTCTTAATTTATCTAAGTACATCTGATATAAGGAGTTTTCTCCTAAATCTAATTTACCCGTAGTTACACTTAAATCCATAATATCTCCTTACAACCAATTAGTATCTTGAACATAAGACGATTGGTTCGTCTCACTCCAACTAAATCGGTTTAATGTTAATCTATCCCCATCAGTCCTAAAAGCCTCACAACAAATAGCTAAAGCCATAACGGTATCGTCATTCTTTCCTACTGCTGCTCCCATCTTAGTACCGCCTGATAGTGTCTCGTGTACTACATAATCCTTTAATTCATTAAGAATAACTAAAGAAGGAATATTAATGTCAAAGTCCTTAACCATATTCTGTAGATTAGAAATGATAGGTGCCTTAGTACTTACTGTAGTCTTAAAACCTAAAGTATTAATAATATCTAACTGTGCATTAGCTGTCTTCTTCTGTCTGTAAATATTAGGATAACTCATATAGTGTAACTGTTGTAAAGTAGCAATACCGATAGAGTTACTCTCACAAGAGAGAAGACAGTTGTTATACCATCTGCCTAAGTAGAATAATACCTGACCAAACCTACTAGGATCAATCCGATTATTTCTGTATAGAGCTACTACCTCTCTTTCAGAGGTCATTACTACTGCACAACTATAGTCGCCACCAACACCTTGAGCTACGTCAGCCCCAATAATATACTTAGTCTCCATATTAGGAGATTTCCATACACTAAGCGCTCCTTCTTTATCAAGGTCAAAGATAGCATTACTCTCTGAATACTCTCTAATACTTTCAGGATCTTCTGGTACATACTTACTTAATGCTTCCGCATCAAATACACCTCTACCACTCTGAATGAAACTCTCTTGAGCGGTAAAAGGATACTCCTGCTTAAATAACTGAGTAGAAGTCTCTGATATCTTAATTCTCCTCCAGAATAACTGATTGTTATCTAAAGAATATTTCTCTACTAATCTCTCTTCTTCAGTATCTCTCTCAAACCCCTCAGGGGCTTCCATACGATACTCATCCTGTAAAAACCAAGGAACAAATAACGGAATAAAATATCCTTCTTTCTTCTCAGCCTTAATCCATAAGTCATAATAAGCACCTTGAGCACCATTAGAAGTACTATTAATGATAATAATACTACCTTTAGTCAAAGAAATAGACTGGAATAAACCAGCTAATACTTTCTCACCACTCTGAAAAAATGCAGCTTCATCACATAAAAGAGCATTATTTGTAGTACCCCTACCTGGATTATCAGCACCAGCAGTAAATACTCTATACTTACTATTGTTACTTTGAAAACCCATCTCCCTAATATTAGACTTATCTAACTCAGGTTTAATACCCTCAGGTAATTCCTCCCAAAACGTCTGACTCATACTAAAAATACTTTCAGTAGTAGGTCTGTCAAGAGAAATAATTACAGCTTTAGTATTCCCATAGAACAATGCTCTCCAAAAAATAAGGGCAGAAGAAATTGTACTAAATCCTGCTTGTCTATATTTTGAAATAATCATTCGTACATACCCTCTACCATTCGAGCTATCGCTCTTAGGAGACTTACTGTCTCCCATCATCTGCCTATTAAATTCATTAATAATTAAGATCTGAGCGGAATTAACTTTTAACGGAATTAAGCCTAATGTAGTATCTTTAGGGTATATCTTTAAACATTCTTCTATGAAATCTTTAGGATTCTTTTTCCAATGATTCCACTTCTTTTTCTTTGCTAAAGCTTCTTGTAGCTCTAGGTATTCTCTTAGCTCTCCCTTGGAGAGTTTGGCCAACTCTTCTTCAATCATCTCGGTGCCTCTGTGCATTACATGTGTATATTTTTGGTGTTCGGGTACCCTCGCGGGTTTCCTGGCCCCCCTTCGTGTCGGTCGGCTCGTTGGGTCTCGGTTCGTCCGCGTTCGTCCTGCTTTGGGGCGCTCGTTTGTGTCGTTCCGTCTCCGTTCGGCTTGTGCCCTGTGTTCTCGGTCGCTTGTCGTTCTTACTTGGAGTGTTGTTATGTTGTCTTTATCTTTTGTTCCATCTGCGTTCGATGTGTCTCGTCCTTCACCTGCGTCTTGGTTGGCTTGGTCTAAGCCTGTTCGCATCTTGTCTTACGAGTGGTTGGCTTCTTCTAGGTCTGTTCGTCTACACCTGTCTTCTGGTGATACGCCTGTTTGTCGTTATGACGGGTTGGCCAATGATGGTGAGCGTGCTGCGCTTACTGACATCTTGCGTCGTGTAGTTCGTCATGAGCTTCCTGTTGTTCTTGGGGTTGCTGGTAACAACCGTGTCTCTCATTGGTTCTGTGCGTTACGTTGTGATGAGGATATCATACAAGAGCTGGTTGATGCTGAGGCTAAAGAGCGGTGGGAGGCTCGTGTAGCGTAACTATTACTTGGTACTGCTATCTTCGGATAGCATACCTATAAGTGCTTTCTTTTGAGAGTATTTATAGGTATGAAAAAGACAGAAAGTTTGTCTTTGAATGTACGATGTGCTATCGAATATTACGAGAATGAAGGTTACTCTGTATCCAGAGCTACTGATTCATACCTTGTAATGTACGATTGTGATGCGTATGAGTGGACCCAAACTCCTCCTAAGTTCAGGAAATACCTGCGCCAAGAGGACTTTAGTTTCATTCTGCATCCAGAGTACTAGGTGCGTTTGAAGAGCCCGAAGTAACGACCTCTTTGTTCACCATCTAAGAGGAGGGCGAGTTATAACATCTGTTATAGCTTTAAGCATATTCAGTAGAGTATGTTTAAAGGTATGACAACCACAACTGACAAGCCCACAGTCGATAAAGTGGAAGAAGTGTCACTAATAATGGCACTAGGACGTTTAGAAGGTATGGTCTCCTCGTACGGACCTCCTGGACCTGATGATATTCCCGCAGAGGTATTTGCAGGGGTTATCGCTAACCTAGTCTTTAAGATGGAGGACAACTACCGTGACTCCTTTGATCTTGTTAAGCTGAAGAAGGAATTGTGGTATGTTCGTTCTTTAGCTAAAAGCTACCAGCGCTATATCAGAGAGTTTACTCTTGGTATTGCTAAGGGAGTAGAGGTCCCAGGGTTCCACTTCATTAGTGGTGCTAATATGGCAGGCAACTATACTTGTCTTGGTAATGACTACGCTGGTGACATCGTTTGGGGATGGCGTGTTCGAAGCTCTTCTGGAGTTTTTGCCCGCAGAGGTAAAGACCTACACCAAGGGTTTGAGAAGGTTGACGTCTCTAAGGATATGTTACTGCTTAAAGCTGCTCCTCTAGAGCTCTAGCTTCATAACCTATTAGGCTTTCTAACGAGAGTCTAATGAGGTATGAAAACCACAACTGACAAGCCCACAGTCGATAAAGTGGAAGGCCTTACAGAGGCAGAACTGAATGTTGGTAAACAACATTTCTTTGAACTAACCAGACCTCTACAGAAATACATCATGGAGAAGACTCTATGGGATATGTATGCCCAGTATCACAGCTGGATAGGGGCTTTACCTGGTCCTCTTGGTAAGAAGGTCAGTAGAGAAGGTAGACGTATGACAAGGATAGTTGATAGCCTTACTAATGCGTTATCCAGTGGTGTGATGTCCCCAAGGAAGGTACTAACAAAAGTAACTATCCTACAAGAGGTCACAAGAAGACTGGATGAAGCTGAGGGCTACTACCAAGGAGACTTTCTTGCTGCTTTTCCACATGTCGAATTAACAAACGATGAGTTGAAGATGGTAGAAGCTACCTTGAGACTAGTTAACAGATAGTACTACCTATTAGGGCTTCTAACGAGGCTCTAATGAGGAGTAATTTTGCTTCAAATATAGGAGGACGCTATGTCTACTTTTTATGTAACAACACAGTCTTTAGAGAACTACTCTGAAGACCCGAAGACACCGTACTGGAAGTACAAGTTCGGTAGAGACTTTATCGTAACCATTAGCGGTAGAGAGCAGGACGCAATAGCCGCGGTAATGGACATCATGAGTAAAGAAGATCAAGAAGCTCGTGATGCAGGGTACATAGTCGGCACCATGAGTAAAGAATACGTTTCTCATGTTGAAGAGGTCTCACCTCAATTCAAGACTGACTTTGAGTTACATCAGTTAGAAGATGAGGGTAAAGTACATCATCCTGCAACCAGGGTATTTACCGCTGATGGTAAGCCCGTAATCATGGAGAAACTATGATGGAATATTATGTATCAATACATATGACGGTAGTTACAGTGCTAGTCGCACTAATGTTTACTATCTTCATATATGGCATATCTCTATTCATTAGAGGTATGTGGCCGCACCTAAATGTAAGAATGGGTGTCTTTTATTCACTGATGGCACTAGTGTGGACCTTCACAGTTCTGCTACTGTCATTCTAATACAGGAGAATATCATGAGTAATAAGTATCTAATACCTACACATGCTCAGCCTAAAACCATTATGATCTCTCACAGGATAAGCCTTGAGACAAAAGCAGTAATGGAAGAAGCCAGAGCATTAGCTAAGATGAACGGGTTTAGGATAGATATTGAGTCTATCTTTTACGATATTCATGCTGCTATCGTTCGAGACTTCTCATGAGTCAGGAAGATAAGCAGTGCTTAGTGCTAATAGGCATAGTTGTCTTAATATGTCTACTCGCTATCGGGTTTATTAACATGAACCCTGAAATGTTCCAAGCTTCTTAAGGCCTTAATACCTTAGGAAGCCGTAGTTCACCTCTCATAAGGAAGAGGTGCTACATATGGTCTGGTTCATTCACGACCTTAAACAAAGCGTCAGGAGGCAAATAACTTACCTGGCGGTAACATCATGGCTAAATCAATAGCTAATAGTAAGACCAATGTTGAACTTTCTATGAAGCACCTTCGTTCTTTAGAAGATGCTGAACTAGCCTTCAACTTCGCTGATGACCAAGAATCAAAGGCAGAGATCTGGGCTAGAGGTCACGCTCTATCGGCAAGAAACAACTGGGCAGACTTCGGAACGCTTAGCACAATCAAGCTTAGAAAGAATGAAGCTGGTAACACTTTCTGTGATATTACTAATGCAGAAGGTAAGACCTCTTCTATGAAACTTCTAAGTGAGGTTGAATGGGACTTATTCTATGAGCTTCAGGTTACTCTTCAAGAGTACAAAGAAGCCAAGGCAGAGATGAATATTCTTATCTCCGCTCATGGAAAATGGTCTACTAAAGACTACTTCAACTTAGTTCAAGTTGTTGTATAACGTGTTACCTCTACCACTTAAGTAGAGACGCGGGATGCCCCTTCTCTTCCCCCGAGGAGGAGGGGCTTTCCAATAGGTATTCTAACGAGTATCTATTGGGAAGCATTACGTAAGCCTAAGAAACTTACGGGTGTCTTCTAAATGGTTTTCTTTCTTCACCATAATCAAAGAAGATTGGCTCATCTCACATACGGGGGTTAAAATGAGTAAAATAAAAGGATACCAGATGGATCTTGAGGAAGCGAAAGCTTTTGAATCCATCATTCCAACCACTAAGTATGTTACTGCTACTGTAGAGTACACATACACCTATAAAGTTCTTCGGAGCTTTGATATCTACGATGACGATGCTTTGAATAGCCTTATGGCAGGCATCCCAGTCGAAGAAGGAGTTAGTGGTAGTACGCAATCTGTGAGGGATTGTAGTACTAGCCAGGAGCGAACGTTCACCTTTGAGGGGTGAAGATATGGCATTACCCTTAATATTCACTTGTGTCTTGTTAACCGTAATGCTGGTTCTATTTAACGATAGCGATCCGTAATTCTGGAAGTCCTTAGGCGATAGGTCGCCTAGGGCACCTTATTTAACTAATAAGTAGAAGTACACTATCCAATAGTCAAGAAGAAAGCTAACGCTTTCAAATTGTCAGGAAGATTGATAGGTTTCTACTACAATTTAAACCTCAGTAAGCGTTCCGAATTTTCCCCGTAAGGGGTCTCGCCCGCCTCAGTAAGCACCCCGTGAGGGGACTCTCAAACCTCAGCAAGCGTCTACGCTACGCGATCTTAAAAGTCTTAATCTTAGACCGCAGCTCTTTTTCAGTCATTTCTGAGACAGCGCTCACTAAAGGTTTACCGTTCTCTTTAGCGTCAGCAGTGCTCTCGACAAACTTTGAGAGTTCCTTGTTAGCGTTCATGGCTAGGTTCAAATCGCCATTAGCTAATGCAGTGTCGCGTATGTAAATGAACACATCGGCTGGAGATTTAGCCTCAAAATGAGCTAATGCTTCAGCTGTTTTACGTAGTTTATGCTTAGTGCCCTTCCAATTGCCACGAGGGTTACCACTAACACCTTTAGTGAAACAGTGAGCCTTTAGACTATCTGGTACTGGATTCTTAATACCAGTCTCTGGGTTTATCTTTGCTGGCTTAGCCATATAAGTTCTCCTATTATTATCGCTTAATAATATTAGAAGAATAAAGAAGAAGATGGGTTCCTAAAGGACTCCCTTTAATATGTTAATACTTCTTTATTCTTTTAATATTACTAGTAGTATTGTTAACTATGCTTATTTAAAGCACATCAGAGTATCCCTTTAGGGGGTATAGCTAGGGCCTTCATCATAGTTCCACCTGCACTATGAATCACTCATAAAGATATACTACTTCTCTATGATTAAGGTTATCCTATTGGGATACTCTGACAGCTTCTAAATTAAGCGAAGAATAAACGGTTAATTGTTTTTTCTCTATAAGGGATACTTAGAGATATTTGATATGTTACATAGGTTTCTGAAGGTTTCACTACTTTCTACTTACTTCAGAAACCTTTTACTTTAAGTAGAAAGTATGGAGTAATTAAGATGATTAAATGGTATATGTATGGGGATAGTTCCCAGAAAGAGTATGTTATGTTCACTAATAATGCTGGTAAGAAGGCATCATGGAAACATAATCTAATAAAGTCTCTTGTAGATAGTATGTTTGTATACGCAGAGGTTGTAGATGATGATGAAGAGCCTCCTATGTGGGAGGTCTCTTCTGTTTATAGGTTAGAAGACTTGCTTAAGAAGTTGGATAAGAAGTGGTTTGCCAGTATTACTGTAGAGACTACTGTTGAGGCTGCTACCTATGATGAGGCTCTTGATTTACTAAGAGACTCTTTAGAAGAGGGGTGGTCAGATGAATTAAATAACATAGATGTAGAGGAGGTGTAGGATGACAAAGTCACTAGTAGAGCGAAGCGATGCTTCACTAGAAGAGGAGATGCCTTATGTCTCTTAACTATAAACAGAAACAGATACTTAATAGGTATCAAGGGGAATATGCTTGGGGTAATTTACCTGATGATGTTCAAGTTAAGTTAGAAGCATTAGCATCTAGAAAGAATGATGAGAATGTATGGAGTGATGCCGAGAGGTATCTACAGGACAATTATGTCCGACTTATGGGTAGGAGTGCTGCCCAAATAAATAAAGAGGTATAGTATGGAGTTGTACATAGGAGAAGTATTAATAGGGTTAGCTATATTAGTGACGGCTATGTTTTTGTATTTATTTTTAGGAGAAGAGTGATGATGACAGTAATAAAGTATAGTGAGAGGGCTACTGCTCTCAAGGGTAAGTTGTTTGTTTACAACTATCAGTATAGAAGTTTAAATGGGTTCGATAAGAAGTTAGGGGACTTAATGTTCTCTGCTGATAGTAATAATCAACTTAAACTAATACTGGGGTTTCCAGAGGAGATGCAAGCGGTAATAAACTATCAGACAGTTAATGGTTGGTGGGAAGAGTGTGAGAAAGATGTTAAGGAATATTACAATAATAAACGTCAGTCGACTCAAGTGACTGCGTCAACAAAGGAGTAAGTGATGTACGAATGTAGACGCTGTGGATCAGCTAATAGAGAAATAATATTTAAGGAGGATAAAGATGAGTAATTTATTAGAAATAGTAGAGACAGACGCTGAGTTGTCTAGTAATATGAGCATAACTGTAGGTGCTGGTGTTCTCTTCTTAAGAGAGCTTATATCTGTGACTCAATTCTTAGATATCTTAGAGGAGTTAGGGGAGTTGGAGGAGGCTAAAGACTTCTTCAGCTTAGGTGCCTTCTTTCTTAATGAGAAAGAGGAGTTAGAAATTAATAGAAGACTATATGGAGGTAAGTGATGTGAAAGATTCACTAGATAGTTGGTATGCTAAAGAGGCTGCTAAAAGAAATGGTACTTCATCTGATTATGAGATGGAGAAATTAGGATATGTTAAGGGCTACTATATAGGACAGGGTGCTTGGCATTGGGTTAAGAAAGGAGGTAAGAAGTAATGCAATTAGTTAACGAAGTTAATAGAGAGGCTACGTCTCGTCTAGAAAGACATGGTTTGTTCGCCACAAGGAACAGTATAGAGGAAGCATTTCAGTATGCTGATGAGTTAATAAAGACCTTAGCGCCTGAAGACCGCGCCACTGCTTATACTGCTATGTATGTGTTGTATAATAGTGTGGTTAAACACGTAAATAAGGAGGTAGAGTAATGCAAGTAGTAGATATAGTAAGAATACAAATAGAAGATGAGTTTGAATCAATAACAGGTTTTAAGTTACCTGATAATGATTCATCTAACACTATAGTACTGAATGGTAGGAGGTTTACTGATAAGGATGAGTACATTTATTACATAGCTAATAGGATGTGGGATACCTTTGATGAGGAACTAACCCAAACAGATGTGGAGGTGGGAGATGATTGATGTTAGTACTCTCGACAAAGAGACTTTGGCTCGTAATGAGTTAGCACAGAAGCTAGCCGATCATCAGGTTGAGGTAGCTAGTCAGAAAGATTTGATTAGAGCCTATTGGGATGATGCTCATAGCTGGTATAGTAGTTGTGACATTAAAACCCTTAAGGAAATAGCGAATGATATAGGAGTAGAATATGATAGTTAAAAGACTAATGGATGGTAGTATTAGTATATCGAGTGTGATTGATGGTCGCTTGGTTACTAAGAAATACTACTTAGAAGGTAGTAATCAACAGAACTTAAAAGAGGCTTACAAAGCTTTCTTAAGAGAATATAAGGATAAGGGAGTAGAATATGAAATATAAAGTAGAGGGTACATATAGACTGGAGATGATAATCTTTAGAAACTTTAAAGGCACAAAAGATGAGGC
>ENA-OREN01003295-OREN01003295.1-marine-metagenome-genome-assembly--contig:-NODE-3295-length-15174-cov-7.073260_pt1 | contig 15174 bp, 16 predicted proteins | sample MGYA00248624_ERZ508555 | MGnify/ENA primary metagenome ERZ508555 (study PRJEB26222, sample SAMN06267773) | marine metagenome | isolation source: Saanich Inlet, British Columbia, Canada | place...
TTCCAGTAACTGAATTTCCTATCTTACAATCGTTAATCGTTGAAACTGGCATTATTTCCATCAGTGAATTAGTAATAAATACTTCTTCTGCTTTGATTAATGCATCTACTTTAAAATGCTCCTCGCTTGATGGAATACCGCTGTCTTTACAAATATCTAGTACCATTCTCCTTGTGATCCCAGGTAGAATATTTGTATCAAGTGAAGGGGTAATGACACTTCCACCACTTACCATGAAAATGTTACTTACGACGCATTCGGCTACATAACCATCTGTATCGAGGATAATAGCCTCGTGAGCAGACTTCTTATTTGCCTCTTCCTTCCGCAAAATACTTTGCAGTAGATTTGTAGATTTGTAGCGGGAGATCGGACATGTTGTGCTCCTTTTGTAATCGGAAACAACCAGAGACATACCTTCGTCATAAAGCTTACTGTCATAAGGTGAGAATGGTTTGACCTGAATCAGGGTAGTTGGTTCTATATTGTCGTCCATTTGAAGTCTGCCGCCACCAGATCCCCTTGAAAGCGTAATCCTGATATAGGCATCCTGGCTACAATTCATCTCAATCAGTTCGTTTATCCATTTACCAATATCTTCATTTGTATAACTGAAAGAGATTCTCAGCTGCTTAGCAGAATGGCGCATTCGTTCCAGATGATCGGAAAGCTTAAAGGGTTTCCCACTATATGAACGGAGTGTTTCATAAATACCGTCACCGTAGAGAAATCCTCTATCGGCTGAAGAGATGTTTGCATCTGCATCCGAAATAATCTTGCCATTTAAGAAGATGAAATTAGACATAATATGGGTTGGCAACAAATAATGTGCTTAGGATTTATCCTGTCATCCTGTTAATCTTGTCAAAAACGTAATAACAGAAACACTACTCAAGCGTTTCTATCAACGCCCGAGCCTTATGCAGCGTTTCCTGATATTCGTCTTCGGGGCTAGAATCAGCAACTATTCCACCGCCAACTTGAAAGAAGATATGATCGTCTTTTACTAAAAAGGTTCTTATGGCAATATTTAAATCCATATTTCCATTAAAGCTCAGATATCCCATAGAGCCGGTGTATACACTTCTTTTATTGGGTTCTAATTCGTCAATAATCTGCATGGCCCTTACTTTGGGTGCGCCTGTTATTGAGCCTCCTGGAAATGTAGCTTTTAACAGGTCGATAGCGTCATACCGTGAATGTAGCTCTCCTTCGACTGTTGCAACAAGATGGTACACCGTAGGATGTGCCTCCAGTTTTTTCTTCTCTGTCACTTTTACAGTATTATAATTACATACTCGTCCAAGATCGTTTCGTTCGAGATCTACAATCATTGCTAATTCTGCATCGTCCTTCTTACTTGAGAGTAGATCTTCCTGCATCTTTCTATTTTTGTCTTCATCCTTGCCTCTGGGTCTGGTTCCTTTAATTGGCATTGTTTGTATTTTGCGCACCGCGCAATCTCTCTGTTTGCCGTTACTATCAGTCACATTTTGTAGAGACAGGAATCTTTCCGGAGATGAACTGATTACGTATTTATTATCAAATTTTAAGTAGCTTGAAAATGATGCAGGATTAATTTTTCTTAATCTTTTATATATTTCGTATGGTGAAGCTTCTATCTGTGTTTGAAAGCGCTGTGAAAGATTAACCTGATAAATATCACCTGCATTGATATATTGCTTTGCGCGCTCTACAGCCCTTAAATAGTTTTCCTTGGAAAAGTTACTTATTATCTTTCGTTTTATTCGGCTTCCGTTAAATTTTGATTCTTCTTCATCAGGTATATTAGACCTGTTACGAATCATCTGTAGCACATGGTCAACTCTTTTCGCTGTACTTTTTTGAGAATTCTGATTAATATTTACCGATAGAAAAAAGCACCTGTTCTCTAGATGATCAACAGCAATAATTGTATCATAAAAGCTGAAACACATTTCCGGGAATTCAATATCATCTATTGTGGTATCAGGAAGTTTTTCGATGAAATGGCACAGGTCGTAGGAAAAGTATCCAACAGCTCCACACGTAAACGGGATAGGCTCAAATCCATTTTCCAGATGAAAGCTGTTTAACAGATGTCGAAGCTCATCAAATGGATTCCCTGTTTTTCTGATAATGCTTTTCCTGTTTTGCGTCAATATATTATTACCCTTTGACATAACGGTAAGAAAGGGATCGTACCCTATGAATGAGTACCTTCCTGTCTTTTCATTGTTATTAGCGCTATCAAGGAAAAAGTTTTTTGAGTGGGAGTGTGTATGATGAAAGATCTTCAACAAGTCAGTGCCTGGATCTAACTCTTTGATTATTAATTTTTTTCTGGTTTTACTTACTAGGTTTGCCATAAAATATTTAAATAAAAGTTTTACAAAGCAACGGAATACTTTACAGAATAATAGTATGATATGTTATGTGAAATGAAAACTTTAAGTCAAGCTTTTTTCGAATTTATTCAGTAATTATATAAATATAAAATCAAAATAATATGCTTATCAGGCTTATTTTATTATTTACGGTTATTCCCTTAATAGAATTATATCTCTTGATACAGGTCGGAAGGTATTTGGGATCTTTTCAAACGATAATGATCGTTCTTATAACCGGCATCATAGGAGGTTTACTTGCCAGAAGTCAGGGTTTAAGTGTTCAAAGGCAAATAAGATTGGATTTGCAAAAGGGAATTATCCCAACAGACAGTCTAATAGATGGTTGTTTTATTCTGATTGCTGGTGCACTGCTAATCACACCTGGAATGATAACAGATATATTTGGTTTTGTCTTAATGGTTCCATTTTTTAGGGGTTGGTTGAAGAAGCGGCTAAAGGATATTTTGAAACGGAAGTTTGAATCTGGTAGATTTCAATACTATTCGAACCGTCAATCAACAAATTGGAAAGAAGAAGACAGCTTTTAATTGCAGATTGTTAGTTTCATCTTTGTTCAAACCAGACCGACCTGTGATTCTTCCTCTATTGGTAGTATTTCCGATTCGAACTCAACTTCTACTGAAGAAAAAAATCTTTTCTTGATATCATCGGAAGTAGCCTTTAAGAGAGAGGCCTTATCATTTGTGTTACCTAGTTTTTCAAGCTTGATTGCTCCGGCTGCCATCGTTGCGTGGCCGCCTGAATTTAGTTCACCAAAAGCGTTTTGCAGGATATGCCCCAGATTTACTTTTGGATCTCTGCTTCTTGCTGATAACTGGATCTGGTCGTCGTTTATCCCAAAAACAAGGACTGTGTATACGCCCTCTAAATGAAGCATCATTTCTGCTGCCTGTGGTAATGCGTCTCTATCACTGATAAACTCTACAAATGACGTAAGATATGCACCTCTGATCTCTTTGTTGTTAATTGCTCTGCCAATAATATCCAGAGTTTCCATACCCATGGGAGGGTGTTCTAACTGACTCATAATGTTTTTATCTACCAGCGGTGAGAGATATGTTGCCGCCTTCATATCATCCGGAGATGTATTCCTGGTAAACTCCTTTGTGTCTGTACGGATTCCATATAATAGAGCCGTAGCAAGTGATATGTCGGGTTCCAAGTTTAACTGGCGAATGTATTTAGTCATTATGGTTGCAGTTGCGCCTATGTCGGTTTGAATATCAACAAAATCCCCCTTAACTAAATTGGTATCTACCGGGTGGTGATCAAATATTAAATTAGGTGTGACGCCTTCAGGTAAGACGTTGTTTCTTGAAGGAATAGATGCTTCTATTAATGCAATCATGCCTGAAGACCGTACCACATCCATTGCAGCCTCTTCTGTTTTTATGCTTATCAAATCCAAATTCAATAAGTTGATTAGTGCCCTGTTATTCTGGTGACTGATCGCTCCACCATAATAAAGTTTGCTTTCTATGTCACAGTACTTACAAATATATTGGAGGGTTAGTCCTGACGCTATAGCATCAGGGTCAGGATTGTCTTGTAGGAAGATTGCCATCTCTTTGCCGTCTGATTCCTTGATCATGTTAACTAATGTGAAAGCGGAATGTTTCATTTTAACATTTTCAAATGCGGACAATACGGTATTAGTCAAGACGTCTCCCGTATTCAATATCATATCGGCACCATTTGCCTCCAGCGATCTAGCCTCTTCGCTATTATATGCCTTTGCAAGGACAAAATTGTTTGGCAGTTTCTCCTTTAGTTTTTTTACCAGTGACAGATTACTATCAAAATCCCCAGTGAGGATTGCAAATATAATTGAGTTGTCGCGATACTGAGAGTTCAAATCAAATGCGTTCATATCTGAAGCCACCACTTTAATGCCCTGCTCCTTCCATGAAGATAAGGCATTTTCATCCTTATCAACAATTAATATCTCTCTGCCGGCATTGTTCAGTGCATCAACTACGGCATTTCCAGTTACACCACAACCAAAAATAATGTACATAAAATCCACTCCGATTACGAATAATCTTTAAATTGTAACTGCTTATAAAACCACGTCAGAACAGTTCGGGCGCACAGAATGGTACGCTTTCACTATTACTATGAAAAATAGTCGTTTTGCTAATTAATAATACTGGTGATTGGGGTAAATGACTTACTCTATATGTAAAATACTTTTACGTATGTATTTTTTTTAGTAGGAAAGAAATGTGAACTTAAGAATGCGAAGATTATACTTTTCTAGTACAAAGCTGTCAATATTAAAAATTGAAGGTTACAGGCTTTACAATATAATAAGTTTTATGAGATAATCAGAATAGTTGGGTTTATATATTTATGGTTTTTAAATCGAGGATTTAATAAAAATGAGTGTCCTGGAAATCATCTCAATGGCAAAGATAACTGAAAGCTTATGGAATGAATCTCTTGAAGGCCACAGTGTAATACCAGATGAGTTTGACGGGATTACTTACTATAGGATAGTTAAAAAAGTAGGGGAGTTAAAAAAAGGAACAGTAGTAACTGATTCAGGAATAATCTATGACTTTCCACGTATTGCAAGAATTATGCATCTGGAGAATGGTATTAAACAGGCCTTTAGTAATCCATTTTACGCAGAAGAAAAGGTGGATGGCTATAATGTGAGGATTGTGAAGGTACAGGGTCATGTGCTTGCCTTTACCAGAGGGTGTTATGTTTGTCCGTTCAGTACCGATAGATTGGTAGATTTCTTTGACTATGATAATTTCTTTAAAGAGAATCCGGATTTGATTGTGTGTGGCGAAATAGCAGGACCTGAGAACCCATACAATGGAGAATCTCCTCCTTATGTGACTGAGGACGTCAGTTTTTTTGCATTTGATATAAGGATCAAAAATAGTGACCGGCAAATTCCCATGGAAAAGAGATATAAGTTATTTGATGAGTACAAAATTCCAACGGTTAAACGGTTTGGCAAATTTATTCCTTCTGACATTAAAGATATAAAGAAGTATATTCAGGATCTGAACGAGAAAGGTTGTGAGGGGCTTGTGTTTAAGCCAACAGAACCATCTGAGAAAACAGTAAAATATGTTACGGCGGGATCGTGCATGAGGGATATGAAGGTGACTTCTCAGTTAATGACAGAATATCAAGCAGAGTTTTTCACTAATAGAATGTTAAGATCACTTTTTTATCTTGTGGAGCACGACTTGCCTTTAAATAAGGGCTTTCTTGAAAAAGCAGGAGAAGCCTTACTGCAGCCTCTTTATGAAAGCGTGAAGAAGGTGGCAGGTGGAGAGATGATAACTGAAAGATTTAAAATGAGATTCAACAAAGAGGAGAACATCAAAAAATTATTTGATCATTTTCATAAGTGTAAAGTAGATGCCAGCCTGGTTCGGCAGGAAAAAATTGGACAACACTGGCATGTAGAATATATCAGGAGATGTTTCCCTTCATATGAAATGCTTCAAAAACACTGGGATGGCCATTCACATTTTGATTAGACTGTTTATGATCCCGCGAAGATTGCGTGATTCGACATAACGAATTCCCAGTTTGTCAGCCCAGGTTATTATCCCCGTATCTGCGGTGACTAGAATACCATCCAGTTCTCTTGCCAATAATATTAAATCAACATCCTCCTTGCTGTCAATTATTCCTTCTCTCAATGCCGAACGATATTTTCTCCTGAGGTTATTTATCGTATCCGGTTCGTTTTCATTTATTACTTCTCTCACAGCCTGTTCTGCAACCCTTAAACCCTTGTCTATTCGATGGCGCACATCCTCTATTAACTCATATAGCAGGAAAGCAGGAACATTCATCTCGTACTTCATAGGTGGTTTCTGGAAAATTCTTACCTGAAGATCCTTTGGTATTTTGGCAATATCTACGAAATCCATGAGTTCTTGATAAATAGATGGGGGCATATAAAAATTAGGACACTCAAGCTTCGTTATCAGTTTAAGGAAATTTTTTAGAGCAGTGGTTGGTGTTCTTCCAAAAGTGATATAAACATCCGGGTTAGTAAAAATGCTTGTATCTATAACAAAACATTCTTCTTTTAGATTCTTTATTTTCTTTGTTTTTTTCATCTTAAATAAAGAGTATTTATAACAATGATATTCAGGTTGTGAGTATAATTATAAAACTGACCTGATGCAAGAGAAACCTGTGTGTCTATGATTATTCGCTTTCTTGACACTGTTTGCAGTGGTGTTATAATTTAGTTATAAATCTTTGAACCTATTTGAAAAAAAATGAAATTTTTAGCCCTTATAATAATCGTGCTTATTATATCATGCATCTTTTACAGTTTTCGTCCCTTTATAAATAGGGGGGATGTCTCAATTGCAAATGACAAGGAAGCAAAGCCTAAAGCAGAAGATTATGCTCAACAGAGAGAGATGATGGTTGAGCAACAAATAGTGGCACGAGGTATAAAAAGCAAGAGAGTTCTTGATGCAATGAATAGTGTGCCTAGGCATATGTTTGTTCCGGTAGGATACAGACGGGGTAGTTACTTTGACCAGCCATTGCCAATTGGATCAGGACAAACCATCTCCCAGCCTTACATAGTGGCGTTGATGACAGAAATGCTGGATGTTAATAGTGATGATGTCGTACTGGAGATTGGAACCGGTTCGGGTTACCAGGCGGCTGTTCTATCTACTATCGTTAAGAAGTTATACACTATCGAAATAATTGAAGAGCTGGGTATGCAGGCCGCTCAACTGTTGAAGAGTCTGGAATACGATAATGTCGAAGTAAAGATATCGGATGGTGGACTCGGCCTACCGGAGAAAGCGCCATTCGATGCAATAATTGTTACAGCCGCTGCACCAGAGATTCCTGACCCATTAATAAAACAACTTAAACCGGGCGGAAGGATGGTAATTCCTGTTGATAATAATTCTTATAGTCAGGATCTGCTGATTGTGGAAAAAGACAAAAATGGAAATATAGAAACAAAAAGTACCATTCCTGTACGATTTGTACCTCTTGTTAAGGGTGAGAAGAAAATAGAATAATGTATTTGATTTTAGTGATAATATTTTGCTTTTATTTGAAATATATTTGCACTAAAATTAATGGATTGAATATCGTGATGACAGGGCATACATAATTAAGCCCTGCTGATAATGAGAGATTTAATAGATATATAATGGAATACAGACGACTCGGTAAAAGTGATTTAAATGTCTCAGTCATTGGTTACGGTGCATGGGGAATAGGGGGGAAGCCCTTCTGGAGCACAGAAGGCGAAGAGAACTCTATCCGATCCATTGAAAAGGCGATTGATCTGGGCATTAATTTTTATGATACTGCCCCGGTGTACGGCTTTGGACATTCTGAAGAGTTATTAGGTAAGGCCCTGCAATCAAAACGCAAAGACGTAATAATCGCAACAAAATGTGGATTGGTATGGAAAAAGGAAGAGTTAAAGGCGATAAGAAAGAGGGCTACCAGAGAGTCAATTTTAGAAGAAATAGACCTGAGTTTGAAAAGACTGTGTACTGATTACATTGACTTGTATCAGGTTCACTGGCCGGATGAAGATACACCAATTGAAGAGACGATGAATACGCTCCTGCAGGCACAGAAGGAAGGGAAGATTCGATATATAGGAGTGAGTAATTATTCAGTTGATCAAATGAAGGAAAGCCTTAAATACGGTCAGATTGTATCTCTTCAACCAATGTACAGCATGCTGGAAAGAGATGTAGAGAAAGACAGACTTCCATTTTGTATCGAAAACGAAATTGGCGTAATCTGCTACAGTCCGCTTGCATCAGGAGTGTTGACCGGCAAGTATGATGAAAATACAAAATTTAAGGACTGGCGTGGACAGGGTATTATCGGGAATTTTACAGGAGAGGTATATGTTTCTCATATTAAAAAAGTCAAACAAGTTGCGAAGATCGCGCAGAGAAATGGGAAGACACTGGCCCAGCTGGCTATTAATTGGATACTTCATCAACAAGGGGTGTCCACGGCAATTGTCGGGGTAAAAACTCCTGATCAGGTTGAACAAAACATTGGTGCTGTCGGTTGGGAAATTTCGAATAATGATTTGAAAGAGATATCAGATATACTAGAAGAGAGGAGTTGCTAGCATCATTATCTTCATGAATGATAATGTTTTTTAGTTTTCTTTAGCGAAAGGAGTTAAAAATGTTTAAGTCTTTGAAATTAAGCGGTGCTGTTTTTATTGCTGTGATGTTCACCTTTGCACTTTCTTTTTCGGTTGTTCAGGCTTCATGTACTGTTTGTGAAGATGTAGAGAAACATCCTAAGACTAAAGATGTAACGTTACATGTTAATGGTATGACATGTGGCGGTTGCGAAAGCAAGGTTAAAAAAGTGTTGTCTGCACAGAATGGTGTCAGCGACGTTAATGTAAGCCATAAAGATGGTAAGGCGGAATTGCATCTGGAAGATGGAAAGGCCAGTGTTGATGATCTCATAAAAGCAGTAAAAAAGTTGGGATATAAGGTTACTGAAGGATAATATCGGAGATTGAAAACCTATTCACACCATTATAATGGTGTGAATAGGTAAACTGTAGAATTACTTTATTTCTCATAATTATAAAGTCAAGGAACTTACAAAGATTGTACAGGATTATTGTAAGAAGCAGGTGCATCTAACTAGAAAAGGAGCTACAAAATGTTTAAGTATTTTAAAGTAAGCGGTGCTGTTCTTATTGCTGTAATGCTTACCATTGCATTTTCTTACTCTGTTTTGCAGGCATGTGTAATGCTTCCGGGTAAATCATGCAGTAGCGAGCCATGTAATGACGAGGAATGTCCACTTAAGGAAGCAAAGGCAATGTTGATAAAAGTATCTACTGCCGAGTCTGTTAAAACAGAAGAAGTAGTATTAAGTATAAATGGTATGCATTGTGGTGGATGCGCCGGCAAGGTAAAGGCTGCTTTGTCTGCATGCGAAGGTGTTACTGAAGTTCAGGTGAGCTTTGAGGACAGCAAAGCTTCTGTACATGTTGAAGATGGAACTGATACACATGTGCTTATTGAAGCAGTAAAAAAGCTAGGATATAAAGTTACTGAAGGATGATTGGTAGTATTAAGAACGCATTCATATAAAATGGCTATTTAGAGGAGGGATTGAAGTGATAGAGTTTGATTTCGTAGAGTTGAATAAGTATAAAATACTGGAAGAAAAAAACTACACAAAAGATGAGAGGGATTTTTACATAAGTAAAGAAGATAAGAGGGTATTTAGTTTTGGTCGTATTGGCAATGAGAGTATTGCCTGGTTAGAACAGGAAGTTAACGAACCTAATACTTCTGGCGAATGGCAATTCTTCTGTAACGTTTATCCAAGCGAAGGGCTTCGGACGGATATTATATCTCCATATTTGTAGCTTTATATCTAAAGAAGTGGGGGGGATGATCAGCTTTCTATCAGATACTCTTGAATATTATGTAAGGCGGAATTTTCATCATCAGCTGGGATGTGAGTAACCTTCTTGCCTAAAACGCCCCATGTCTTTGGGTCTGTAGTTTTATAGAGAACTATTGTTTGTGTGCCTGTAAATCCTGCAAGATGGCTTACCCCGGAATCATTTCCGACATAAAGTGACGCACGCGATAATAAATCGGATAGCGCCATTACGTCCTTTGGGCTCTCTATCCACTCTCCGGTAAAATCTTCTTTATTCATTTTCTCCTCCTCAACCGGCCCGAAAACAAAACCTACCTTTGGATAGCCGGATTGTCTCAATATATTTGCTAGTTCTCGATACATGAGTGGAGAGTAATTTTTTTTGAAACTCCCACTTCCGGGATGAATCAGTGCATACTGTCCTTCTGTTGCCCTGGCAGGAAAACAATCTGAAAGATTTTGAGGAATTTTTATAGCAAAATGTGATTGAATGGCTGAACAATAATATTGTGCCAGGTGTATCTCTGTTTGTGGAAAAGGGGGTATACAGACAATCGGTAATGACGCTGATTGTCTTAATATCTCTACTGTATTCTGCCCGTCAGTTAGCCAGAGGATAGCTCCTTCCGGGGAACCAACTTCTTCTGGAATACGCTCACCACAAAAAAAATCAAGCAAGCCTGCTGATTCATTATCAAGGTAAGTATTTATTAAGCCGTAGCTTATGGCCAGTTGCATATACTCAGGACGTCCGATGCCAAGGAATTGATAATGAGGCAGTGCCTCTTTGAGGCAATAAAGAGCCGGCCAGGTGAGTATAAAATCGCCAAGTGCACCGCGATGACAAATAAGGAACGTTTTCATCTTGTGGTTAGTATCTTGTATTAAAAAATTTTGCTTTGAATAATCTGTTTCTTTTTATATAAATGAACTATATTTTACTTTTATTTAATGAAGGGAACAAACGATAACTCTTTTTTTGTTAGATTATTATAAACCCTGATAAATTTATTTTGTAATAAGCCATAAAAAACTAGAAAGGTGTATTAAAAATGAAAAGGTCATCAGTTATTTTGTCTCTTATTCTACTGTTTGTTGTAACTGCTTTTGTTAATTATACAAATGCTGCAGAATATTCACTGTCTAATGAGGATACACATAATAGTCCTCAGGCTGTGTCGCCTCAGGCTATGTCAAAGGACACACTCGTTGGTACTGTAGCAGAGACGATGAACAGTGGGGGTTATACTTATATACTTCTACAAACTAAGGCAAAGATGTTTTGGGTAGCGATAGCTGAAAGCACGGTTACTGTAGGAGAGGAAGTAGTCCTGGCATCAGGAATGGAAATGCTTGAGTTTCACAGTAAATCCTTGGATCGTACTTTTGATTCAATCATCTTCTCTGAAGGAATGATTTCACAGGGAGGAGAAGCTGCTCCAAAGCCTAAAAAGAAAACGTATGGCAGCAGTGGGGCCAAGCCTTCAACACAGGAGAATGTAAAGGTTGAAAAGGCTGGTGGCGGTAATGCTTACACAGTTGCAGAACTTTTCAAAAAAAGAAAAGAACTGGATAATAAAGATATAATTCTTAAGGGGAAGGTTGTCAAGGTTACTGCCCGGATCATGAATAAAAACTGGTTGCATATCCAGGACGGGTCTGGAAGTGCACAGGATGGAGACAATGATATGGTTGTTACTACAATGGACTTACCATCAGTTGGAGATACCGTTACCATAAAGGGAGTTTTGTTCTCTGACAAAGACTTTGGAAGTGGCTACAAATATAATGCAATTGTTGAGTTTGGTCAGGTTTCGAACTAAACCAGATTGGAAGCAGTTAGAAACGTTTTAAATAAAATGGACAGACATGGTTTTAACATGTCTGTCCATTTTATATTTATTGATGGCTTCGTAAAGTAATTCCGTTATTCAACCATTACTTAATGCTCGTGGATCCAGTACTTTAACCTTTACATCTGAAGGGATTGTAACTTTATCTTCCGGGATAGAGACATTTTTCTGGATCTCTATCGCTTCGGTAACGACTCCAATTGCAGCAACATCCTGATCCTTCTTTAATGCAATACCTTTCCACATCCAGGCCATACTGTAAGGGTAATTTTTCTCCCAAACATCACAGGTTTTTCCGAGAATCTCTTCAGTGCCGATTTTCACAGCTCCAATTGCGACATCCATGTTACTGCCGGAATTCCCTTGTAACGCCTTGAATGCTTTATTGTCCATCCTTATGGCTGTTTAAGAGTTAGGGTCTATATTATAAATCCATTTGCCATTTTCAGTGATTAAGGTCATAAAATCTCTCTTCAGGTCTATGCCCATCATCTTAGTGACAAATTTGTGATTACATGTAAAGGCCTTTTTGATATTATGCCTAACAGGCTGCAGTAGTTGAATCCAGGCATTAAATCATTGTGCATTCTTGTCTGACGTGTTGTGTGGCGGGAGTGATAAATTTTATTAAAAGTATTTATCAAATGGAAATTCTTGATTCGTGTAGAATATTGGTAACAGGGGTCACATCAATACATGGATGGCCTATTTTCACGCAGTTACGTAGATTGTTGCCGGAAGCTTCTTTATATGGTTTGAGGCCGCCTAAATCCAATATCCCTGAAGGTGGTAACGTTTCATCATTCTGTATTACCGAACAAAAAAAACTGGAAAAAATAAAAAATGAGTTCAAGCCCACTCATGTAATCCATTGCGCTGGTGTTTGTGATCTGGATGTGTGTGAAGAAAGGCCGGAATGGGCACATTCACTAAACGTCAATGGTACAAGGGCGGTGGTAGATGTCTTTGGTAATGATATGCCAGTCTTGTATATGAGTACCGATCTTGTGTTTTCCGGTTTCAATGCGCCAGCGGGGGGTTATACGGAAGATTACAAACCAAACCCTATTAACGTTGTAGGAGAGACCTTCGTCAGTGCAGAGACATGTATTCAGACATGCAGAGATCATTGCATTATCAGACTTGGGCTGCCACTAGGAGATTCTATTGGCGGTACAAAAGGCGCGATTGATTGGATAGAGAGCCGGTTCAGACGGAATCTGCCGGTAACGCTATTTTATGATGAATACAGAAGCTGTGTTGATTGTGAAGAAATTGGCAGTATTGCGGTTTCCGCTCTTACACTTGGGTTGAGAGGGCTGTTCCATCTGGGAGGGAACAGGAGGTGGAGTCTTTTTGATATTGGTCAGTATGTGCTGAATAAGGGAGGGTTTGATCCAGGTTTATTAAATGGTATAATGCGCCATCAGGAAGAGAATGGGCCGCCCCGTATTGGAGATGTATCACTTAATTCAAAAAAATTAAGAACCTTCATCATGCAGAAAACAGTTTTTTATGAATCGGTTAAATAGGGGTTGTCTTTTAACGTGATAACGGCTTGACGTGATGGAATTAATATCGCTGTGCATTTTAAAGAGTGCGCTGTTTGCGAGTACCGAAGATCGCAGGATTCATGATCCTACATTGAGCAGATACCACGTTCAGATTTTTCTATAAAAGCTGAGAATTCTGATGCAGGGCCTGCTGGGAAGGCAGATTTGATTTTTTCAAGAGCATGGCTTATATTCAGATCTGATAGGTAAAGCAGCTTAAATGCCTCTTTTATTTCCTGCCGTTCTTCTTTCGATAATGTTGATCTCCTCAGTCCGACCGAGTTAAGACCCAGGATCTTATTGCCTTCTAACGGCTTCACAAGGCAGAATGGCGGTATATCTTTGGAAACACCGCAGGTGCCACCAAGCATTGCAAGTCGTCCTATTGTTACAAACTGATGTACGACGCAATTTCCGCTAATGAAAACATTATCACCTACGTCTACATAACCTGCTAACAATGCACCGTTCGCAACTATAACATTACGGCCAAGTTTAACATTGTGTCCTAAGTGCGATAACGCCATTAGAAAACAATCGTCACCAACCTCAGTTACAGAATCGGTCTGAGTTCCACGATTAATCGTTACACATTCACGTATCTGACAATTTGCTCCGATAGTGACAAAAGATTTTCCTCCTTCGAAGTTTACATCCTGAGGAGTGCCACCCAGGACAGCTCCCGCGTGAACGTTGCAGCGTGGGCCAATAGAAGTGTATGGCATTATGCTGACATTGGGGCCAATGACAGTTCCATCACCAATAGTCACATCTGATTCTATGACTGTAAATGGGCCTATCTCAACATCATTTCCCAGCTCAGCACCCGGGTCAATAATAGCGGTTTTGTGGATCATCTTATCCTATTACTTTACAAAAAAAAGACATTCCTGCTTTTCTCCAAAGCAAGAATGCCTCTTAATATTATGTTATTATGGCTAGTCCTCTTTAATGATTATGGCCCGCATGTTCATCATGTTCGTGATGGCCTTCGTGTTCGTGATGGCTATCGTCTTCATGATGAGCCGCTCCTTCATGATGCGCATTCGCATACTTTGTGGCACATTGCGGACAGCAGAAAGTCTGATGCTCACCGTTATGTTCAACGGTTACCGCACCAACATGACCGTCATTAGATTCACCACATTGTGCACACAAACCGGCATCATGTTCATCGGCAGCAAAGGTAGTTACACTACCTGCACAAAACGCAATCATCAAACAGGCAAAAACAACAACTACAGTAAGATTTGTAATTCGCTTCACGTTCGCATCCTTTCAAAAAAAGTCAATTTAATATAAATAAACATTCCAAAGAATAAATTCTAGTACGTAAACTTTTAAAGTCAATAGAAAAGAGACAACATTAGCGAAATATCAACCTTTACTCTTTTGATACTTTTCAGATTTTTTTAGCTTTGATTTCAGGCTTTTTTGCTCAGAGATATCCCTGATTATTCCTTCAATAGTGATATGATCACCATCCTCATTTCTGATTAAATTGGCAGTGCGTTCGGTATAAAAACTTTTGCCAGTTTTCTTTTTGCAATTAGATACGAAGTTTCTTAAGACTCCATATTTTTCCAGTTTCTCCAGATGATCCCATCTGTCTTCAGGATCGGAGTAAATATCCTTAGTCTTTACACCCATCATGTCTTCAGGGGATTTATAACCAAACATTTTTGCGCAGGCCAGATTTACCCATGTGAAGGCTCCTTCTGGCCCAGGTTCACACTGATAAACTCCTTCCGTAAGAGAATTAAATAATTCTCTGTCGCGCTGAACAGACTCATGCAATTCGTCCTCAAGTCTCTTTCGCCCGGTAATGTTCCTGATTATTCCTTCAATAAGAACGGGTTTATTTTTTTCGTTTCTAATCATATTTGTAGTACGTTCGGTATAAAGAGGTTCTCCGTCTTTTTTCTTACAAACAGACACAAAGTCTCTCCATATTCCATGTTTTTCCAG
>ENA-OREN01003296-OREN01003296.1-marine-metagenome-genome-assembly--contig:-NODE-3296-length-15168-cov-3.427937_pt1 | contig 15168 bp, 13 predicted proteins | sample MGYA00248624_ERZ508555 | MGnify/ENA primary metagenome ERZ508555 (study PRJEB26222, sample SAMN06267773) | marine metagenome | isolation source: Saanich Inlet, British Columbia, Canada | place...
AGTAGTGTGCAATATGATTGGTGCCGGCATCTTCATGACCACCGGCCTATTCGCCGCGGATTTGGGAAGTAATGTCGGAATCTTGGCTATCTGGGGATTATCCGGGGTATTGGCACTCTGCGGTTCACTTTGTGCCATTGAGTTGGCAAGCATTTGGCCTGAAGCAGGAGGCAATTATGTCTTCATCCGAAACATCTTCGGCAGACCCGTCGGATTTGTGGCCGGATTCTCAATGGCGTTTTTTGGGATTACCGGATCAATCGCATTCGTTGCGGGCAGCTTTGGCTCCTACATGGAGAATCTGTTCCCCTTTATCCCTTTAAAAATTGCTGCAAGTTTGGCCGTCGTCTTCGTGACAGCAATTCATGCCATCGGTGTCCGAGAGGGAAATGCACTCAACGTTTTCGGGGCTTACTTCAAGATTAGCCTGCTTCTAGCGTTCATCGTTTTGGGTTTCGCGACGGTATCAACAGCTGACCCCGGCGTCTTGGCTCAAGCCAAACCACTCAGAAGTTTAGGCGCTGAGATTGCCGTTTTCGGAGCCGCCCTTGCTTCAACCTCGTTCGCCTATCAAGGAAACATGGCCACTTCATTTATCGGTGGTGAAATTCGTCATCCGGAAAAAAATATGAAACGATCTATGCTGCTTGGTATGAGCATTGTAACACTTTTATATTTGCTTATAAACGGCGTTTTTCTCTGGGCAGCCGCTCCGCACGAAATGGTGAAAGCGGACGGTAATGGCATCGAATCAATCGGTTTTTTCGCGGCCAAACGCCTGTTCGGTGACTCCATCGGGGTCGCCTTCAACATGCTGATCATGCTGGTCTTTTTTTTGACCCTTGGCGTTGCGATCATGATTGGCTCGCGGGTGATTTACTCGATGGCCAGCCGGGGAGAACTGCCAAAACGAATGGCTCACCTGAATCGTCGCGGATCACCGGTTAATGCACTGGTGCTCATGTGCGCCTTAAGTCTAATCCTGATATGGTCGACGAAACTGAAGGAATTAGTGGAGTCGGTTGGGACACTCGTCACACTCACCACGGGAGTCGCCGTAGCGGGGGTCATTGTGTTGCGAATCCGAAAGCCAGACCTGCATCGTCCCGTAAGAATACCCTGGTTTCCACTTCCGCCGATTGTATTCCTATCGTTCACCGCATGGATGACATGGAGCGTAATGAGCACCAATGCGACAAGCGTCAAACTGATCCTAGGAATTATATCGCTTGCCCTGGTCGTCTGGTTTGGCGTCGCAAAAAATCATTCCCGCCCCATTGAGAAGGCTTAACGGAATGCTCACTCCACTGTTTCCCAGCGGCCAGAGCGGGCTGAGCGGGCGGCTGCGTCGGTGAAAAGTTGCACGCGCCAGCCGTCCTTCAGGTCGGGATGGCCAGTCTCCTCCCCGGCAAGCGCCTGGCGTAGGCTGGGGAAAACGTATTTCGCGAAACGATTGCCAAAGCCGCTGTCCGACACGGTGTCGATGATCTCAACTGGTTCGCCCTGTTTTGCCAGGGTCAGGTTTCCACTCACACGATCCAGGCCAAGCGACGCCTTGGTGCCGTGCAGTTCCAACTCGGGCGCAAAGCCCTTCCGGAAAAACGGCGTGTGCGACAGCACCAGCGTCACCACGGCACCATTGTCAAACTCCCACGCCACGCTCGCGTAGTCGAACGTTTCTCCCTTGCGCTTGGCCGCCTCCGCCTGACCGCCCGCTTGGCCAAGCGCCTCGGTAAGGTTGATCGCACCCAGGTCAGCCCTGGCCGGAGTAATCGTATCAGCATGCGCCTGCACCCGCGTTGCCTCACAGCCCAGCAACCATCGCAAGGTGTCGTAGGCGTGCGAGCCGACGTCGGCAATGCTGCCTGCCGCCGACAACCCGGCGTCATCGCGCCACGTCAGCGGCATGTCGTCCGGGCGCGGATTGTGCCAGCGATAGACCACGCCGCGAATGTCGCCCAAGACACCGGACTCAACCACCTCGCGGGTTTGCACGAAAGGCTCGCAGTAACGCGTCCAAAACGGCACGTAATGCATCAGGCCGGCATCTCGGTATGCCGTCCACATTTCGTAGGCTTCGGCTGCGTTCACACCGACCGGTTTTTCGCAGAGCAGATGTTTACCAGCATCGGCACAAGCCATCACGGCCTCGTGATGCAGCGCGTCCGGCGTGGCGACGATGACGAAGTTGACGTGCGGGTGCTGTACCACCTCGCGCCAGTTGCCGGTCAGCAACTCCGCGCCGTCCTCCTCGCCTGCCCGCTCGAGCAGTTCGCGGCGGCGGGCGCACAACGCGACAATGTTTGCTCCGGCAGCCTGGCGGATCTCCGCACGGTACGGGGCGCCGATGTAGCCGGTGGCCCCGATCACGCCGACGTTGAATTGAAATTCTCCCGAATGGGTTTCGTTGTCCGGATTCACGCAGCGGTTGATAGCGTTGGGCCAAAGCGCGTTCAATCCAAAACCGGCGGGGCCGCTTCGCGCTAATCCTTGATTTCCCCCTCCACGCCCTTGGGCATAAGGAGAATTCCCACCGCGCCCAACAGGTAAATTAAACTGGTAATCCGGCCAATCTGGCCGAAGTCATTGTCGAAATATGCGATGAGTCCGGCGGTCACGAACACCGTTATCGCAGTGATGATGCGCCCGAAATTAAAGCAAACTCCGGCACCGACCGAGCGCACACGCGTCACGAACAATTCCGGCAAAAATAACGGCAGCCATCCGAAGAATATTCCACTGAAAAAGCCTAGCACCGCCGTCCACACGAGGAACACGGTCGGCTCTGTCGGGCTCGAAAACCAAAACATGCACTGTGCGCTGCCAAGGCAAATCAGGCTGTTAAAAAAATAGCTGCGCCGTCGACCCACGAGACTGGCGATCCAACCACCCATGAAACTGCCGAAGATACCCGGCAACGATCGCGCCATGATCACCTGCGCCTTCAGGCCATCCGACCCGGCATCCTCCGCCCATTTCACTGCCCAGTTTGAACTGCCCCACGAGCCGAAGAGCGGCACCGTCGCCAACAAAATACCAACCAATGTGACCGCAAACATGCCCGGCCGGAAAATCTCGCCGGTGCTTGACTCTGGCTTGGTTCTCGTTTTCTCCGGAGTTCCAGGGGAACTGCCCCGGGCTCGTTGAGCCAGCCAGCGGGGCGACTCCGGCACGATCAATGGCACCAGCAAGCCCAGCACAATCGGCGCCGCGCCCATGAGCATCACCCAGCGCCAATCATCGACTGTCACCTCGCGGAGTTTTCCCGCTACGCCCACCATGAAGATCCCGATGTTCGCCGCCGTGCCAATCACTCCGGCGAGCAATGGCCGGGAGGCACCGGCCCATGCTTCGCTCATCAGCGCCACACCGTTGGGCCACATCCCGCCCACGCCCATGCACACCACGAAGCGAGCCACCAAAAGCTGCTCCGGCGTTCGTGCAAAGTAGGCAACGAAGGACACACCCGAGTAGCAGCAGATCGCCGCCGTCATGCCCTTCACACGACCAAAGCGATCGCCGATCCGGCCAAACACCAGCCCTCCCGCCGCGCCGCCAAAGAGCAGCGCGCAGATATAGTATCCGTACCACTTGCTGCTCGCTGTCTCGAGCCGTTGAACGGCCTTGGCCTGCGCCAGCCCCTGCACATCACCCTTGCCGGATTCCTCGAACTGCTGCTGTGCCGCCGATCGTTCCGCTACCGTCACCTCGAACTGACCCGTGCCACGCAACAGATCCTTGGCTGCCGAGCCCATTGAGAGCGACGTGATGCCCAAATGCATCCCAGCAAAAAACCAACCGAGAAAAGCCGCGATAATGATAATGTACCGGCCTATCTGGGTGAGCTTATGGATGGATTGATTTTCGTTCGGATCTGGCACGATTGGTCTTTCGAGTTCGTTGAACGGGCGAATGATGCTGAAGACCTGCTGCTTCCGCAACAAATTGGTTTGGCCCGGCGAAGGTCGCGTGAGACATTCCCAGCCCCGCATGATAACGGCAGACCAAAAATGATCCGGCTCGCGCTCATTGGCCAAGCAAAAGCGGCTAAATCGTACGGAGCCATCCGTACCCGACTGCACCGAGCGGCTTGGGCTGCGTTTGTACCGTTGACCGCCTCCGATGGCCAAGCCGGCCAGGCGCTTGGCCAAACGACGATCGCTCCATCAACGGAAGCGCTGTTCACCGAACAAGCCAACGACTTTGACGCCGTCGTCATCGACGCCGATCCTGGCCAAGCGGCGAGCTTGGCCAAGGCCGCCGCCGCCGGAAAACCGGCGCTCGCCGGCCCGTTGCTCGCCGACATCGCTGCGCTTGGCCAAGCGGACACCATGCTCATGCCGGCTCACACTTGGCGGTTTTTGCCGTCGATCCAGGCGGTCAAGCGCAGCCTCGACGCCGGAAAACTCGGCGAACCCGGACTGCTCCGCATCCACCGCTGGCTGCCGCCCGAGGCAACACCCGAGTCGCTCACCGAACGCATCCTGCCGGACGCCGACCTGGCCTGCTGGATGTTCGGCGGCGCTCCGGAAAAAGTCTGGACGCTGCAAACACCGAGTAACCCGGACTACATCCAGTTCCACCTCGGCTTCGCCAACGGCGGCATGGCGATGATCGACATTGCCTGTTCGCTCCCTGCAGGCGGCGACTACTTTTCGCTGTCGATAATCGGTGCCACCGGAACGGCTTACGCTGACGATCATCACAACATGAACCTGCTCTACGCCGGTGACCAACCGAACGCACTGCGCGCCAGCGAAGGCCGCGCCGATCTCGCCGGGCAATTGCAGGAATTCGTCGATGCCATCCACGAACAACGCCAGGCCACCGTGATCCTCAAAGACGCCACGCGCGCCATCGCGGTGACCAAACGAATCATCGATTCAGCAAACTCAAACCATGTGATCGAACAAAAGGGGGACATCTAATCGATGGCTGATTTGCGGAAAAAATTTCGAGTCGCCGTGTTGAGCGTGGTAAAGCACGACTACCTGCCGCGTGCCGTCGCCGCGCATCCGCGATTTGAATTGGTCGTCGTCACCGACGATGCCGGCCAGCCGGATTGGGTGCACGAACGCAACCAACGGTTCGCCGATGAGTTCGGCATCTCCTACTTGCGCGACATCGCCAAGGCGATCGCCGAATACGAACTGGACATGGCGGTGGTCAGTTCCGAGGCCGAGCGGCATTGCGACCTCGCCGTCCGCGCCGCCGACGCAGGGCTGCACGTCATTGCCGACAAGCCGATGTCCACCCGCCTCTCCGAATGCGATCGCCTGGTCGAGGCCGTTCAGCGAAACAAAGTGAAATTTCTGTTGTGGAATCGCAATTTCTTGCCTGCTGTCATCCAGGCCAAAGAGGCGGTTCAGTCGGGAGCGATCGGTGAACTGCACGCCATTCATGTTGACTTTTATTTTTCAAAAGACGCCGGCCCGCCCAAGGGCACTCGCCAGCACGGCGACCCGCCGATCAACTGGCTCGAGCGACAACTCGAGGCGCACGCCGACGGCTCCGACGGAGGCGTTGGCATCGAGGCGATGGGTGAGTTGCAGATCGAGGGCATCTATCCGCTCGGCTACATCCGAATGCTCACCGACGCGAATGTGCGGCGCGTGTTCGCCCGCACTGCGACACATTTCCATCAGGTCAATGTCGATAACCACGTGGATGACCTTGCCACGGTCTCGCTGGAACTTGACAACGGCATCGTCGGTTCGCTTTGCATCGGTCGCATCGGTGCGGCGAGCCACCCGGACATCGGCGAAATCAAGATTCACGCCATCGGCTCGAAAGGCGGGATTGTCATCAGCGAGGCCCGGCCGGAGGTCAGCATCCATTACCGCGACCAGCCGCCGCTGGAGTTCAAGAATGAACGCGTCGCCAACGAGAACGATTTCCTGCTGGTGGACAACTTCGCCCGCGCACTCGACACCGGCTGCGAACCGATCCTCAATGCCAGGGGCGGGCGCGACATCGCCGCCACCGTTTTCGCCGCTGTCGAGTCCGGCAAAACCGGCCAACCGGTGGAGGTGACCCTCTAAAATGACATCCGTTGAATTAAAAAAATCGCTGCATAACGGCGGGCCGGTTTTCGGGACACTGATCGTTTCGCCTTCCCCGTTCTGGCCGAAAGTGCTTGGCGACTGCGGACTCGACTTTGTTTTCATAGACACCGAGCACATTGCGCTGGATCGCAGCCAGGTTTCGTGGATGTGCCGCACCTACGCCGCGATGGGGTTGCCGCCGCTGGTGCGCACCGTCTCCCCTTCGCCGTACGAGGCGACGATGGTGCTCGACGACGGCGCAGCGGGAGTCGTCGCACCGTACATCGAGCAGGCCGAGCAGGTGCAGCAATTGCGCGGCGCAACCAAGCTGCGTCCGCTCAAGGGCCGGCGCCTCAACGACGCCCTCGCCGGCGAACCGCTCCCTGGCGATCTCGCCAACTACGCGCCCGGCCACAACGAAAACAACCTGCTCATCGTTAACATCGAGAGCGTGCCGGCCGTCGAAAACCTCGATCGCATCCTCGACGTGCCAGGCATCGACTCGGTGCTAATCGGGCCTCACGACTTGTCGTGCAACCTTGGCAAGCCGGAGCAATACGACGATCCCATGTTTCTCAAAACCGCCGAAACGATTTTTGCCAAGGCGCGAGCCAAGGGCATCGGCGCCGGCATTCACGCGTGGGGCGACACCGCCAGCCAGGCGCGCTTCGTCAATATGGGCGCCAACTTGCTCATCCACAAAGCTGACATCACTTTTTTCAAAAATGGCATCCGCGACGAACTGGCGGAAATCCGTGAGAAACTTGGTTTGCAGCCAGGCGACACCGCGACCGGCGAAGTGAACATTTGATCACCGAATGAACCGAAACCGACTGTTGGCCGGCTTGGCCGGTGGCGCATCTACGGCATCCATCTTCCCGACGACGTGCTGAAAAAAACCTACTACAAAAACGCCGCCAAATTATTGGGACTGGATTAGTGAACGCAGACCCCAGCGCTTGATCCCTACCCTTAGCTCACCCGCGTGCCGACTTTGCCACCGAGGATGATTTTGCGGAAGTTGTGTTTTTTGAAGAGGTCGAAGACGATGATCGGCATGCCGTTGTCCATGCACAGCGAGAACGCCGTTGAGTCCATTATCTTGAGCCGTTTCTGCAACGCGTCGAGGTAGCTGATTGTTGCGAAGCGCTTGGCCTTCGGGTTTTTCATCGGGTCGCTGTCGTAGATGCCATCGACTTTTGTGGCTTTCAAAATCACCTCTGCGCCGATTTCGTTGGCGCGCAGCGCGGCCGCCGTGTCGGTGGAGCAGTACGGGTTCCCGGTGCCGCCGCCGAAGATCACCACGCGGCCCTTCTCCAAGTGACGCACGGCTCGGCGGCGGATGAACGGCTCGGCGACCTGCGACATGCTGATGGCCGACTGCACGCGGGTCGGCACGCCCTGTTTCTCGAGCGCGTCCTGCAATGCCATCGAGTTGATCACCGTGGCGAGCATGCCCATGTAGTCGCCGGTCGCCCGCTCGATGCCTTTCTCGCTTCCCTGCAAGCCGCGAAAAATATTACCGCCGCCGACCACGACCCCAATCTGCACGCCGAGCCGCGCCACCTCGCGCACTTGAGCCGCCACGTCGTGAACCGATTCCGGGCAGATGCCGCCGGTTTTACCGCCCAACACCTCGCCGCTGATCTTGAGCAGCACGCGGCGGAACTTTGGTTTTTGCCGGGTGGATTTCGCAGTCGCCTTCTTTTTTGCTGGCATGATTTTTGTGAGCGTCCGGCCGCCAAACTTGGTGCGCCCAAACTGGGTGTGGTGTGTAACAGGCCACCCCGCCCGGCGTCAATGCGGACCTGTCTTTTTGGCGCGATTCCCGACTCTGCTCGACTCCCGGCGGCCGCGCCGGTTTAATGGGCGGGTGCCGTTGGACAAACTCACCATCATCGGGGCCGGTCTGCTCGGTGGCTCGATTGGCTTGGCGTCGCGGGCGCGCGGGTTGGCCAAGCGTGTCTCCGCGCTGGTGCGCCGTCCCGAGAGTGTGGCTGAGTGCCAAGCGATTGGCATCGCCGACGAGGTGACGCTCGATCCCGCCGAAGCAGTCGCCGATGCCGATTTGATCGTGCTGTGCACGCCGATCTCCGGTATGGCCGGTTTGGCCAAGCGCACGCTGCCCGATCTCAAGCCGGGCGCGGTGATCACCGACGCCGGCAGCACGAAACAGCAACTCGTCGCCGAGTTGACGCCGCTTTGCGCCGGGGCTGGCGCGTGCTTCGTCGGCAGCCACCCGATGGCCGGCAGCGACCAAACCGGGCCAAGCGCCGCACAGGCGAACTTGTTCGACGACACCGTCTGCGTGATCACGCCTACCAGTAACACCGACGCCAGCGCGCTCACCACGGTGAACGATTTCTGGGCCGGCCTCGGCTCACGGCCGGTTATCATGCCGGCTGACACGCACGACCGGCTCGTCGCCCGCTGCAGCCACCTGCCGCACCTACTGGCCTCGGCCCTGGCCGGGCGCGTGCTCGACCGCGCGCACGGCGAACAGCAGGCGCAGCTTTGCGCGACCGGTTTTCGCGACATGACACGGCTTGCCGCCGGATCGCCGGTGATGTGGCGCGACATCGTTGGCTCGAACCGCGACGACATTCTTGCCGCAATTGACGAGTTCGCCGACGAGCTTGGCCAACTGCGCGGGCTGATCGCCGGCGATTCCCCGGAAGCGATCGAGACCTGGCTGCAACGGGCTAAGGTTGCGCGAGACAACTGGGATAATTCCGCCAACGCCGACTGACCATGCCGTTACCCGACCTCATCGAGATCGTCCCACTGAGCGCCGCGCCCGAGGTGGAGATCACCGTGCCCGGCTCGAAGAGCATCACGAACCGCGCGCTCATACTCGCCGCCTTGGCCAAGGGCGACGTGACGCTTGAGGGCGCGTTGTGGAGCGAGGACACGCAGGTCATGGTCGAGGCGTTGCGGCGGCTTGGCTACGCGATCGGCGTTCGGCCCGACGCCGGCGAACCGGGCAACCGTACGCTCGTTGTCACCGGGCTTGGCCAAGCGATCCCTGCTGGCGGCACGGCGGAGCAGCCGCTCGAGTTGTTTGTCGGCAACGCCGGCACAGCGGCGCGGTTTCTCACGGCGTTCCTCTGCCTTGGCCAAGGCGTCTATCGGCTCGCCGGTGTGCCGCGCATGCACGAGCGACCACAGGCCGCGTTGCTACTCGCGCTGCGGGGACTCGGCTACCGCATCGACTCGGAGGGCGACAAATTGCCAGTGACGATTCACGGCAGCGGGCCAAGCGCCGGGAGTTGCCGCGTGGACATCGAGGAGAGTTCACAGTTTGCCTCGGCGCTGCTGTTATGCGCTGGGCTTGGTCAATGGCAAATCGGCATCGACGGCGAGAGCGGCGCGGAGTCGCCGTACGTTGCGATGACCACCGGCTTGATTGGAGCGTTCCCGAGCGGCGGCGGCCGGTTGGCCATCGAGCCGGACGCCTCGAGCGGCAGTTATTATTGGGCCGGCGGCCACATTTTGTCGGTAGACGGCGGGAAGCCGGTCACCGTGACGCGCTGGCCAAGCAGCGGCTGGCAGATCGATGCGGAGTTCCCGGCCAAGCTGCCACTGCCCGGCGGGCTTTCCCGGCAGAATGACTTGGGCGATAGCATTATGACGGCGATCGCCATCGCGCCGTTGGCCAAGCGGCCGGTGCGGTTCACCGACTTGGGCCGGCTGCGCGTGCAGGAATGCGAGCGCGTCGAGGCGCTGCGCACGGGATTGGCCAAATGCGGCGCGGCGGTGGTCGAGAGCGGCGACACGCTGGAAATCTCGCCCGCCGAGTTGCGCGGCGCTACGATCGAGACGCACGACGATCATCGTATCGCGATGTGTTTTGCGACTCTGGGATTGAAAGTGCCGGGCATCCGCATCAAGAATCCCTCCTGCGTTCGCAAGACGTTCCCCACGTTTTTCCAAAAGCTCGCTGCGCCAACTCCTGGGGGGTTGGGGGCAACGCTGCTGGACGGACAGGGCATCCCGCTGGAACCGGACCAGTTGGCGGCGGAGTGATAGCAACCAAATTTATTCATGCGAGAACCAATCGTGATCGCGCTGGACGGAACCAGCGCCAGTGGAAAAAGCACCAACGCCAAACTCGTCGCCAAGGCGCTGGGCTACGTCTACGTCGACACCGGCGCCATGTACCGAAGCCTCGCGTGGCATTGCCTCGAGAAACGCGTGGCGCTCGACAACGAGAAGGCGATCGCGTCGCTGTGCCGCCGCTGGAAGGCCGCGCTGCGAAATGACGATGGGCACATTCGCCTGTACGTCGACGGCTACTTCCCGGAGAAAGAAATTCGCACCTCCGAGACGAGCGCCGCCGTGCCAACCGTCGCCGCCGTGCCGGGGGTGCGCAAGTGGATGAAGATCAAGCAGCGCGACTGCGCCCAGTTTGGCAACCTCGTGATGGAGGGCCGCGACATCGGCTCGAACATTTTTCCCGAGACGGACTTCAAGTACTATCTCAACGCCTCGCTGGATGAGAGGGCCAAGCGCCGGGCCGCCGATGGCGTGGACGAAAACCTAGCCGAGAGGGACAAGCGCGACAGCCAGCGCGCCGCCGCGCCGTTGATGATAGCGCTCGGCGCGCGTGTCATAGACAACTCGGCGATGACAGCCGAGGAGACTAGCACATTGATCATCAACGAGATGCGCGAACGGCTGGAGGCGGCTGGGTGACTCCGCTTTACTTCGCTGCATGGACTGCCGCCCGGGGCATTTTTCGAAACCTGTTTCGATGCCGTGTGTACCATCCCGAGCGCATGCCACTCAGCGGCCCGGTGATCATTGCCGCCAACCACGAAAGCTACCTCGACCCGCCGTTTGTCGGGAGCAGTTTTAACCGTCCCATCAATTATCTCGCTCGGGAGAACCTTTTTTCAAACTGGCTTTCCGGCCCGTTCCTGAGCGCCCTCAACGCCGTGCCGGTGGATCGCGGCGGTGGCGGTGCCAAGGGCCTGAAAATCATCCTCGAGCGGCTGATGGACAACAACGCCATCATCATCTTCCCCGAAGGCACGCGGACGAGTGACGGCAAAATGAAATCCGCGCAAGCCGGCATCGGCCTCACCATCATTAAATCCCGGGCACCCGTTGTCCCGGTGCGACTCTGGACCTACAACACCTACGGCCGGCATCGTCGCATACCCAGACTCGCGCCGATCGCGGTGAAGTTTGGCCACCCAATCCACTTTCATTCGCTGCGCGAAAAAGCCGCGACCTGTCCGCGACCGGAGTTGCGCAACCTTTACCAGCAGGCCACCGACGAGACTATGACCGCGATAGCTACAATGCGCCCGGTCATGGATCGGGCATGACGCACCTGGCCAAGCGGTTCACTTGATGCCGGCCAAGCGGGCCTTCCAGATGTCAAATAGCTTAACCGTGGCAAACACGTCGCGCAGGCAGTACTCGGCGATCTCCCCATAGCGCTGCTCCTCCATCAACTGGTTCACATCCATGCCGGTGACGCCGTGCGACTTGGGCGAATCGACCCCAAATATCCTGCAGTAAAAATCGAGGTTGAACCGGCGCGCCGCGCCGCTCCGCCCACTGACATTGTAGAACGTCAACTGCTCTGCTAGGTCACAGTGCGGCTCGGTGGCGAAGCGGTAGCCGAGCCAGTTTTTCCTCGTGATCGGCACGTCGAGTTGCGCCGAGCGAAGATAGAGGAAGGGAACATCAAACTGCCGGCCGTTGAACGTCACCACATTGTCGTAATGCCTGGCCACCGCCCAGAATTGGTTCAGCAGCTCCACCTCGTCCATCACCGGCACGAACTCTACCCCGATCACATCGCGGGTGTTTGACTCGAAATCGTCGGCAATGAAGATCACCTGGCCACGCAGCGTCTCGGCGTTGATCATCGCAATGCAAACCACCTGCGCAGTGAACGGCCACAGGTTCATCATCCGAATGAGTTCCTCCCGTTTGGCCTCCTGCTCCTCCCCGGCGGGCAGGTTGTTGGCGGGACGCATCAAGTATTCCTGAGAGGATTCGTCGAACGAATCGAGCGGAACAGCGGAAGTCTCGATGTCAAAAACCAGAGTTGCCATGGGAGGAATGATGCCAAAACTGGCCCTAAAAAAGAAGGATGGAGGTTCCGCGCGGGGCAGAACCTCCAAACCGAATTCTAACCATCAATGGTTATTTCTTAGCTTTGCGTTTTGCCTTTTTCTTGGCTTTGCTCTTGGGTGCTGCCTTCTTCTTCACAGCTTTCTTCTTGGGTGCTGCTTTCTTCTTGGCTGCCTTCTTCTTCACAGCTTTCTTCTTGGGTGCTGCTTTCTTCTTGGCTGCCTTCTTCTTCACAGCTTTCCGCTTGGGTGCTGCCTTCTTGGCTGCCTTCTTCTTCACAGCTTTCCGCTTGGGTGCTGCCTTCTTAACCTTCTTCTTTGCTTTCTTTTTTGCGGCCATTGTTTGATGTCACCTCCTTATTTTTTGGATTTTTCCACCATCAAAAGTGGATCCATCTCATTGCAAGAAGCGCTCTCCGTAGAGAATCAACTTCTTGGGACAGTTACTCTACGGTCGGTTTTTTTTTTGGCAACAGAAAAAACAAAAAAAATAAATTTTTTTTAAGGGCATTTTGAGCTGAAAAATCGTTCTTTAAAACGAAAAAGTTTTCTATCGCTTCGGCCAGTCAAGATGTCGGTGAAGAAAGTCGTACGTGCCTTTGCCGTTGATCGTGTGCGGTCCGTCAAACCACTCGATCTCACAACGACCTTTCAACTTCAGTTTTCCCTGGTAGAGATTGCGCACCTTCGCGAATTCGAATGCAACTTTTTCGTCGGACGCAACCCCGTCGTGGTGACCGCGCTCGACCATGAACGGCCTCGGCGCGATGAGTCCGGCCATCTCCGCGTAGTTGAATGTGCTACCCAGATCCCACTCAAAGATCTCGTACTCGCCGGTGTTCACGTAGCTGTGCGGATCGCGCGTCGAGGCGTTCTTGTCCACCCACTCGTTGAAGTCCGCCGAGCAGATCGAGAGGCAGTAGTCGGTCACCACCGGCGGCACGCGCATCGCGGTTTTTCCGCCGTAGCTCAGCCCGTAAAATGCGATCCGTTTTTTATCCACATACGACAGGGTCTTAAGCCAGTCAACGATTTGCTTATGTTGCGGTATTATCATCGAAAACAGGGACTTTTTGAGCGGATTGGCCTTGCGCTGGAGGGTGCGAAAACGGTCCTTGAAAATGTATAGATTTTGCGGCGAAAAGGTGATGAATCCGCGCTCCGCCAGCTTGGCAGCGAAGTCGTGATAGGCGTAATGATCGCCCTCGATAATGTCCTGCGGACGCCCCTCCAAACCGTGCTGACAAACGACCACCGGGCGTTGCTCGTTCGGCTTCAAGTCACGGGGCAAAAGTAAAATCCCGTACGCTATGACATCCGGAAAAACATCGAGCACGACTTCGTGCCCCACCCATTTTTCCGACTCGTAACTTTTTCGGCTGCGCGCGTTGAACGGCAGCACTTCGTTGCCGAACCGCCCGATCACGTCTTCATAAAATTGTCGGCGATACTTCTCATTGCTCACCTCAAACTTGGCGAGCGACGAGGTGTCCGGCTTGTAGAATTGTTTGCGCACGTACGGGCTCTCGCGCAACACCCACTGCGTATGCCGGTCCAGTTTGTGAACCTGTTCGGCGTGGCGCTTGGTTGCGTTGAAACCGTTTCGCCGGTCGGGGATGCTCGCGGTTTCCGCTTGGCCAAGCGCTGTTCCCAGCTTGAGTGAGTCCAAAAATCGGCCAAGCGCTTGGTCGCCAAGCGGCTCATCGGCGACAACCAGCCCGATGCGTACGGCTGGCTTCAAGCCGTCGGTCAGTTTCCGTGCGCGAGCAAGCTCGGCACGGACCGATTCGGCCGAAGGCGACACCACCCGCGCCGGTGCGCCACGACCGCCGGGGAGGGCTGCCACCGGGCCGCGCGCGACATCGACGATCAACGCGCGCGGCGCGATCAGCGACGCCAACTCTGCATCACCAAACTGTTCGAGCAGGCCAAACACATTGCGATCGATCGGCTCCTGCCAAATATTTTGCCGCGAGGCGAAGTAACCACTCACGCAGGCGACGTCGATCCGCGTATCAACCGCCGCTGCGTAAAGCACAATCATGCCGCCCTCGCCCCAGCCGACGATGCCGATCGGCGTGTCTTCCCAGCGCCTTGAGAACCAGTCCACCACGGCCAACGACTGCTGAACCTCGTAGCCGATGAGATGCCGCCCCATCTCGAAAGCGCCCCGATACAGGAATTCGCGGTTCGAGAGCTTCGACATTTTCTCGTCGCGGTTGATCAGCAGCGGCACGACCACCCGGCAGCCGCTCCCGGCCAAGCGCCGCGCATACTGCAATTCCGGCGCCAAACCGGCCGACAGCCCCGCGATTTGCTCGGGGAGTTGGTTGCAGTCGGGCAATGCGATCACATTGGCCAAAGCGTCACGACCGCGAGGCTCCAGCAACAGGCCGGTCGCGGTCACGTCGCCAAACACCGGCCAACTGACGGCGCGGATGGTGATGCGATCCGTCTGCCCGGCTAGCGATGCCCCGGCGGTGGTGCTCTTCAGCGTCAACCCGTCAAACGCGATCCGCTCGTCCCTCAGCCCGATGATATGGGCCAAGCGCCGACGGTTCGGCTCGACGGACTTGGCGTAAGCGGCGTGGGAGGTGAAGTCGCGGCTCCAATGCTGCTCGCGCCGGGCGATGGAGGCTTCCAATTCGCGTAACAGAAACCGATCGACGCCGGCGACGAGGTGCGAGGCGATGTCGCCCTCGATTGTCAGCGGCTTGGTTTCGAGCGCCGGTTGCGCTTGGGCGGCTTGGAGCGAGAGGAGTCCTGCGAAAATAATGGCGGCTGTTTTTTGGGTTTTCATTGGCTTGAGCGCTTGGCCAAGTCTAGGCGAAAGGGCCAAGCGCTCAAGCCAAGAAAAACAGCATGACGAGATTGACGTACAGAGCCGCCAATAGATCATCGATTGTGACGCCCCAGCCGCCGGGGAGTGCCTGGCTTGGCCCGATCGGCCACGGCTTGGCGATGTCGAACAGCCGGAACAGCAACACGATAACCACCAACCAATGCCAAGTCGATTCGCCGAAAAAAAACCACCA
>ENA-OREN01003297-OREN01003297.1-marine-metagenome-genome-assembly--contig:-NODE-3297-length-15167-cov-6.261564_pt1 | contig 15167 bp, 12 predicted proteins | sample MGYA00248624_ERZ508555 | MGnify/ENA primary metagenome ERZ508555 (study PRJEB26222, sample SAMN06267773) | marine metagenome | isolation source: Saanich Inlet, British Columbia, Canada | place...
AAAAGGCAGCGCCAAGAGCGCTGCCTCCTCGAAACTGCGAACACGTGCACGCAAAAACTGCGAACACGCCTTGGTGGCGTGTTCGCAGTTCTTCCAGAGCCTTGTGACCACAGGGGTCCGATGGGACTCGTAGGGGAGGCTTCACCCGTTAAGTGGGGGAGGCTCCACAATCTCCACTCAGGATCCCATGGCAGACTCATCTGGTGAGCAAGATGCCGGGTGTGTTCTGTTTCGAAGGGGACTGGGGGATCGAAGGAGACTGGGGGAACCGTCTGGACGACACTAAGACGGTCCTCCCCCTTCTAGAGACCGCCCAGCGGGTGCTCGAGATGCCGTTCGTACATCGCGCGATCGGCACCAAAGGCGAGTTGGACCACTACGTGGGCCGGTGGCTTGAGAACCAACACAGCCGCTACACAATCGGTCACTTCGCTTTCCATGGTGACGAGGACGGCCTCGGACTCAGCCAAGAAGACATCAGTCTCGACGACCTCGCCCTGACCATCAGCGCAGCCACCGGCGGAGCCGCCGGGCGGATCGTCTACTTCGATAGTTGTGGTGTCCTCGCCGATCGAACGACCGCCCTTGACTTCATGCACAAGACCCAGGCCGAGGCAGTTGTCGGCTATTCGAAAAACGTCACCTGGATGGAGTCAGCCGCCTTCGACCTACTCCTCTTCTACGCCCTCGGCACCGAGAACACTGCCGCCGACGCTCGCTCTTGGCTCACCGACACCTACCCGGACGTGTGTCACGAACTTGGGCTTGAGTTCCTGATCCCATGAACCTGCCGCAGATCTGCGAGACAAAGGATGGACCGGTCTACGTCCTTGACCGTGCCGCCATCGAGGCGATCTTGCACCACACGCACTGGATCGCCTGGAAGAAGGACGAGCATGACGCGTTCTGCCGGGGGAACTACCCGGGCTACTCAATCGGTGAACTGGTCCAGATCCTGCAGGACAGGAAGGCCCTAGCTAAGTCACGAGATCACTTCTCCGGATATCGGCCCAGAGTCCACCTACCTGAGGTTCGAATCCCCGTCCAAGACGTGCCCTCACCGAACGGCGGGACCCGATGACGGTCCCCGACCAGCATGGCTTTCAACGTTGGGCACTCGGCGACCTAGTCGACAATCTCACCAGGGCCACCTATGCCGAATGGCTCGTTGGTCAGGCTCTCGACGTGATCGGCCCCGATGACATACGGATGGAATGGGACGCTGCCGACTTCTGGTACCGGGGCCACCCAATTGAGGTGAAGGCCGGGGGCCGGGGCCAACGTTGGCAACAGACCAAGCCGTCAACGGTCCGATACGACATAGCCCAACGCCAAGAAGCCTGGAAAGCCTCTACCAACGAGTGGAAAGCACACGACAAGCCACTCCGAAACGCAGACGTCTACGTCTTCTGTCTCCACACGCCGACCGAAGCAACAAGCGAGAACGTGGCTGACCCGGGCTGTTGGGAGTTTCGGGTCATTGCCACCTCCACCCTTAATACTGAACTCCGCGACCAAAAAACTGTCGGGATCAGCACCCTTGACCAGCTCACCGAACCAGTGGAGTGGGCTCAGATCCGGTCAGCGGTCGATACGGCTCTTGAGGTCAGCCGCTAGGCCACCGGCGGCCTACAGGTCTTACACGGCTTCTTGCCCTGGGCGTCCTCTGAACCGAGAGAAACTGACTTGACCTCCTCCGGATTGGCGGCTTTTGACTGTCCGTCAATCAGGGCTGTGCAGTCCCGGCGAGCGTGGTAACTCATTCCGCCTCCCGAGACGTACACGGTCGGCATGGACTCAGCCTTGCAACTCATACACGAGGACGCCGGGAAGATTTCGTGCTTGCAGGTCCGCATGTCGACCTCATTCATCAGTTGGCCTCCATCTCGTCGAGGAGTTGGTCCAGTAGCGGTGTACCCCAGGTCAGGAAACCGATGCCTGGATGGTCGTCATAGACGTCCAAGTCGAACGTGGCCTCGTGCTTGGCTCCGCCAACCTCGACCAGCCACGCATCTGCGATGTCGGGGTGGTCATGGAACCGCTCTCGAACCGCCCCGATACCCAAAAGCCCATCCCGAAGGCTGTCCATGGTCATTGCCGGTTCCAGATTCTCGTCGTAGACCGGAACGGCGTCGAGGTCCTCGAGTCGTACGTCAGCGTTCTCCAGGCGATCGATGGCGTCCTGTAACTGGTCGGCTGCATCGTCCCGGCTGATGCGGCCCATGGCGGCATCTCGGATGATCGCTTCGGTGACAGCCAGAACCGGTTGGGCGTTACCAACCACGTGGGTGAACCAATCGTGCCGATCCCGGATCCGGTCGTAGATGTCCTGCTCGACGGTTCCCTCGTAGAACAGGTTGGTGACGTGGATGTCAGGCAACCCACCGATGCGGTCGACCCGGCCGATGCGCTGTTCAACCCGCATGAAGTTCCAAGGCAAGTCGAAGTTGATGAGCCGATCACAGGTCTGCAAGTTGAGCCCTTCAGACATCGAGTCAGTCCCGATAAGGATCCGTGCCTCTTCTCCTCTCCGGAACATGTCCTTGACCTGTTCCTTGGTGAGCCTCGTCCACGTCCCAGTCGTGTCGTCCCAGCGTTCTCCGCCACCGCCGAAGTAACAGATGATCTGGGTGCCGAACGTCGCCCGAAGCCGCTCTCGGACGTACTCGAGGGTGTCGGTGTACTGGGTGAAGATGACTACGGTCCGATGGCCGCCTGCGAACGACTCGTGGAGGAGTTCGTGGAGCCGAACCATCTTCGGTTCGTCCGGTGGTTGTTCAGTGAGCGCCTCGATGAACGAGTCGAGTTCGACCAACTCGGCGGCCGGGTCGAGGGCGAGCTCGTCGAGGTCCAGTTCGTCGGAATCGGCAACCCCTTCAAACGAATACTGGTCGTCGTCGTCAAGCAGGTCCCCGACACTCCTCTGGTTGGCGAGTACGTCACGGCGCCGTTCCAGAGACCGACGCACGGCATGAAAGCTCGATGTGAGCCTTCTCCGGTAGACGGTCATGATGAACCCGAGCGGAACGCCTTTGCCGCCGGCGGCGATCAGGGCGTCGTGGCGGCTCCGGATGTAGGTGTCGATCCGGTTATAGAGGTCCTGGGCGTCACCGAGGGGGAGGAACTCGTCATGGACATGCCGGTTCGGGATGATCGTCCCCGGGGGGAGAATGCCAGTGTCCCGATAATGGCGGAGCGTTGAGCGGGTGGTGCGAAACACCCGGTCCCGTACCGGGGTATTGGCCCGCAGCCATGCATCCCACAAAGACCGTTCGTCGACGTCGATGTGGTCCAGCGACTCCCGGTCAATGCCCGTCAGGTGAAAAGAGAGAATTCGGTCGGCCCCGACCAGCCCCAACTTCTCTTTGATCCGGGCTCGGGTGGCCTGATCCGGTTCCACCCCAGCGGCGTCCAAATGGTCGCCAAGCATGGTCCGGAGAAACTTCCAGTTCCGGGCCTTGAAGGTCTCCCTGAGTTCCTTGAAATAGACCTCCATCTTCTGGGCGCTGTGCGCCCAGGTGCCTTGAAGACCGAAGAAGGCAAGCAGGTCCCACAGATCGTGGGTGTGGAGCTGCATCGGCGTAGCCGAGGCGAGAAGCAACCCATCCCACATCTCGTGCTCCCCGAGAACTTCGAGTGTCGCCAACATCTGGTTCGGAGGGTCACCCGGCTGCGAACCCTTACGGCGTGCATGGTGTGTCTCGTCGAGAAACACCAGGTCCCACGGCTCACCGTCGACGAGCGAGGGACGGTGCTCCCGGCGGCGAGCGAGGTGAGATGAGGCGAGCAGCACCGGTGCGGCCCGCCACCGGTTGGCCCCGGCAGCGATCTTCTTCGTCCGCCCGTCGGCCCACCGGAGGCGATTGCCATCCAGGCGTGGAATGTCTAGGAGAAGCTTCTCGGTCAACTCCTCCTGCCACTGGACCAGCACCGAGGCGGGTACCAGCAACAACGCCGTCTCTATCCGCCCTGACAGGAGCAGCTCTCTCAGCGCTAGGCCAGCTTCAATGGTTTTGCCTAGGCCGACCTCGTCTGCCAACAGGTAGGACCGTGGCCAGGAGTCGACGATTCGCCGAGCGATCGCTTCTTGGTGCGGCCACGGTGTGAGCCCGGCTGACACAAGACCAACCCCGGTGCTAGTCGATGGGGCGGTCCGGATTTGTTCAAGAATCCGACGGTCATCCATGGTGAGGTCAACGACAGGTGGCTTCGGCGGCCAGTCCGGGTCCTCGTCGGGCGGCACCCAGTCTTCGTCGTCGGGGATCAGGCGAAGGAGCCTGTCTTTGGTGGCGTCCGGTAGTTCGACGGTCTTGAACTCGCCGACCTGTCCTCCACGCCAGAGTTCCTCGAACCGTTCGATGCTGGGTTGCGCATAGAGGTCCCATATCTCGGCGGGTTGAGACGACTGGTAGGCGGAGAAGTTCTCGAAGTTCTTCTGCCAACCGGCGGCCGACTCGTTGATCGTCCCGGAGAACACCACCTGTTCGTCGAACGCATCAGTCAGGATCCCGAACTTGGAGTGGAAATATTTGGTGTGTGCATCAGCGCCTGTGAGGGGGACCCCGTCGTCGCCGCACGGCACTCCCACACGAATCTTGAGTCGACCCTCCCTGATCAGCCAGGCAATGACCTGCAGGCGATTGTTTGCGACCTCGTCGGCGTTTAGCTCTTCGTTGTGTTCGAGACGCCGTTCCAGGACCTCATCGAGGGTTACCCCACCACTGAGTGCCGCACAGTCAGCTTTGGTGAGCTGTGCGCCGACCAGCATGCGCATCTGGCCGCCCCCGGCAATGAACCGGGAAAGGCCAGCTGCTGCCGAGATGAATGCCGACGAGAAGAAATACCCGGCAACCCGGTCATACCGGCGGGCCCGTTCCAGCACCGGGATGTAGAACTCTCGGAGCAGGTCGTCGCCGCTGTCATAGTTGCGGGCGACACCAGTGAGATCGTCGAAACCTTTATCCGGGTTCGGTCCGCTGTCAGACATCGAGCGTCAACGCCTCGGTTTCGATCAGCTTCTCCGGGTCGGGAGGGGTCTCGACCTGCGGGAAGTGAGTGGCGATCAGACGATCCAGGAGGCCTGCTTCAGCGATGTTCCATTGACCCTTGTTCTTGCTTCGGGGCATGGCGTTGACCAGTCCCTGGAGGCAATCAACGAACCGTTGATTGCCGGTGAGGTTGCGTTCGTCGAGCCACCGCTTCGCCGCAGGGGTGCCGTCCAGCTCGACGATGTACAGGGCGGTGTGGACAGCGTCGATCACGGCAGGGAAAGTCGTCCGGTCACGATTCACCCCAACCGGGCCGTCATCCCCGCCTCGTCGAACCCTCTCGCCCGGCTCGAGGAACACGACCGTGCCGCCCTTGGCGGTGAACAGGCGTTCTCGTTCCAGGTCCTTCATGTCGAGGCCACCGACAGCGAGCGCCAGCCGGCGGGCGTCGTCGAACGGGAACTCTCTGGCCTGGAACGTTTCCCAGGCAATGAGCGTGAAGTCGGTGACCGGATCGAACTCGGCGTCCTTGCCGACCAGACGGACCTTTTGCAGGTGGGTGACCTCGGCCCGGGCAATGTCGAGAGCCTCTTCGGGGCGGAGCAGCTTGGCTTGGCCGCTGTCATCACCTTCAGACGAATACACCGGCCACTTCTGAGACAACACCGAAAGGGCGGGCCCGTAGGTCGACAACAACAAGTCGACGCCGGTAAGCCCGGAGGCCGTGCCCCGGGACAGGGCTTCTCGGGCGGCGTGGCGGATGTCAGCGTCGATGTCGTCGAGGTACACCTTCGATTCAGCCGAGTCCGCCGGTGCCCTCTTGCGGCACACCAGAAAGATCGTCGACGCCGCCGAATTCTTCTTAGCAATATGTAGGGACTGCTCAGACTCGGTTCGGACCGGCCATGACGCCTCAATCGTGAACCCGGCCCGCAGGACGGCTGCTCCGAGGCCGTCCCAGGCGTCGGCACGCTTGTGGGTGAACATCACTGTCATCACCCCGTCGTCGGTGAGGACACGCCGGGACTCAGCGAAGATCGCCGCCATCTTCGACTCGTAGTCGTTGTCAGCTAGTTCCTTGGCCCGGCGGCCCGCTTCAGCGAACCGTGCCCGATTGGCGACCGCCTCGTCTTTCTTGTTCGTCAACTCGTCGACGAAGAACTCGGGCCACAGGGCGCCCAGCGTTCGCTTCTCCCACACGTAGAAGAAGTCCGCCAGTTCCGCATACATGACGTTGTCGAAATATGGCGGATCGAGACACACCAATGTCTGTGACCCATCAGCAACCTCACGGAGATCACCGGCCGTGCCCTGCGTGACCCGGAACTCCAGCTCCTCTCGGGGAGCAGAAAGATCGAACTGGCCCGACGATGTGGGCAACAGCTCGGCGATCCCCTTGTAGGCGTCCACGATCTGGTCCAAGGCCCAGACGGGGAGCGATTCCGCCCCCTCAAACTCCGCAAAGGTCCACTTGAAAGCCAAGTTGTGTGAATCGAAGACTGAACGCATGACCTGACGGCCGACATGCCAGGAACTGAGACGTGCGTTGTAGTTGAGGGCCTTGCCTTGCATCAGTGCCAGCAGGGCGAGAACGGCGTCAGCCCGGTCCCGGTCGACAATGGCTTCTCGCACTTCGTCGATCAGGCGGCGATGTTCCTCGACGAAGCAGCCGTGCACCAGGAGTTGTCGTGGCGAGAACATGTCACGCCACCGGGGCATCCCATAGTTGAGGGGCTCCTTTGTCTTGTTCCCAATCGGAACACGTTCACTGGGGAGAGTCCCGTCGGCTTCCCACTGCGGTGACAACCCGGCAAGCGTTTCCTCTGCAGCTGCCAACGTCGCAAGATCGGTCTCAGTGGGGGCCCGAAAACCACGGGTCTTTTTCCTGTTGACCGTTGTTCGCACAGCGACCGCATACAGCACCTCGCCCATGCGGCCGGCCTGGGCTTCGGCTTTGATGTAGTCGCCGTCGATCGCCAGGTGATCCCACGGCGAAACCGCCTTGCCGCGAGAGATCAGGCCCTTTGTCGGGTCGAAATCGATGGCGGCACCTTCGACGAGCTCGAACTCCGGTTTATCCAACTCCACGCCGTCTCGGCTGGTGACGAGCCGGACAGCGACCGGCTTGTCACCTCGTCGAAGCGTCCAGTCGCCAACCAGAGGAACCGTCTTTCCAGTCCGAGGACAAGCCACCGTCCTTGCCCAGATATAGGCAATTACGGACTCGTTAGGGTTATCACGCTTGAAAGAACTTTCTAGGCGGTTTGTGAGTCGATCGGTGAGGACGCCGCCCCAATGCTGGAGGTCGTCGACGAGGTCGGTGCCGAAGCGTGCCGGAAGTTCCACACCGGCCCGCAAGACACTGGCGGCGATCGGATTCAGGTCGTTGGCATGCGTCGGTAGGTCGTAACGCAGCGCCTCATACGGGATCGACCCGCCACCCGCCGTCGGGTCAGACACCGACGGCACACGCCCCCACGTGTGCTCCAACACCTCATGCAATAACGCCACCTGCTCTGGAGGCGGGCTGTTCTTATAGGCCTGCTTGTAGCCGTACCCGTTGCCTTTCAGTTTCCTACCGGTCGCATTTGCCTCGTCGATTAACTTTCGACCGAGGACAGGGTCTCCCAGGATTCCGCAGAGCCGCAGGAACCACGTTCGGTAGGCGTCAGCAGTCGCCAACTCCGGACGCTGACTGAACGACCCGGCCAACTCCGGTGACCACACCGGCAGCAAACTTCCCAGGATCGCGCCCGCACTCGCCACCAGCGGCCGTCGAGCCCACCAAACGTGCAGGAAGTAGATCGGTGGGAGCGCACTGGCTGCTGCTCGTTCCCGGACCGATTCGATCCCCAACTCCGCAGTCGGGAAGTGGTCCTCAATGAACACCCTGGGTCGGTCCGCCATCGCCTACTCCTCCGCCAACAAGATCCGGATGGCACGCAGAGCCCGAGAGCCGTGTCGACCAACGACCTGCGCATACCAGTACAGGGTCTCTTCGCTGCTCATCGCCGCTATCCCGTCGCCGATCGCTTGGCGGCGAACGGGCTTGCTGACCGGCTCGAGTGCCAGCACGGTGAGAGCGAGTCGGACACCCGGTTCCTGTGTGAGGTTGAACGGTTTCTTGCGTCGGGGCCCGACAGCGGTCGCCGAATAGCCAGATCCCGTGACGGCTTCGGTGACGACCCGCCGATACCGGTGCGCTCGCTCGGCAGGCAGGACGGCGACCCCTCGTTGCTCGTCGCCGGAGAACTCCGAGAGGGTCATCCCCCATGCGTCTCCACCTTCTGTCGGATGGAGAGAGAGGACGAAGCGACGCTCGCCGTGGGCTGGAACCGCCATCAGGTGCTCTTTGTGAGGGTCGCTTGGAGGGTGACGTGTCCCGGGTCGTTCCCTACGACCACTTCACGGAAGTGCTCCCAGAGGTCATCCCCATGGAGGAGTGTGGCCGACGGTGTCAACTCAAGTGACAGCGACCCGGAAACGTTGCTCCCCAGGTCAGCGGTCTTGAGCAGTGTGTCCTCGATGCGTTGATAGTCGCCTGCCGGGCCACTCAGGTTGGCTTCCAACCCGTCGGAGAGGCCTTCGAACTCGACGATGAGCCTGGCCCGCACCTGACACTCGAACCGCGGAAGCTGCGGGATGCAGAACCCGAGGATGCGGAGATCCCTCGTCCCTTCTCCCGGGTCGGCGGTCGCTGTCACTGTCACCTCGGTGATCGAGACGGCGTCGAGGTCAACGATCTTGTCGGCCAGCCCCTGAAAGGCGGTGCCGACGCTGCCCTCGGCCTTCACCGTCAATACCTTCGGTCCGTCACCGATGTTGATCCCGAGTTCCTTGGCTCGTTCCATGGTGAGGACGATGAGGTCGTCAAGCTTGGCGTTGGTGACCCCTGGTGCCGTCAATGGTTTGGAGTCGGCGGCGGCTAGTTCCTTGACGACGACGATCCGGTCGCCAGCTTGGGCACCGGTGGCCAACACCCCGGCAATGTCCTTCTTCTTCAGGCCGCCACCGAGATGGTCCTCGAGCACCGCTTGAAGGCCAGGGCCGTCGAGTTGACCGTTGTCGCCGTGATCGGCCAGCAGGTCAACGACGAGGGTGAGGGTGACCGGCCGGCGAAGCAACCCGAGCTCTTCAGCCCGGTCCCGGGTGTAGAGCCAGGCGTCGCCAGCGATCCGCACTGCTGGCGGTGGGGTCTCGTCGGTGAACGCCCGTTCCGACTGGGCGTCGTAGTACACCCAGGTGCCGTGGCGAACCCCGGCGGTGATCGCATCGGTAATGAGATTCGAGGCCAGGATGATCTTGGCCGCATGGTCCTTCCACGGAACCTCTGCGACCTGGGCGGTCGTGACCTCACCTGACCGGTCGAATCCCGAAGCGGACGCCAGCCGGTCTACCGGCGGCATCTTGGTGGTGATCTTGTCGTTGCTGACCAACGCATCCACCACGACCGTCGTCTGGGCATTCTTGACCTCACCCTGATTGCGGGGAGGGAGTTGGTGGTGACGAAGGTTGTTGTTCTTCGCATCCTTTGCCGGCCAGTACAGATGCCGATATGCCGTGCAGATCGCCACCCGGGTTTCGAGCTTGGCGGCGTCCGCGATCCCCCGAAGGCGCTGGCGGACACTCTCATCGAACTGTTCCAGCCGCTCGGGGTTCCCGGAGATCCGCTGGGCAGCCAACTCGAACCGGACCTTGGCCTTCATTGCTTCAATGGCGTCAGCGTCGGCAACCAGGGTCACCACACTGTTGCGGTACACCCGATTCTGTTCAGCAGCCCCGCAAAGGCTGGCGATGTCAACCACCTTCGATGGCGCCGTACCGGCTTCCCGGGCCTCTACGACAAGATCGGCATGAGAGATGACCACCAGTCGAAGCTTTTCTGCATCCGGCACCCCCGCCGGAGAAGACGCGCCGTGGACGACGGTCACCTGCCCATCGGTCGGGAAGATCTGACGAATCCGCCGGTCGAGCTCCTCGGTGATGTCGGAGGTCGATACGTTTTTCGTCTCGTTGGCGATGATCCGGTTGGCGTTCGGCGCCACCTGGAACCGCCAGGTACCGGCGTCGTAGACCAGATGCCAGGCAACCTGGCTCGTTTCGGCAAGTGCCTGGTCAGCGAGATCAGGGTCCTCTCCGGGCCTCAGCGTCCCGGCGTAGATGTCGGGCAACGATGCGCCCGGTGATGGCTCGCCGGCGATGCTGTGCAGGAACACGGTTCGGCATGCACGGGTGGCGATCCGTTCTTCGTTCCATCGCTGGTCGTCTACCTGCCAGGCATGCGAGTCGGTGGAAGCGAAGTCAGCGGTCGCCGGTCCGGTGAGCTCCTCTTTTGAGATCGAGCTGGTCACCGACGCCCTGACCTGCGCGGCCTCGAGCGGTAGGTCTCCGAGGTTGATCATCGGGATGTCGGTTTTGTCCGACCAGAGGCGAGCCACCGTTTCGGCAAGCATCTTTAGAGCACCACGTGCACGCTGGAACCCCGGGAGTGGACCAATCCGCTTATCGAGACATTCGATGAGCGCCGGGTGGAACGGGTATGCGTTGTGGATCTGTTCGCAGTAGCCGGCGGGGTCAGCGGTCGCCTGCCCGATTTGGACGTCCTGCCCAGCCAGCGTGCTGTAGTGGCTCTGATAGGCCTCAGCTGCAGCCTGTGCGGCCGCTTCGTCGACCGACTCGAAGAGTCGCCGTCGCAAAATGAAACCGATCTCATCGTCGTTGGCGGGACGACCGATAGCGCCTTTGGGGCGTTCCATCACGTCTGCTGCCTCATCGACGAGGTTTTGACCGGCGACGTCGAAGAGCTGGTCCTCGATCTCGGACGTCTCCTTCCCGAACGCTTTGGTGCCCGTCGCCAGGGTCACGATGATTCGGACAGCTGGTGCCGCCGTGGCCGCCTCAAACAAGACCTTCAGCATGTCGATCGTGGCCTTCGCCATCCTCTCGACGTTGCCATCAGCCGAGGTGACGAGGCGGCGGAGGTATTGCGCCACCTCGTCAATGACGATGATCGTCGGCTGGTCACCGATCATGTCCAGCCAGGTCTGCTTGCCGGGGCTTGTGCGGCTGGCGTCGCTCTCCGACATGGCCGCCCAAGCATCGTCGCCGAGCTGTCGGGCGATCTCACCCCAGATCGTGTAAGTGGTGGTCCCGTCGGTTGTCAGTCCGTTAATCGGGTCGAGACTGTCGCCGACGATGGCCGCCACCCGACAGTTCGTCGGTAGCAGGGTTGGATCGATGAACTCGGCGACGTTTTCGGGCCGTGCACCGTTGGCGAGATGCCAGAGAGCAATCAGACCATGGGTCTTTCCTCCACCGAAGCTGGTCTCGTATCGGTACACCGCATGCTCTGCGTTTGGTGCCTTTTCCGGCTGCCCGGAAACACGGGCGAAACTTCCAGCGAGGAGATCTTGGAGGCCTGCAGTGGGGTAGGTCAGATCGAAGAAAGACTCTGCGTCGGCATACGCCTCATAGCCCTCCGCCCTCCGCACAACCTGGTCCAGCTGCGCCGCAAAGTGCTTGTCAACTAGGCGCCCCTTGAGTACATCTGTTCGTGGTGTACAAGTCTTCAGGATGCTCTCTAGGTTTGCCACGTATCCTCCACGGCCGAAATAGGGCGATAGGTCAGAAGTTGAAGAGTTGAAGGGGGAACGTGCCGTACTGGCGTCTCCGCACTATTTGTGGTCCCGTCTGATGAGAGGGACTCATGTGTGGCTCCCCGGAAGCGTTCAGGGAGTGGGCCGATTTCGTCGAAGGCACCGAGGAACGTCATGCGCTGCTCTGACTGGTCGGGTCCGGAAGCATGTCGGAGATGTTGTCGGGTCCGCCGGGGTGGATGTGGACGCCCAGTACGAGGACCCAGTTGTGGAGTTCGGGCAGGTTGAGGGGGATGTGTCCGTTGAGTTTGCGGCGGATGTGGTCGTACCGGTCGGGGCAGCCGAGGCGTTCGGCGAGCGTGTAGCCGGTTCGTCGGCCACCGAGTTCGCCTCGAACGGCGTAGGCGACGCGGTGCTGCAGGTACGAGGACGCGACGCGGGGGTGGTCGGTATCGGTATAGGGCTTCCATTTGGCGTCCAGGTCGCGTCCGAACCGTTTGGGGTTGACGAGGAAGTCAGCGGGTCGGAAGCCTGCGGGCATGGGTCGAGCATCCCATAAATGTGGTCGCGTCACAAAGTGCCGTTAATTTATTCTTCGTTCGCGTGACAAAAGCCCGTTTTCGAGTAGCGGGGGAGTGCGCGGATCGGCGGTCCCCGGACTGTCCGGGGTATGAGCTACGCAACGAAGAGGAAACTAGCGATCCGTTCGAAGAAGTCTCCGATGGCTACCGACGATGCGGTGGCGGTGTGGGTGGACGCCTACCAACCTGAGATCGTCTCGGCGTCAGTGTGGGACGGCGCCCTCCACGACTTCGTAGCCGGCCTGGTTAGGGAACTCGACGTCGGCTTGGAGGTATCCAAGCGCTACGCGCGGGTGCTGGCCGACCTGGGTGCATGGTCACTTGGGCAGGGCTTCGACCTGGACCGCGAAGTGGTGCTGTGCCCGGCGACGGTCGACGCCTATCTGGCCGGTGGGCTGCCGGGGGCTTCGAATGGTTCGCTGTTGGCGATCCGCGGCGATCTGCGCCTGTTGGGGACATCGCTGACCCGTGAGGCGCCGTGGGTGCAACGCCCGGAACCGATTACACGAACGTCGCTCTCGGCTCCCTACACGGAAGTTGAGGTGGCGGCCATCAGGCGTGACGTATTACGGCAGTCGACGCCGCTGCGGGCCCAGGCGGGCCGTGCAATCGTTGCTCTCGGTCTCGGAGCCGGACTCGATGGCCGCTGGAACGTTCACATCACCGGCACTGACATCGTCGAAAACGACGGGTTGGTGACCATCACCGTCGGCGATCCTGCAGAGCGCCTAGTTGTCGTCCGTGACGAGTTCGCCGATGAACTCCTCGACCTTGCCGCACAGGCGGGAAGTGGCCGGTTGGTGGCGGGTTCAACGTCGAAGAACGCTGCAGCCAAGGCCGCAGGCAGGGTCGTCATCGACCAGGGCCATATCTCGTTAAGCGCCAAGCGGCTCCGTTCGTCATGGTTGCTGGCCCACCTTGCCAACCGAACTCCGCTAACGGCACTGCTCCAAGCAGCCGGGCTCCGGTCGTTCGCCTCGCTGTCAGATCTCGTGCCTTTCCTACACAACGCCGTTGATCCGGCCGAGTTTCTGAGGGGTGCCTGACGTGGGTACCCCTGCCCGCCGGGCGAACCGGAGCCTGCCGCGCCAGCAACGAATCGACCTTCAGGCGTCGCGGGCTCCCACCAACCGGGAATGGTGCGACGCGGTCACCGACATCGGCGCCAGCGGCGTCATCGGCCCTGTCGAACGGCGTTTGAAACTCCAGGACCGCACCAGTTCCCGCCTATCGACCAAGGGCCTTCTGGTGGCGTTGAGCCTCGTCGCCTATGAAACCGGCCATCGCGCCCTGATTGTCCAGGTGGTCAAACTCCTTAACAGCTTCACCCCGAAGCGCCTCAATGAACTGGCGATGCCTCACTGGCCCAATAACTCCTCCGGCTACGACCTGGTGCAACGCCGCGTCACGCAGCTCACTGAAGCCCTCAACGAAGGCTGGGCCGAGGTCAACACCGAAACCGGAGAGATCTTTGACTTCGACATCGACTGGTACACCCGCTCGATCCAACGATCCACGGTTCCCGTGGAACTCGTCAAAGGAGCCGCTCTGGCAGTCGACGGCACCGACATGGAGTCCTGTGGCCAGTTCCACTCCGGTGAAACCGAGATCGTCCACGACGGGGAAGCCCAGTACCCCAATGACGAAGACGAAACCGACAACCCCAAGAGCAAGACCGTCAAGACCCGACGCGCCAAGGTCCTCGGCATCGGACCCGACAGCAGGAAGATCTACACACGAGACACCGACGCACGAGCCGGGCATCGGACTGCGACCAACACCCGCCCGACGAAGCTCTACGTGGGCCGTGAACTCCACCTCGGCGTCGCCGTTTCGGCGCTCGATCACACAGACCGAATCGCCTACGCGAACCTCGGCCGTCCCGTCCCACAGGTCGTCATCACCAGCGCCCTGGTTCCAGCCGGCGCCCATCGGGCCAAAGCCGTCGTTGACGGCGTCATCGAAGCCCACCAGTCCGGCCTGTGCAGCGAGGTTCTCGTCGACGGTGGCTACTCGCTATCCAAACCCGAGCATTTCCACCAGCGACTCCACGAAGCCGGCATCGACCAGACCATCCGCATCCTCACCCACCAACGCGGCCCGCACGGCAGTATCGGAGACGCCGTCCTGGTCGATGGCCAACCTTTCTCCGGGCACCTCCCGACAGGCGAGCACCAACTCGACATGCCGGGTCGCAATGCCGACGACGCAACCAGACGGGCCTGCGTCGAGAAGTTCAACGAACGAGCCAAGCTCCGTTACACCGTTCACACCAAAAAGGCCGACGGAACCGTCCGTTACAAGTGCCCGTTCTGCGCCGGTCGAGCCCACAGCCCCAAGTTCCCGAGGACCATGAAGTCCAGGAACAAGAACTCCCGCCTCGTGCAGCCCGGCAAGACCGCCAAGACTTGCTGCAACGGCGTTGTCACGGCTGACACCGACGTGACATTCCTTGACCAGAAGACCATCTTCGGGACCACCGCCTGGTGGAAGGCCTGGGGGCGCCGCAACATCGTCGAGTCAGCCAACGCCGCCTTCCACGGCGAGTACGTCGACATCGGCCGGAACTACACCCGGTTCCTCAAGACCACCAAGATCCAGATGTTCCTCGCCCACACCATCGCCGGGTACAACCGCCGGACTGTCAAACACTGGCGCCGGCTCCGCGAACTCTGCGACACCCAGGCGCCGGTCAAGGCCAAGCGAAAGGCCCGCAAGAACCGCCGTCGCCGCTACGAGGACCTCCCCAGCGCGAAGACCGACACCAACTCCGACCCCTAGGTCGACCGCTCCCCGTCGAATCCCGCCGCCCCCAACGCGGCGGCATCGACGCGCCCCTACACCGGTGACTTAGGCCAGGCAACGACGGTCGAACCCCCGGACACGGCGACCCCAGCCCGCTAGAGGCCGCACAACCGCCGAAAACCCGAAAAGGCAGCGCCAAGAGCGCTGCCTCCTCGAAACTGCGAACACGTGCACGCAAAAACTGCGAACACGCCTTG
>ENA-OREN01003298-OREN01003298.1-marine-metagenome-genome-assembly--contig:-NODE-3298-length-15163-cov-4.660148_pt1 | contig 15163 bp, 12 predicted proteins | sample MGYA00248624_ERZ508555 | MGnify/ENA primary metagenome ERZ508555 (study PRJEB26222, sample SAMN06267773) | marine metagenome | isolation source: Saanich Inlet, British Columbia, Canada | place...
CCCCCTCAAGACAGCGTGTCTACCAGATTCCACCACATCGGCTTAATGCAAACTATTCTGGAATAATTGGTGCATTGAGTAGAGATTTTTCATCACTATCAATACTAATGCTAGTTTCATCTATTTGATCTAAGACACTGGAATTATCAACAGTCCCCTTGTTGAAATAAGCAAGTGTTAAGCTAGTTATAAAGAAAAGTGTTGCTAAGACTGCTGTTGTTCTGGATAAAAAATTTGCTGAGCCTTTGGAACCAAAGACACTGCCCGAAGCTCCTGCACCAAAAGCAGAGCCCATGTCTGCACCTTTTCCTTTTTGCATTAAAATTAAAACGACAATAAGAATAGCAACTATCACATGAAAGCTGAGTAAGATTGAATCAATATTATTCATTAGTTAGTTCTCCTGCTATGTTGTATATTTTTGAAAATTCATCACCTTTTAATGAAGCTCCTCCAATTAAAGCTCCATCTATATTTTTCATTCTGAATAGTTTATCAGCATTTTCACTATTAACACTTCCTCCGTATAGAATTGGTGTATTAATAGCTAAATCTGAATCGACATTCAATAACATATTTCTAATGAAAGAGTGAACATCTTCTGCTATTTCTGGTGTAGCAGTTTTCCCAGTCCCAATAGCCCATATAGGTTCATAGGCAATAATTAACTCTTTTAGATCTTCTAAAGTATTATTTTTTATAATGCTATCGATTTGTTTATGAATGTAGTCAAATGTGCTGTCGCTATTACGATGTTCAATTGTTTCTCCAACACATAGTATTGGCTTTATATTATTCTCAATGGCTTTAGTGAATTTACCACTAATGTCTATATTGTCTTCATTATATAATTCTCTTCTTTCAGAGTGGCCAATAATCACGTAGTCAATATTTAAATCTGCAAGCATTTTTCCTGATGTTTCACCTGTAAATGCCCCATTATCATATTGGCTTATATTTTGAGCACCAATAGCAATATAATTTGGTAAATTCCTGTTGACTAATTCTAGGTATGGCATTGAAGGACAAATAATCATCCGTGCAGAATCATTGTTATTGATATTTTGTTTTATTGAAAATAGCAATTGATCATTAAATGTTTGGTCACCATTCATTTTCCAATTAGCAACAATGTAGATATTATTCATTGGTATGAAGCTCTTGTGTAATGAAGTTAAATATAGTTTTAAATGAATCTTTATTTGTAGACTCTATTGTCACTCGAATAATTGGCTCTGTTCCAGACATCCTTATAATTAATCTACCATCATCTAACATTTCTGAAGCTTTATCATTTGTTGCATCAATTAATGATTGACTAATCTTTTTATTTTCTATGTTTATATTTTTATTGAATTGTGGAAGAAGAGACAATCCTAAAAGAAGATCTTCGATCTTTTTATTATTGTCTACTATATATTTTAGTATCAATAATGCTGTCATAAGACCATCACCTGTAGGCGAATAGTCATAATTAATAATATGTCCCGATGTTTCACCTCCAATGGATGATCCGGTTTTTTTCATCATATCGACAACATGTTTATCACCCACATCAGATCGATATAGTTGTATGCTGTGTTTTTTTAAAGAAGTCTCAAGCCCTGAGTTAGTAAGTATGGTTCCAACAATCTTAGAGTTAAAATTTTCTTTTTCTTTATTAATCATTGCTAGCATGTACAGTATTTGATCTCCATCTAGACAATTGCCTTTTTCATCAATTAGTAAAACCCTGTCAGCATCTCCATCTAAGGCGATACCTAAATCCGCATTTACTGCTTTTACTGTATTCTTAATAGTTTCGGGATTAGTGGATCCACAGTTCATATTGATATTAAATCCATTAGGGGAACAAGCTATTGGTATAATTTCAGCACCAAGTGATGAAAGAATACTAGGTGCTACTTTGTAGGCTGCACCATTAGAGCAATCTAGAACTATCTTGATATTTGACAATGGTTTTTTAGTACTAAATAGACTTGTTAGAAATGACTCATATATATCCCTAGAATTTGCAGATCTAGATGCTTTTCCTATCTTTTCAGATGTTTGCGTAATTGGTTCATCTAGAAGTTTTTTTTCAATTTCGTATTCCAATTGAGCATCAATTTTTTCACCATTTGAATTAATTATTTTTATTCCATTGTATTCAAATGAATTGTGTGAGGCGCTTATAATAATTCCTAGATTTGCTTTAGTTTGTTTGGTGTAGATTGCAATAGCTGGTGAAGGAAGAGGACCAAGCAAAACTACATCAAGACCTGAAGCAACAAAAGCTGATTCTAATGAAGATTCGAACATGTAGCCTGATCTTCTTGTATCTTTGCCAATTACGACTGTGCCACCTTTTGGTGCAAGCACAGAAGAGATAGCACTTGCAAATACAGAAGTAAAAGTGACCGTCATTGGATGTTCTCCAACCTTGCCTCTTATTCCATCTGTTCCAAATACTTTCATTCGATTTATGTTATTTTACTAAGTTAATTATGAAAATTGACTACATTATAGTCATTAAGTCTAATTAATCTAGTTAAGGTAAAATTTTTATTTAATTTAGCTAGAAAAAGTTAGTGCTGAGTAGCATGATCACCTATATTAGGTGTTTTATCATTATCTTCATTGGAATTATCTTTATTTTCCCAATCATCAGGGAGTCTCGGTTCCTTATCGTTCATAATATCTTCAATCTGTAATTGTTCAATTGTTTCATATTTCATAAGAGCTTCAGACATTTTATGGAGACGTTTGATATTTTTTTTGAGTATTTCAGTGGCATGTTTATAAGTTTCATCAATTATTTTTCTAATTTCTTCATCTATTGTTTTGGCCGTGATATCTGAGACTTGCTTGGTCTGAGTGACTGACCTACCTAAGAATACTTCTCCTTCTTCTTCGCTGTAAGCTAGAGGCCCCAGTTTTTCTGATAAACCCCATTTTGTTACCATGTTTCTTGCTATTTCAGTGGCTCTTTCGATATCGTTAGATGCACCGGTTGTCACAGAATCTTTTCCAAAAATCAACTCTTCTGCAACCCTACCACCAAATAGACTTGTAATTTGCCCTATTAATCGTTTCTTACTCATACTATATCTATCTTGTTCAGGTAGAAACATGGTTACTCCTAGAGCCCTTCCTCTAGGTACGATTGTAACTTTGTAGACAGGATCGTGTTCTTCTAGGCTTAAGCCTACTATGGCATGACCAGCTTCATGATAGGCTGTTAAATTCTTTTCATCTTCACTCATCACTAAAGATCTTCTTTCAGCGCCCATCATTATTTTATCTTTTGCTTTATCTAGATCATCCATATTGATAAATTTTTTATTTGCTCTTGCAGCTAAAAGAGCGGATTCGTTAACTAAGTTAGCTAGATCTGCTCCTGAAAAGCCAGGTGTTCCCCTAGCTATAATGGAAGGTTTAACGTTTTTATCTAGAGGTACTTTTCTCATATGAACTTTCAATATTTGCTCTCTACCTCTAACATCAGGAAGTGGAACAACAACTTGCCTATCAAATCTACCTGGTCTTAACAAAGCAGAATCGAGTACGTCAGGTCTATTGGTTGCAGCAATAACTATCACTCCTGCATTATCTTCAAAACCATCCATTTCAACTAATAATTGATTTAGAGTTTGTTCTCTCTCGTCATGACCTCCTCCTAAACCAGCACCTCTTTGTCTTCCCACTGCATCTATTTCATCTATAAAGATTATGCAAGGAGAATGGGACTTAGCTTCTTGAAACATATCTCGGACTCTCGATGCGCCAACTCCTACGAACATTTCTACGAAATCTGATCCAGAAATAGTAAAAAACGGAACTTTAGCTTCTCCAGCAATTGCTCTAGCTAGGAGTGTTTTTCCTGTACCTGGAGAGCCTACCATAAGAACTCCTTTAGGCATTTTTCCACCCAATTTTTGAAACTTGTTTGGATCTTTGAGAAATTCTACGATTTCAACAACTTCCTCTTTTGACTCTTCTATACCTGCTACATCTGAAAAAGTAACATTTATCTGATCTTCTCCAAGGAGTCTTGCTTTGCTTTTTCCAAAAGACATTGCTCCTTTTCCTCCCCCTACTCCTCCTTGCATTTGTCTCATAAAGTATATCCATACTGCTATTAGAAGTATTACAGGAAAAGAGTTTATCAGTAAGCTAATAAAAAGATTTTGACTTTTGGGTGGTGTTGCACTGATTCTCACACCACTTTTATTCAGTTCACCAATTAAAGCTGTGTTATCAGTTTCTGGATTGTAAGTTAGGAAATTTTCACCGTTGAGTTTTTTTGCCTTTATTAAATCATTTTCAAAGACTACTTCACTAATACTACCAGTTCTTACAAGCTCCAAAAAAGTACTATAGTCAATTGTTTGTTGTCTTATTGCATTGGGCGAAAATGATTGGAAAAAGGTAAGCATAACTATACCTAGGACAATCCATACCATTGCGTTTTTAAATAAGTTATTCATTTTTTTGAATTATACCTAATGTTTTGGCCTATCATATAAGTTTCTTTACTGTCTTTCCTACAAGCATTCGGTTTAAAGAACTTAACAGTTTCAAAAGTTTCTCTACAATCTCTTGTAAAATCCTCAAATCCTAAGCCATGAAAGACCTTAATAATAATCTTACCATCATTAATAAGGGCGATTTTTGAAAATTCAAGGATACTTGTCACTAAGTCATAAAAAATATATTGATCTGTAACTTTGTTGCCAGTTTTATTTGGTGATATATCAGATAATATGATGTTAAATTTATTATCATTATTTTTAGCCAATATTAAATTCTGAATATTTTTTTTGGTGAAGTCTCCTTGGATAAAAGGAACACCATTTATGTTTTCCATAAAATTAATATCGTTTGCAATTAGATTTAATCTTTTATGATTTTTTTTAGTTATATATTGAGACCATCCACCAGGAGTTGATCCTAAATCAAGAACTGAAACATTCGATTTGAATAGATTTATTTTTTTATCAATTTCTTCAAGTTTAAAAGTTGATCTTGATCTAAAGCCTTTTGCTTTTGATTCTAAGAAGTATTTATCAAGAGATTGTTTTTGTCGCCAATGTTCTTTTGCCATTGATGATTAAACGTATTCAATTTTTATAATTTCGAAATTTTTTTGAGTATCCATCATATTAAACTCTATCAAGTCATTAATATTTTTACCCATTATAGCTTTAGCTAAAGGGGCTTTATAAGACAGAAGTCCATATTCAATATTGGACTCATCTTCACCTACTATTTTGTAAGTTATTTCAGAATTATCATCAAGATTACAAAGACTAACAGTAGATCCAAATACAACTTTGTCAGTAACATTTAAGGTAGTCACATCTATCACTTGTGCATTTGATAATTTTGAATCTATATCTTTTATTCTTCCTTCTATAAAGCTTTGTTTCTCTTTAGCTGCATGATATTCAGCATTTTCTTTAAGATCGCCAAATTCTCTTGCTGTAGCTATTGCTTTAATTATGTTTGGTCGGTCTTCTGATTTAAGTTTTCTCAATTCGTCTCTCAGAGATGACTGTCCATTAATTGTCATTACAAATCTATCCATTTTTAATTACTTTATTGTATTTATAATTCTGAATTTTATTAATATCTATATTATTAAAGTAATCTAATGAATCTATAGTTGCAATAGCTGCTTCAAGACTTGTGTAATAAGTAACGTTTTTGATTACCGCTTCAGCTCTGATTGAAAACGATTCTTTTATGGATTGTTTTCCTTCGGTCGTATTGATTATTAGGTCAATTTCTTTGTTTTTTATTTTTTCAACAATATGAGGTTTCCCTTCATGAACTTTATTGATACATGAGCAATCAATGTTATTCTTTACTAAAAATTCATAAGTTCCTTTAGTCGCAATCAGTTTATATTGCTGATTAATTAATTTTTGAGAGATATTAATTAACTGTTCTGTTTTATCTGGTTCTCTTACAGAAATAAAAACACTGCCACTTAATGAAAATTCTGTGCCTGAAGCATATTGAGATTTTATATAAGCCTCACTAAAAGTCTTACCAGTACCCATTACTTCACCAGTTGATTTCATTTCTGGTCCAAGAATAGGATCAGTATCAGGAAATTTATTAAATGGAAAAACTGGACTTTTTACAGAGAAAAAGCCGGGTGTATGAGAAAACATTTCATTTTGTTCATTTAGTGATACACCAATCATCGCTTTAGCTGCTATTTTTGCTAATTGATTGCCTGTGGCCTTCGACACAAAAGGAACTGTTCTAGAAGCTCTAGGATTAACTTCAAGGATGAATATTTTATTCTTTCTAACAGCAAATTGTGCATTAACAAGTCCGATAACATTGAGTTTTTTTGTGAAAGCAATCATTTGTTTTATTAACTGATCTTGGATCTCAAGAGATAGTGTTATTGGTGGTATTGAGCATGCTGAATCTCCAGAATGAACACCTGCTTGTTCAATATGTTCCATAATTCCACCTATTAAAATATTTTCTCCATCTGATACAGCATCTATATCAACTTCAATGGCTTTATCTAGAAAATGATCAAGTAAAACTGGGGAGTCATTGGAAACTTTAACAGCTTCTTCCATATATTTATTGAGTTCATTATCATTATAAACAATATCCATGGCTCTTCCGCCTAATACATATGACGGCCTAACTACTAGTGGGTATTCAACTTTTGCTGCATTTTTGATGGCTTCTTCTTTAGTTCTAGCCACCTCGTTATAAGGTTGTAGTAAATCTAATTCAGTGACTATTTTCTTAAATCTTTCTCTATCTTCTGCTATATCAATAGATTCTGGTGATGTTCCTATAATAGGGGCTCCAGCTTCTTGGAGTTGCTTGGCAAGCTTTAGAGGCGTCTGACCGCCAAATTGAACAATTATTCCCTCTGGTTGTTCAATATTCACAATAGCCATTACATCTTCAAATGTTAAAGGTTCAAAATAAAGCCTGTCAGATGTGTCATAGTCAGTGGATACTGTTTCTGGGTTGCAATTGACCATTATAGATTCATATCCAGAATCGCTGACAGCAAAAGCAGCATGTACACAACAATAGTCAAATTCAATACCTTGTCCAATTCTATTGGGACCTCCTCCGAGGATCAGAATTTTTTTATTACTGGTTGGAAGAGATTCACATTCTTCTTCATACGTTGAATATAGATATGCTGTTGATGTTTCAAATTCTGCTGCACAAGTGTCTACTCTTTTGAATACAGGTTTAATTTTTAGTTCTTTTCTATAGTTATAAATATCAAGTTCTGAAACCGATATGAGTTCTGCTAATCTTATGTCCGAAAAACCTTTTCTTTTGAGCTGAAATAAAAGATCTTTGTCCAGTGTTTCTAGTGATAATTCTTTGACAGTTTGTTCGAGAGAAATAATTTCTTCTATGTATGACAAAAACCATGGGTCTATTTTTGTAAGGTATTGTATTTTATCTAATGACAGACCTTCTCTAAAAGCTTGTCCTAGGTATAATATTCTTTCAGCTGAAGGTGTAGTAATTAATTCTTCAATATTATTGGTATTATTTATTTCTGTGAAACCATAATGACCATTCTCAAGTCCCCTTAATGCTTTTTGCAATGATTCTTGGAAATTCCTCCCAATTGCCATTACTTCTCCTACAGATTTCATTTGTGTTGTTAATGTAGGATTAGCATTTGGAAATTTTTCAAACGTAAATTTTGGTATCTTAGTAACTACATAATCAATCGATGGTTCAAAAGAAGCGGGTGATCTTCCTCCTGTTATGTCATTTTTAAGCTCATCTAATGTAAATCCAACAGCAAGTTTAGCTGCAATTTTAGCAATAGGAAATCCTGTAGCTTTTGAAGCCAGAGCTGATGATCTAGAAACTCTCGGGTTCATCTCTATAATAATCATCCTTCCATTTTCAGGATTAATTGCAAATTGTACATTCGAACCACCTGTATCAACTCCAATTTTACGGAGCACTTTCAGAGAACAGTCTCTCATTATCTGGTATTCTTTGTCTGTAAGGGTTTGGGCTGGAGCAACTGTAATAGAGTCTCCAGTATGTACTCCCATAGGGTCTAAATTCTCAATAGAACAAATAATAATAGTGTTATCACTTTTATCTCTAACAACTTCCATTTCAAATTCTTTCCATCCAATTAAAGATTCTTCAATCAAAATTTCATTTGTGGGAGAGAGATCTAATCCTCTGGTTGTTATTTCGATGAGTTCTTTTTCGTTTGTTGCAACACCTCCACCTGAACCTCCCATAGTAAATGAAGGTCTAATAATAATTGGATACGAAATAGTGTTAGCTAAGTCTATAGCTTCATCTAGGTTATTTGCTAGACCTGATCGTGCTACATCAATATTTATTTCCTGCATAGCTTTTTTAAAAAGATCCCTATCCTCAGCTTTATCTATGGCTTCTTTAGTTGCACCTATTAATTCAACATTGTGAAGTTCTAGTATGCCTTTGCTAGCTAGATCTAGAGCTGTATTTAATGCTGTTTGACCACCCATAGTGGGCAATAAGGCATTTGGTTTTTCTTTTTGAATAATTGCTTCAACTGTTCTCCAATTAATAGGTTCTATATATATAGAATCTGCAATATCTGGATCTGTCATAATTGTTGCAGGATTTGAATTTACTAATATGACTCTATAGCCTTCTTTTTTTAAAGCTTTGCAAGCTTGTGTGCCTGAATAATCAAACTCACAGGCTTGACCTATAATTATTGGTCCTGCTCCTATAATTAATATTGATTGAATATCAGTTCTTTTTGGCATTTCTCATAATTCCTAAAAAGTTTTCAAATAAGGAATAGACATCATGAGGACCAGGGCTTGCTTCTGGATGTCCCTGAAAACCCAATGCTGGTGATTCTAGTAATTGTATACCCTGAATTGAATTATCAAATAACGATCTATGGGTAATTTTAACATTTGCTGGGATTGTTTTTTCGTCAACTGTAAAGCCATGGTTTTGACTAGTAATTAATACTTTTCCAGTTAATAGATCTTTAACAGGATGGTTAGCTCCATGATGACCAAATTTCATTTTTCTTGTTTTTGCTCCACTTGCAATGGCTAACAACTGATGACCAAGACATATACCAAATATGGGTATTTTTTTAGTTATAAATGTTTTAATGGATTGAATAGCATATTCACAAGGTTCAGGATCTCCTGGTCCATTGGATAAAAATATACCATCTGGATTCATTGACATTACTTGAGCGGGTTTTGTTTTTGCAGGAACTACAATTATTTTGCAACCCATATTATTTAATATATTGAGAATGTTTTTCTTGATTCCAAAATCATAAGCAATAACTGTGAAGTCATAATTATTTTTTGTTTCATGAGAGCTTTCAAATGGATAAATTTCATTTGTAGATACTTCTTTCGCTAAATCCATACCATTGAGTCCACTAAATTTTTTTGCTTTAGTAATTAGATGATTAATATCGTTTGCATCAGATGCTATGCATGCTGATAACGAACCGTATTTTCTAATATGGTTTGTTAATTTTCTGGTGTCTATATCTGATATTGCAACAATATTTTCTTTAATTAGAAAATCGCTAAAATGAGTTTGATTTCTCCAGCTACTGGACAACAATGAAGCTTCTTTTACAACAAGACCTGAGGCAAAAGATTTTTCACTTTCGTAATCTTCTGTATTTGTGCCTGTATTTCCAATATGGGGGTATGTAAGAGTAATAATTTGTTTGTGGTAAGAAGGATCAGTTAATATTTCCTGATAACCTGTCATAGCTGTATTAAATACAATTTCACCAGTCGAATTACCTATAGCACCAATTGATATTCCTTTGAAAATTGTACCGTCTTCGAGTGCTAAAACTGCTTTTGTCAATTTTTTATATCTCTTTATTTAAAAAAAGGAAGAGCCTTAAAAAGGTTCTTCCTTAAAAAATGTATGGAACCCGTGATATCTTAGAGATAAATTATGATGATGTCACCTTTTAATTTTTTTGACTCTTAAAAGGAAGTTGAACAAAGTAAAAAAAATAATAGTAATGAAGATTATTGGAATAATAAGAAAAGGAGCATCTGGTAAAAAATTAGCCAAACTGTCTGTTTTTGGTATTTGTATAAGATACCAATAGTTCACAGGGGTACCTAATGAATAATTTAGAATATAAATAAATCGTAATGATATTAAAGAAATAATGTTTGTTTTAGATACTTTTTACTAATAATGAATTAAATTCCTATTTTATCAAAAAAGCTTTTTACACTAGATTTCCAGTTTTCCCTATTAGGACGATGCTCTTTAGAGCTTGATTTAAGAGAATTTTCAAAACTCTCTAACAATTCTTTTTGTTTTTTATTCAAGCTAACTGGTGTTTCAATTTGAACAGTACAATATAGATCACCAGTACTCCTATCCCTGTATGATTTAATGCCTTTTCCTTTAAGTCTAAATACTTTACCGGATTGTGTTTCCTCAGGTATTGTTAAGTTTACAGCACCATCTATTGTAGGTACTTTTAATACACCACCTAATACGGCTGTAGAAAAACTAGTCGGCACTTCACAAAATAAGTTGCTACCTTCCCTTTGGAAGATTCGATGTTTTTTTATATTAATATCTACAAATAAGTCACCAGATGGGCCTCCTTTAATTCCTGCTTCTCCTTCATTGGATAGTCTAATACGATCACTCTGGTCGACTCCTGCAGGTATTTTAATCGATATAGTTCTTTGTTTTTGAACCCTTCCCTGTCCCGAACATGATTGACAAGGGTCATTTATTGTTTGCCCAGCTCCTCTGCACTGAGGACATGTTTGTTGAAGTGTAAAAAATCCTTGTTGTACTCTAACGTTTCCCCTTCCATCACATTGTGGACAGACCGTTGGTGATGTTCCAGGTTTAGCTCCACTTCCTTTGCATGGTTCACATGAGCTCAAAGATGGTATATCTATATTTATTTTATCTCCAAATACTGCTTGTTCAAGTTCTAGTGAGAGTTCATACCTGAGATCTGAACCTCTTTGAGATTGATTTTGTTGACCTCCACTTCTCCTTCCACCAAATATATCACCAAACATGTCACCAAATATATCGTTGAATGAGTCCCCTGAATTGAATCCTCCACCCATTCCGCCTTGAGAATTAACGCCTGCATGACCATATTGATCATAAGCACCTCTCTTTTGGGGATTCGATAAAACTTCATAAGCTTCTTTTGCTTGTTTAAATTTAGCTTCAGACTGTTTATCATCTGGATTACGATCCGGATGATATTTCATTGCTTTTTTTCGATAAGCTTTCTTTATATCCGTTTCGCTTGAGTTTTTCTCAATACCTAAAGTTTTATAATAATCTGCTTTACTCATTTATATGGTCCAAATATATATAGGGCAAGTTTTACCTGCCCTATATTAAATTAATAAAAAGAATTAGTTACGATTTATTTTCTTCTTTCTTTGAGTCCTCTTCTACTTCTTCATATTCTGCTTCTACTACATCTTCGTCTTTAGCATCAGTTGTACTACTGTCATCATTATTGTTAGTCTTTGCCTGTGCTTCTTCGAATGCCTTCTGAGCCATGCCTACAGATGCTTCGCTTAAGGTTTTAATTTTTGTCTCTATAATATCTTTATCATCTTCTTTGAGTGCTTCTTTTAATTCTGATATTGCAGTTTCAATACTTGCTCTTTCTTCAGTTTCAACTTTTTCACCTAATTCATCTAGTGTTTTTTCAGTTGCATGTACTAACTGATCACCTTGATTCTTGATATCAACTGTTTCTCTGAATTTTTGATCCTCTTCAGCATTTGATTCTGCTTCTGAGATCATCTGTTCAATTTCATCATCAGACAAACCACTGGATGCTTGTATGACAATTTTTTGCTCTTTCCCAGTTTCTTTATCCTTAGCTGAAACATTAATAATTCCATTAGCATCTATATCGAAAATGACTTCAATTTGTGGTAAGCCTCTTGGTTTTGCTGGAATATCAGTTAGATCAAATCGACCTAATGATTTATTGTCTTGAGCTCTTTCTCTTTCACCTTGGAGCACATGTATTGTAACTGCTGTTTGATTGTCTTCAGCAGTAGAAAATACTTGGTCTGCTTTTGTCGGAATAGTGGTATTTTTTTCAATAAGCTTAGTTGTCACTCCTCCCAGTGTTTCGATACCAAGTGACAGTGGCGTCACATCCAGTAGTAAAACATCTTTAACATCACCTGATAGCACTCCTCCTTGAATTCCTGCACCCATAGCAACAGCTTCATCTGGATTAACATCTTTTCTTGGTTCTTGCCCAAAAAATGATTTTACTTCATCTTGGACTTTAGGCATTCTTGTTTGACCACCAACAAGAATGACATCGTTAATGTCTGAAACTTTTAGGCCAGCGTCTTTTAAAGCTATCTTACAAGGCTCAATTGTTTGAACTACTAAATCCTCTACAAGAGATTCAAGTTTTGCCCTAGTCAGAGTCATATTTAAATGTTTGGGTCCTGAAGAATCAGCTGTTAAGTACGGTAAATTAATATCAGTCTGAGCTTGATTGGATAGCTCAATTTTTGCTTTTTCAGCAGCTTCTTTGAGCCTTTGCACAGCTTGTGCGTCATTATTAATATCCATACCTGTTTGTTTAGTGAATTCTGATAATAAATGTTCCATGATTCTTCGATCAAAGTCTTCTCCACCAAGGAATGTATCGCCATTCGTCGCTAAAACTTCAAATTGGTTTTCACCTTCTACATCAGCAATCTCAATAATGGAAACGTCAAATGTACCTCCTCCAAGATCATAAACAGCTATCTTTCTATCCCCTCTTTTTTTATCAAGGCCATAAGCTAAAGCAGCTGCTGTTGGTTCATTGATAATCCTCTTCACGTCTAGACCTGCAATTTTTCCTGCATCTTTGGTTGCTTGTCTTTGAGAGTCATTAAAATATGCAGGGACTGTAACCACAGCTTCTGTAATTTTTTCTCCTAGGTAGTTTTCAGCTGTTTCTTTCATTTTTCTTAAAACTTCTGCTGAAACTGCTGGTGGCGATATTTCTTTATCATTGACTTTAACCCACGCATCTCCATTCTTAGCTTTTAGAATTTTATATGGAACCTTATCCATATCTTTCTTCACTAACTGGTCATCAAATTTTCGTCCAATAAGTCTCTTAATAGCGAATAATGTATTCTCTGGGTTGCTTACCGCTTGTCTTTTTGCTGATTGGCCAACCAAAGATCTATCATCATCATTAGTGAAAGCAACAATAGAAGGGGTTGTTCTATCGCCTTCACTATTTTCAATTACTTTTGCTTGATCACCATCCATTATGGCAACACATGAATTAGTAGTTCCTAAATCTATACCTATAACTCTAGACATAATTTACTCCAAAAAAGTTTTGTTAATCTCTTTATATGAACGAGTAATATTTTTTCAAGTCTAAAGTATTATTATTTTTTATTATCTGAGCTGACTATAACTCTAGCTGGTCTGAGTAGGCGCTGTTGAAGTCTATAGCCTTTTTGAATAACCTCAATAATATATCCAGGTTTAGTATTTTGATCTTCAGCCATAGTTATTACTTCATGAAACGATGAATCATATTGCATGCCTTCTGGGTTGATAGTTTCTATCGAAAGTTTCTCTAAGATGCTGTTTAAAAGTTGAAAAGTTGAGGATTGTCCTTCAATGAAGGTTTCCACTCCTTTTTTTGTTGAGGTATCAACTTTTAATCCCAGCTCAAAACTATCTATTACAGGAAGTATTTCTTGTATTACTCTTTCAATAGAGCCTCTGCTTGCATTTTCAATATCTTTAAAAGTACGCTTTCTTAAGTTTTCTATTTCAGCTTGCAATCTTAGTACTTTTTCCCAATTTTCTTTAGCTTCTTTTTGAGCCACCAATAGTGGGTCAATAATTTCTTCAGCTTTCTCTTCTGTTGTTAAATCTTCTTGTTGATTTTGTTCTTGATCAATAGATTGTTCATCTTTATTGAAAATCTCATCTTTAATTTTTTCATTCATAGTTTTTCCTCATATCACGTTATAAGGTTTATTTTTATGATTTCAATGATTGGCTTAATATTTTTGCAGTTATATCAACAATGGGGATAACTTTTTGATAAGCAATACGGGTTGGTCCAATAACACCTAAAACACCTATAGCCCCTTCTTCTGTTGTATAAGGAGAAGTTATTAGACTGCAATTATTAAACATTTTATAGCCAGATTCTTCACCTATGAAGATTTGAATATTACTCGTAGACATACTTTTTTCTAATAAGTGAAGTATCTCTTGTTTTTCATTGAAAGCATCAAATAAAGATTTAAGCTGACTTATATCGGATAATTCATCAAAGTCTAGTAATCTATTTTCGCCACTGAGTATGTATTCGTCTGAATTTCCTTCATCTGAGACTTCTTCAGCAATATTCACTATGTCATTCATTAGAGAATTTGCCAATTCTTTAGTTTTCTTTAACTGTGTAAGCAAATCGTTTTTAATGTAATTGAAGCTTCTTCCGATATAGTTTTGATTGATGTAATTAGAAGTGAGCCTCAATTCATCTCGAGTATATTCTCTTTGCATCTGCAAAATTCGATTTTCAACCTCAGAGTCATTAATGACCAATATAGCTAGGATTCTCTTTTCTGATAATGGAATAAAGTCTATTTCTTTTAACCTTGATATGTCTTGTTTAGGGACAGTAACAATGCCAGCCAACTGAGTAATAGCAGATAATGCTGAAGAGACATTCTTAGCTAGTGCTCTACTACTTGATTCTTTCCCAATGACTTTTCGTTTAATGGATTCTACTTCTCTATTGTTTACAGGTTGCAGTTGAAGCAAGCTATCGATAAAGAAACGATAGCCTTTTGATGTTGGTATCCTCCCAGCTGAGGTATGAGGTGAAGCAATAAAACCTAGGCTTTCTAGATCTGACATTACATTTCTAATAGATGCAGGGCTTAAATCTATATGTTCAGACATGGATAAACTTTTAGATCCAATTGGAATTCCATCAGCTATGTATTTATCAATAATGACTGATAGGATTTCTTTTGCTCTTCCAGATGGCGTTGTATTTTTTTCACTATCCATTAAAAGTAATAGTCCTAAACTTAGATCGTAATAATTTGTTATCATTTCCAATTAATAATAACTAGTCAAGAACAATATC
>ENA-OREN01003299-OREN01003299.1-marine-metagenome-genome-assembly--contig:-NODE-3299-length-15161-cov-8.468576_pt1 | contig 15161 bp, 10 predicted proteins | sample MGYA00248624_ERZ508555 | MGnify/ENA primary metagenome ERZ508555 (study PRJEB26222, sample SAMN06267773) | marine metagenome | isolation source: Saanich Inlet, British Columbia, Canada | place...
CTCCATGTGCCCGACAGTCACTCCTGTCGGGGTTGGAGGCGTGCCATCGCCTCACTGGATATGGGCGATAGCAGTCGGAAGCGCACCGACATGGGTCGGTCTCCCTGGTGGCCGATCGGAATCACCAGGCCGCAGTATTCGAACGCGACTGTGGATTTCTTACGTCGAGCCCAGAGGTGTATGCGTGTGCCTTCGCGTGGAGCGTCCAGGATCTCCTTGCCCTTCTTGGACTCGGGGCCGACCGGTGCGAGACGATGTTGTTCGGTACGTTTGTCTCATGAAACTTGGACCAGGTCGCCCAATCGACAACGTCGATGATGTCACGGCGGTTTTCGCCTCTGGACGAGGCTCTTTTGTTGAGTACATGGAGTGCGTCGACGTCTGTAAACGGGCTGCTGACTGGCCAAGTCGACACCGCGCCGCTGAGCTTGCAACTGCAGAAGCTCTTAGAGGGCGATGGATTCGGCCTCCGGAACTCATTGAGGCAGCCCAACAGGTTGTCAACGCCATTCTTCGTCGTGCCACAACAATTGAAGAACTTGAGTTGTGTGCACCCGACATTCGTCAGTGGTTTGTCGAACGTGACAACTACTTCAGGGCAAAGCCTGACGACCAGAAACAGACGATCGAGCGCTTCCTGTTTAGGATCAGCGTAGATGACGCGTTACTCGCGAAGGACCGAGGGAGCCTCTACAGACTGGTTCTGTTAGCCAATGCGCCTGAACCGGAGTATCGCGTCAAGCTCTCTGCAACACTTCGAAACCCATTTGACCGACCAGATCTCGCGGTTGAAGCGGCGACACGAGCCCTAGCTAAGGAACCTGAGAACGTCGCAGCGCTTACCACCCGTGGGGCGGCTCGCGTCGATATAGATGACTTGGGCGAAGCTGGGGTTGACCTCGATGCAGCGTTGGCCATCGACGGTGAGAGCAGTCATGCCCTGGTCGCGCGAAGTCGATGCCACCAGTACTGCGGTGAGGCATCGCAGTCGCTTGAGGTCGCTAAGAAGGCACTGGCCATTGATCCTGCAAACAGGTTCTCGTTACACCGAGCGATGGCAGCCGCAACTGCAGCGGGTGATCGGGAGTTCTTCGAACAGGTAAGACTGGGACTCGCATGTGGCTCTCCGGTGACAGATGGGCCAGATCCCTATCTCGAAGTCCTCGCCATTGAGGCACTTGTCGATGGCGGTGACCTTGACCGAGCCGAAGCTGCTCTTGTGGAACTGGAGGCGGAGGAGTGGACGCGGCGCAGCCTGCCGATGCACAAGGTCTCGAAACTACGCCGTGAGATTGCCAGACAGAAACGCCGACGTCAGGGCCGTCTGGATCTCTAAGTGAAAAGATGTTCCCATATCTGACGTGAAGTGCCCCACGTTGCTCGCGAGCGTCGACGTGTCGTAGATGGGTGATTGACCAACGAAACCGGATCGCTCAACCGCAATCGGTGTCAGGTCATCAGGCGGCGCTTCTGTCTGTAGGAAAGGTTCTCAGTTTCCTGGCTCGAGATCGGACGGCGGTGGCCGTCTGAGTAGAGTCATCCGATTCCAGTCACTTCCCGCCTGCATAGATCACAAGGTGATGCTCCCCTGATTCGCGAATGTCACATCTGCTCGCAATGATTGTGTCATCAAGCAATCCTTGGGTCACCGGAAGGCAGCGGTGCGATGCCTACTCTCACAACAGGAGAAACCATGCCCAATCACGTCTACCTCGACTACAACGCCACCACCCCGGTCGCGCCCGAGGTGGTAGACGTAATGATCCCGTGGTTCACCGAGCGATTTTGGAATGCGGCTTCTGCGCACTCAATGGGAGCCATGGCGAACGACGCTGTCGAAACAGCCCGCCAGCAGGTGGCGGACTTTATTGGAGCTCACCCAAACGAGATCGTATTTACCTCCGGGTCCACTGAATCGATCAACCTCGCGCTCAAAGGAGCGCTTAGTGCATCACCCGACCGAACCGGCATCGTCACCGTCGCCACCGAACACAAAGCTGTTCTAGATACGGCCGCCTGGTTAGCCGAACAGGGCGCTTCTACCTGCGTTCTGCCTGTGACTGCTTCCGGTGAGATCGATCCCGAACTGTTTGCCGGATCGGTGGACGAACACACGGCAGTGGTGTCGGTTATGGCGGCCAACAACGAAACTGGAGTTATCGCCGACCTAGTCGTACCTGTTGACGCTGCCCGACGCTGCGGCGCGTTGTTCCACACCGACGCCACCCAAGCGGTGGGTCGCATCAACTTCGACGTTGAACACTCCGACGTGGACCTAGCGTCAATTTCCGCGCACAAGATTTACGGACCCAAGGGCGTTGGTGCTCTGTATGTGCGTCGAAGCGTGCGGATCGACGCGACAGTCCACGGTGGCGGTCACGAACACAACATGCGCAGCGGCACCCTCAATGTCGCAGGGATCGTCGGATTTGGTTTCGCAGCCGAGCTGGCTGCCAAACAACGAGATGACGATGCTGAACGTTCAAACCAACTCATAGCGCAGCTAGTAGCAGGTCTCGCTGCACAGCTCAGCGACGTAGAAGTCATTCCAGAGTCCGCACCCCGGTTGCCCAACACAGTCAACGTTCGCTTCACGGGCGCTGACGCCGAAGCCGTCATTGTCAACGCACCAACTGTCGCCGTGTCAACTGGATCGGCGTGCACGTCAATGGTTCCTCACCCTTCACACGTTCTCACCGCGATGGGCATGTCAGCCGACGCAGCATCCGAATGTTTGCGATTTAGCACCGGCCGCCCCACCACCAGTGAGGACATCACTGAAGCAGTCACTGCGCTTGTCTCCGCCGTCACCCGGGTTAGAGAGCTCACACGGTGAGCCTCACGAACATTGCGACCTTCCGAAAGTTGACCGGATGAGATTCGACGCTGCCTGCCAGAACAAATTCGGCCGTCACGAAAAGTTCGCCCCCCGTTACCTGTGGTCCAAGAAGGCGTATGACGCTTCCAATTTTGCGCCTGATCTTTTCAGTACTGACGAAGGCATCGACGGACTCATCCTCGAGCTTGCCGTCGGCAAGAACATGGTGAAATCGATCCGCTACTGGGGGCAAGCATTTCGAATCTTCACCGAAGAGAAGCAGAAGGGGAAACGGCCCAACCTGATCAGCCCCACCCCTATTGGTCATGCTTTCTTCGCAGACACCGGATGGGACCCATATTGCGAGCGTCCCGACACGCTCTGGTTGCTGCATTGGTGGCTACTTGCCCCAGGATCGTTTGCCCCTTCCTGGTGGTTGGCTTTCAACGAATACACCGGTCTCAAGTTCACCGCGGCCGAACTCGAGCAGTTCATTACGGATCGCACCACCGACTGGCAGCCAGCAAGGTCGAACATAAAAAAGGACGTGGAGTGCCTTATTCAGATGTACGCCTCTGGCCACTCGAAAAAGGCCACGTTCGACGACCGGCTCAATCATCCGTTCCGAGAACTCGATCTGATTCGTCCTGTCGACCGTGAACCTGGGGTGTACCGATTCCTTGTCGGTCCGAAAGTGACTCTGGCCCCCGAAGTCGTAGCGTTCGCCTGTCTCGATTTTGTAGCGCGCACCCAAATAGGGCAGAAGACCATCAACGTTTCGAGGCTTGCCGTCGAAGCCGGATCACCCGGCAAAGTGTTCAATCTGACCGAAACAGCTCTCACGGACTTGCTCGAGATTGTGGCCGCTCAGCCGGAGAGCAAGTTCAAACTCACTACCGCTGCCGGCGTTGCCCGGATCGCGCTTACCGGCGATCCGGCTTGTATCGCCGCCGACTTGATCCGCGGTCACTACCAGAAGTTCGTCGATCACTGCCAGGAACCCCCCGGTGATCTCGCCGGACCTGGAGCCGACCTAGGCCTGCGCCTCATCGACGCATGAGTTCCCTGATCGATCTCAAAGCACCCAAGGAACGGTTCGCTCGTTCTATCAACGTCGAACGCGACGCCGGAAGCTCAGCGATCGACGGCTACATCCCGGTCGGCCGATCGGTAGATGCCATTTCTCGGATATTTAGGGCAGTTAGCGACCCGAATAGTGAGAACGCGTTTTCGATTACCGGCCCGTACGGATCGGGAAAGTCGAGCCTGGCCGTGATCCTCGACGCCCTATTTGCCGCAGTCGATAACCGCTCGCGGCAATCAGCCCATGACCTCATTGCTTTGGTCACCCCTGACGTGGCCGACACAGTCACCTCCGCTCGGGCAAGCCTTGGAGCTGATCAACACGGTTTCATCAGAGCAGTAGTCACCGCACAGCGAGAACCAGTAACCGCAACAGTCCTACGAGCCTTGCTCCACGGGGTCGACCGGTTTGGGGAACCCAAGAAGAACAAAGCCGGCTACAGGGCAGCTGTTGAAGCCATTCGCATTATGCATGCCGACTACACGGCCGACGAACCCATCCGGCCCGACGGGCGCGCTGTTAGAAACGCCATCGCAACTCTCAGCGAAACGGCCCCTGTTCTTCTCTTGATAGACGAGTTCGGCAAGAACCTCGAAGCTTTTGCCGACTCACACAGTGACGCTGACCTTTACTTGCTGCAAGAACTCGCAGAAGCGACTCGCGGCGATCAGCAACTGCCTCTCGTCCTCGTCACGTTGCAGCACCTCGCGTTTGATGAATACGCCGCAGGGGCCAAGATCAGCCAACGGCGCGAATGGGCGAAAATCCAGGGCCGATTCGAAGACATTCCCTTCGTTGATAGTGCCAGCCAAACCCGCAGGCTGATCGCTGCGGCTTTCAACAAACCTAAGAAGCCTTTGGCCGGTGCGATCACCGAATGGGCGGACCAGCAGACAAAAGTGCTTGTAGAACTTGGGGTCAGCAACCTTGCTCAGGAAACAGACCTGCTGGCCCAATGCTGGCCACTGCACCCGATCGCACTTGCCATCCTTCCTGAACTCTGCGAGCGCTACGGCCAAAACGAACGCACCCTGTTTTCCTTCCTGGCGAGTTCAGAACCGGGCAGTGTCGCCACCTACCTAGGAGACACAAAATGGAAATCCGGTGAGCCGCTCCCAGCGATCCGTCTCGAACGCGTCTACGACTACTTCGTCGAATCAGCCGCGAACCTCGTCGGAGTATCAAACGCTGCAGCGCGCTGGGTTGAGATCGACACCAGAATCCGAGACGCCCACGGCCTGCCCGCCCCGAACCGCCGGATACTTAAGGCAGTAGGTCTTCTCAACCTTGTCTCCGCTGGAGGGACCGTTCGGGCGTCGAAAGCAATCCTCGAGATGGTCTGTGCTGACCGGCAGGAGGGAACAAAGACCCGAGCCGAAGTGAGCAAACGTCTCACTGAACTTGGAGATAGCGGGCTTGTTACCTACCGCGACTACGCCGATGAGTACCGGGTGTGGAGCGGCAGCGACTTTGACCTCAAATCAGCGATCGACAGTGCCCGCCGTCGACAACGTGAAACGGATCCCGCCGACCTGCTCGAACGGATCCTGCCGATGGAACCTCTCGTCGCCGCTCGGCACTTCCACAAGACTGGCACCCTGCGGGCCTTTGCCCGAAGGTGGATCAGCGAAGACCCCGAGAACATTGAGCAGCTCGGGATCGGCGACCGAGAAGATGGAACAGCCTATTATGTGCTTGGGGCCGAAGCTCCCAGGGACCGAGTCAGCCGGCGAACTCACGAGAAGCCTGTCGCATTTGTCACCAACGCGAACCCGGAGACATTGATTGAGGCGGCGGTCGAAGTCGCCGCTCTGGACGAGGTCCTCGATGACACCGAAACCCTTGGTGACGACTGGGTAGCCAAGAATGAACTCGCCGAACGCCATGCCGAAGCAGTTCTTGAACTTGAACGGCACGCTGAGCTGCTTTACGGCGGAACCTCAGAGACCCGCGGCAAATGGATATATCTCAGGCCCACTGAGAAGAACCGGAGCTTCCTGCCCGTCGAGGAAACGGATACTCGTCTCACGGCCTCTCAGGTTGTGTCGAAGATCGCAGACGACTGGTATCACGCTGCGCCAAAGATCCGAAACGATCTCATCAACCGACATGAGTTGTCGCCACAACTTGCGAGGTTCCGGCGCATGCTTGTCGAAGCAATGATCAGAGCGTCCGACGAGAAATTTCTGGGAATCGAAGGGAATCGGCCTGACAAGACCCTCTACCGAACCACCCTCAAAGAGTTCGGATTACACCGTCAAATCGACGGTGCCTGGAAGTTCACGGAACCGAATAACCGTAGTTTTAAGCAAACCTGGGAAGCGATCGACCGGCACCTCAAGGAAGCGACTACCAACAGAATCGGGATCGATGAGATCTACGCCCAGCTCACCGCCCCACCGCTCGGGATTCGCACCGGCATCGCACCGGTCTTCCTAATTGCCGCGATCATCATCCAGAGCGACGAGATCGCTTTGTACGAACACGGAACGTTCATACCCGGCCTCACTGACGATCTCATTGAGCGTCTGCTCAAAAACCCGCAGAACTTCGCCCTCAAGCACTTTGCAAGCAGGACAGGTTCACGAGCCAAGGTCCTCGACTCGCTCACCAAGCGACTTGGGATCAAACTAACAACGGATCGCAGCGGTGACCCGGCCGCCAGTGTCCTCGGAGTAGTGTCTCATCTCGTGGCAGCCGTAGCCGCCGTGCCCCCTCATATCCAACGAACCGCACACTTGAGCTCGCAGGCAGTCGCGGTGCGAAAACATCTCCTCGAAGCGACCGAACCGGACGAACTGATCTTCAAAGCGGTCCCAGCTGCGTTGAAACTCAAACCAGTGCCAGCCACAGGGCTCTACCCCGACTCGAGCAAGTTCGTCACAGGAGTTGTAGAGGCGTTTGACGAAATCAAGAACGCCTACCCGACCCTGCTCAGCAAGCTTCAGTCTGAGCTTGCTGAAGCCCTCAGGGTCTCAAATGATGATCTTCAAAAAGTGCTTGCGGTCAAGGCCGAGCAACTCGAAGGACAAATCATCAATCCCGGCCTAAAGAAGCTTGTGTTCGCCCTCACGAAAGGACCTGAAGGTCAAACCCAGTGGATTGAAAACGTCGCGATGAACCTCACCGATGGAACCGCCCCAAAACATTGGACCGACGATGACCGAGATAAGTACAGCGTCGAGTTGCGAGACGTGGCCGGCACCTTCCTCAGACTCGAATCGCTCAATGCGGATCTGCGCACTAAAGGGGACGGTTTCGACGCTTTTCGAGTTGTAGTGACCAAAGCCGGTGGAGAAGAGCGGTACGGTGTGATCATCGTTGGTGACAAGGATCGTCCGGCCCTCGAAGAGATCATCGAAAACGCTGTTAAGCGGGCCCGCGGTCAGGGGCTCAGCGACGCTGCTGCTCGAGATGCCCTTATTGCACTGCTGGCTGACACAGCCTCAGGCGAACAAGCCGTAACACCACTGGTCCCAGATGCCGCGAGCGCACCGGATGTAGATTCGGTGAACCCAGGCGAGGTAGCGGCCCGTGACTGAACCAACTCGACATGTTTGTGGAATCTCCGGCGGGAAAGACTCCAGCGCGCTCGCTATCTACATGCGGGACCGGGTGCCTGACATGGAGTACTTCTTCTGCGATACCGGTGCTGAACTTCCCGAGACTTACGAGTACCTCAATAAACTCGAAGTAGTACTCGGTAAGCCGATCGCTCGACTCAACTCAGACAAAGGGTTCGACCACTGGTTTGAAGTATTTCGGGGCGCACTCCCGTCACCGCAAATGCGCTGGTGCACGAAGTACATGAAGATCAAACCGATCGAGGCCTGGCTCGGCGACTCTCCAGCGATCTCATATGTGGCGATTCGAGCAGACGAAAGCAACCGCAAGGGCTACATCTCCACTAAACCCAGCATCAAAACTTCCTTTCCCTTCGTCGAAGAAGGAATCGACCACGCCGGCGTGCTCAAGATTCTCGACGAGGCCGGAGTTGGCCTCCCCAGCTATTACGAATGGCGGACCAGGTCCGGTTGCTACTTCTGCTTCTACCAGCGGAAGGCCGAATGGGTTGGGTTAGCGGATCGGCACCCAGACCTGTTCGAACGGGCCGTGGCAATCGAAAAAAAGGTCCTCATCGGTACTGGAGCCGGACAGGACGCAAACTATGAAGACAACGCCATGCAAGACCGGGCCTACACCTGGACAAGCGGCGAATCCCTAACAGAGCTGCTTGAAAGACGCGACGAAATCCTTGCCCGACACGAGCAAGCGATGGAACGCGAATCCAAAAAACGACACAACCGGCCCCTTATAGAAGTGTTTGCTGAGGCACTCGACTCTGACGACGACAGCGACGGCTGCGCGGTTTGCGTCTAGTTTGCGGTCATGTCCCCGTTTGGGCTCACAGTTGACAGATTTCTTGACCAGATCTCGCCTGACGATGCTCTGAACTTTGTGCCGGCCGAGATGAGGGATCTCATCGATCGTCTCGGTGGTGAAGGATCTGATAGGTCTGGTGTCAATGAGATAGCGAAAGCCATGGTTGATTTCGTGGTGGTGCTCGAAAACGCTCGACACCGGACGAGCGTTATTGGGCTCCTCGACGAGAGTCAACGGGGGCAGCTTGCTAGGAGGCTTGGCATTTCTGCCGCTGAGGTAGCAGATCCGGCCCATTTCGATTGGACGGTAGAGAAACTCGTTGAGCTCAAGCGATTCTTTGGCCTCGGTGGGGTTGCCAGGCCGTCAGACCAAAGATCTCCACGATCACAGATCCAACCGAGATTTGGCCTCTTTGATCATCAGCTAGTTGCCGCGAAGAGGCTCATCCGATTTTTTGAAGAGGGTTCGATTCGAGCGCTTCTCCACTTCCCGACTGGTGTTGGGAAAACTCGAACAGCGATGCATGTGGTCTGTGGAGTACTAAGTCGTCACAAGCCCTGTGTTGTCGTTTGGATGGCCTCAGGCAAGGAGCTTCTTGAACAAGCCGAAGAAGCGTTTATCGAAGCTTGGGAGCATCTCGGTAATCGGTCGTTGGAGTTGTTGACCATGTGGGATGACGCCTCCCCCGACCTATCGAGCTTCGAGGATGGGCTTCTCATTGTGGGCCTCCAGAAGGGCTCCGCCTACTACCGCCAGGACGAACTGTGGGCAAAACGACTATCCGCACACACTCGATTAGTGGTCTTCGACGAGGCACATCAGAGCCTCGCCCCGACCTACAAAAGACTGACCGAAGACCTTCTCTATCACCCCCCGTGTGGGCTTCTTGGACTTAGTGCCACACCTGGGAGGACTTGGGCCGATATTGACGAAGACCGGCGTCTCGCTGAGATGTATATGGAAAATAAGGTTTCTTTAGAAATCGAAGGTCACGAGAACCCGGTCAGTTACCTCATGAACGAGGGGTACCTGTCAAGGCCAGAGTTTCGGACGCTTCACGCGCAGCCGGGGTTGGCCCTAACTGATGCAGATCGGAACACTATTGAGCAGAGCTTGGACCTGCCCGAAGGGATTCTGGACGGCCTGTCGATGAGCCACCAGTACTTGCTTGCAGTGTTAGATGCTGTCAAAAGTCTTATCGACGGCGGACACAGGAGGGTCCTGGTGTTCGCTGCTTCGGTAAAGCACGCGAAATTTGTTAGTGGCATCCTCGCCTCGCGCGGACTTAGCGCTCGGGTGGTGACTGGAGAAACCCCAGCTCAGGAAAGAAGACGAGCTATCGAGCAGTTCAGGGGCGCGTCCAATGAACCGATGGTGCTAGTGAACTTTGGTGTTCTCACCACCGGGTTTGACGCCCCGCAGATCAGTGCCGCGGTGATTGCTAGGCCCACACGCTCCCTTGTGCTCTATAGCCAGATGGTGGGTCGAGCGATAAGGGGCCCGAAAGCTGGTGGTACAGATGAATGTACGATCATCACCGTGGTTGATCCTGCATTGCAAGGTTTTGGTGATGTGGCTGATGCGTTTGAGAATTGGGAAGATGTCTGGTGCTAGCTCGCTTAGGCGAGCTCGTTGTCTGTGGTTCGAGACCGCTTTGAGACGGAGATGAATATGGCGAGTGATGGTCAGTGGTCGATCTTTGGGGGTCACAACTATCTAGAGGCGGTGCGGGCCTCAGGGTTCAGAACCACTGCTGAGGCGCTTTTCGAGCTAGTGGATAACAGTATTGAAGCAGGAGCTCACAACGTTGAAGTCTTTGCTGTCAGTGTCCGAGACCTTCGAACGGGTCGAATGACGTTGAGTCAGATTGCTGTTCTGGATGATGGCTGTGGGATGGATTCTGCGCTTCTACGGAGGTCGCTTCGTTTCGGCGATGGCAACCGGTTTGCTCGAAGAAGCATGGGAAGATTCGGGGTGGGACTCCCTCAGGCCTCCCTACATCAGGCGAATGAAATCAAGGTCTGGAGTTGGCAAGCTGGGCAAGGGAACGCTTTAGGCACGGGGATCTCGGCTCCGAAAATCCAGCAAGGGGTGATGGATAGCGTTCCCGATCCAGAGTTGGATGGTATACCCGGCTTTTTCTCTGATTTTTCAATACTTGGGCTTGTGGATTCGGGAACCTTGGTTCTCTGGGAAGATCTCCACAGGGCCAACTCAAGCTGGAAAAGCGCTTCGGCGCTGTTCACAAATCTTGCCCCACTAGTCGGGCGCGTCTATCGAAGGTTCCTCACGAGCCATACCGAGGAACGTGGTGGTGCCGAGAGGGCAGTGACCGTGACCCTCATCCCGATCGAGTTTGAGTCCGGCGAGTTCAAACGAATCGATGAAAACGTGGCGAAAGTAGAGCCACTCGATCCGATGTACTTGATGAGAGATACTTCATCTGACGAGAGTTTCGGTCCTGGTCCGATGTTCGAAGAAGACGAGTTGAGCCCCGTTCCCGTTGTTTTCGAAGATGTTGAAGTAATCAAGCGCGATGAGAACGGTCAAGTACTTGAGACGGTTCTAGAGGACCACACGGTGACTATTAGATGTTCGGTGCGGAAAGCTCATGCTGCCGATCGGTATGCCGATGGCGCTACTTGGCCACTACAACCTGCTGGTGGGGACCCAGGGAATATGCCTTGGGGGAAAGAGGCCGACAAGCAACAGGGTGTCTCTGTCATGCGGGCAGATCGGGAGCTTGAACTTCAGACCGCCTGGCGGATCAATTACGACCCTATAGAACGCTGGTGGGGTATTGAGGTGTCTTTCCCGCCAGAACTCGACGAGATCATGGGGGTAACAAACCAAAAGCAAGAAGCTTTAGTTCTGAAGAGTGTGGCTGGATTAGACCTGAACACTCTGTGTGAACCGAATGAGAATAAAGCGGAGATGCTGGTCCGACTACGTGAGGAGAACCCCGGCTATGCGGGGATGCTCCTCGTCCGGCAGGAGATTGAAAATTTTCTTACCACTGCAAGAAAGAAAATCAGGGACCAACGAACGGGAACTCGCGGCGGCAAAGATGGCGTCCGACATCCGGATCCTGGAGATGCAGAAGGTACTGCCGCAGTCAGGGATCGGGTAGGCGCCGGTCACGAAGCTGAGGCTGATCGACTCGCCGAGGGCATGTCCGACGAAGAAGTTGACGCCGCCAATGTAGAACATCTCGTTGCCGAGGAGGGGGTAGACCGTGGCGCTGCCGAACGTTTGGTAGCTATCGGGCGCGAGCTGGATCTCGCTGTCAGAACCGTCGCGACTGATCAGGAGGGAGATGTGTTTTTCCGACCAATAGCTCTACCAGGGGTGCTTCAAGTCAACCTGAACAGTAACCATCCGTTTTACAGGGACATTTGGTCCGTAGTCCATGACGAGATGAGGGACGAGATCCCTATGGAGGAAGCTCAAGAACGACTGGATCACGTCAAGAACTCGTTGAAGTTGTTGCTCTATAGCTGGGCGCGGATGGAAGTTGAGAACAACGACGCGGGGGATCAGCGCATCCGCAGCACTTGGGGTAAGTATCTCAAAGAGTTCCTTGCCCACAGGCCCGGGCTGTAAATAACCGTGTCTGCCGGGAACCCCACGCCTCTCTGGGGGGAGCAGGTACGCACGCTCCTAGGTTCGGCAACCAACGAGTCCTTGGTGGTAGCGCCGTTCATCAAGGAGCAGGCCTTCAAATACTTGCTAGAGGTACTTGATCCTGAGTGCAACCTCACGTGTGTTACTAGATGGCTTCCGGCCGATGTCGCTTCGGGTGTTTCAGATACCGAGATTCTCGACTTAGTCGAAGCTCGCGAGAGGTCAGAACTTCGTTTGCTTGATGATCTTCACGCCAAGCTGTTCCTCGGAGACTCGGTCTGTTTGGTTGGATCAGCAAATGTCACCCTCAAAGGCCTTGGTTTGCGTCCAAACTCAAATACCGAACTGCTAGTTGAGGTTTCGGCTACAGACGCCGCAGTGGAGGCTTTCCGCGAACTCGTGATGACTCGTTCTAGGCCAGCAACGGTTGAGGATGCCCAACAAGTGAACCAACTGGCTGAGAGGTTGCGGGCTGGGAAGCAGGCCTTGGCCGAACGTGATGTGCTGTGGGTGCCTACCTCTTTGAGGCCAGGTGGTGCCTTCGAGTGCTACACGAAAATCCGCAAAGGAGGCGGACACCTGTCGCGAGTCGAAGAAGATTCACTTTTGGATATTGCACGTTCCGGGATTCCTCCTGGTCTCAGGAAGGAAGAGTTCGACGCTCAAGTTGAGTCACGGCTCCTTGAGCTCCCAGCGCTAAAGAGATTTGTCACCGAAGGCGGCTCTGAGAAGCTTCGGCGCACCGACTTTGAGGATGTTCTTCAAGCCGTTGTTGACAACGGCTTGTGTGGTGATATCGCAGTGGCCTGGCGTGCCCTTAGCGAATGGATCGGCGAGTTTGTTCAAGACTTGATTGATCAGCCAGAAGGCGAGAACGTCCTGATTCGAGGGAAAAGGGCCTAGGCCGTCGGCGAATCAGCCACGCGATGGCTCGACCAGTGTGGTCAGAACATCTTGGGGGCTTGTGCTTCGGGCTTGAGCTGATCAGATGATGGACTTGTTGATCGGTATCCACCGCTGAGGAGCTTCCCTGCGAGTTCAGCGTCAGGTAGTTGTTGAATGTCAGCCTGATTATCTGAGGTTGGCCTTGGTGCTGCTCCTCGAATCGGATTGGCGTGGAACCACAGGTACCACTTGCCTTCCTTCTTGGCGGTGATACGGCAATGGATTTCGATCTGGTGTTCACCGAAAGAAGCCTTGGCTCGAACCTCGCGTGCCTTTTTGAAAGACTTGAACGCTGCTGGCTTGTCGGAATGCTTCGCGTCCCGCCGTGGAACGCGTCCGAACTCGTAGGTTTCGTTGTTCACCTGCAACTCGGTGGGGAGCGAATCACTCCACCGCGGGAGTTCAACTCCAGTAGCCGACTGCTCAGCACTAGGAAATCGCCACGAGAGCTTCCCGGTAGCGGTGGTTGTGGCAGGGGCCGCAAAGGACCGCCCAAGAATCTCGAACTCTAGAGGACCCATGTCGGAGCTCATTGCTTGCTCCACAGGTGACAAATACGAACACGGTTGTTAGCAATACCCATAACAACAACCTATTCGCCTGCCGGGAAGAGCGGCAATTGGCTGGCTATCGATACAGGCGGTTGGGGAAGATCGACCCAACTGCTACGCCCGGGATGTGTCCAAAGACTCGGTCAGCCAACCGGCGAGTCTCGCATAGGGAGAAGGGACGATGACCTAGTCGTTGATCGACCCCCTAGGCGGCTGGGCTTGAGAGAATGTGAGCGTGGCCGATTCGACCAGATTCTGGGGTTGACACAGCGATGCGTCTCATCTCATGGAACATTGCTCGACAGGAGGAGCCCTGGCATCTGCTCGCAGCCGATGAGGACATCGATGTCGCTTTGGTTCAGGAGGCGACCGCCCCACCGTACGGACTGGACCTCGAAGTGGTGGCAGGCGACGAGTGGCGATTAGCGGGCTGGCAGGACCGACAGTTCTCAGCAGCGGTAGTGCGGTGTTCGTCACGTGTTCAGGTCACAGCCGACCCGACTCTGCGGCCGCTCGAAGTCGCATCGGAGAGCGAACTGGCGGTGAGCCGTTCCGGAACGATGGCAGTAGCCGAGGTGGACGGGGGCACCTTGAGTGCACCGATCACGGTCGTGTCGGCTTACGCGGCTTGGGAGAGACCGAGGTCAGCCAAGGACGGTGGGTGGATATACGCCGACGCCTCGGCCCACCGGATCATCTCTGACCTGTCTGCGCTCGTTGGTCGCCAGGAAGGCCACCGAATTGTTGTTTCCGGCGACTGGAATATTCTCCACGGGTACGGAGAACACGGGAGCACGTACTGGGGGCGCCGGTACCAAACGGTGTTCGACCGGATGGAGTCGATCGGTCTCCGGTTCATCGGACCCCAACAGCCCAACGGGCATCCCGCAGAGGACCCTGCTGAGGAACTACCTGCCGGGAGCCTGGACGTTCCCACCTACCGCACCCGTCGTGATGATCCGTCAAGTGGACAGCGGCAGTTGGACTTCGTGTTCGCATCAGAGTCGATCGCTGACTCTTTGACCGTGTGGGCTCTCAACGGAGAAGATGAATGGGGTCCCAGCGATCATTGTCGGGTTCTTGTGGAGCTGGACGAGACCTAGGGCCGCCTCAACCGTGGTCTTCGGGGTCGCTGGTTGTCCGATATACACGGGCGCTTTCTGGCGAGTTGGCGGTTAGCGAGTTCCATGAGGCTTGGGGGAACCGATAGCAGCGTGAGAGGCAGGCTTGGTTGACTGATAGCACCAGTCGCCAGTTCTCTTCATGGAGGTACAGCGTCTAGACAACCTTGTCAGGCAGGGTCGGGTCGTGAGAGGGGAGGGCTGAGTTTCTCGGCGGGTCCTCTGGTCCAGAGGGCGGCAGGGCGGCCGCCCTTGTCGCCGGACCTGGTTGTCTGCTTTAGGGGTTCGAGGAAGTTGTCGGTCTGTTTGATTTTTCGTTGGAAGTTGCCGGGATCAAGTTTGGAATCCCAGACGGCCTCGTAGACCCGTCGGAGGTCGCTGATGGTGAACTCTGGTGGGCAGAAGCGGGTCGCGATCGTGGTGTTTTCAAGACTGGATCGGGCCCGTGCGATGGCGTCGGTGACGATCCGGTCGTGGTCGAACGCGAGGCGTATCCGTCCGCTCTCCAGTTCGGCGACAGGAACGAGTTCGGCGTATGCGGCGTCGCTCCCACCCTTTGGGGTGGGTAGGTCCGGGATGATGGCCCAGTAGCCGACTGACACCACTCTCATTCTGGGATCCCGGTCGGGGTGGCC
>ENA-OREN01003300-OREN01003300.1-marine-metagenome-genome-assembly--contig:-NODE-3300-length-15154-cov-4.708894_pt1 | contig 15154 bp, 14 predicted proteins | sample MGYA00248624_ERZ508555 | MGnify/ENA primary metagenome ERZ508555 (study PRJEB26222, sample SAMN06267773) | marine metagenome | isolation source: Saanich Inlet, British Columbia, Canada | place...
TAAGTAAAAAAAGGAACTATATTAAATAATTAATCTTTTTTAAATTTTGATTTTAATAGTTCCCCTAAACTTGTTTTTGAAATAGATTCTTTTTCATCTGCTTTATAAGAATCAATAGCTTCTCTTTCTTCTTTTTCTTCTTTTGCTTTAATAGACAGTTTTAGAGTTCTATTTTTCTTATCGGATCCTATGATCTTAGCTTCAATTTCATCATTTTGTTTAAATACAGTTCTCATATCCTCTACTTTATCTCTTGATACTTCGGAGATATTAAGGATTCCTTTGATTTCATTTTCTATTAATACTAAAGCATTTTTTTCATCCACTTCACTTATAATTCCTTTGACAATTGAACCTTTTGAGTTGGACTGATTGAATTCCATAAATACATCTTTATTTAATTGTTTTATACCTAAAGAGATTCTTTGTCTTTTGGCTTCAATTGCAAGTATTGATGATTCTATTTCATCAGATTTTTTATATTGTGAAAGATCTATATTGTCTTCATTGTTCCATGAAATATCTGAAATATGTATTAAACCATCTATTTCTCCATCAAGTTCAACAAAAATTCCAAAATCTGTAATTGATTTAATTTTACCTGTTATTTTATCGCCAATATTATTATTATTAGCAAAACTGTCCCAGGGATTATCTTTGCATTGTTTGATTCCAAGCGAAACTCTTCGTTTTTCATTATCAATATCAAGAATCATCACAGTTACCTGATCACCAATGTTGGCAATTTTATATGGGTTAGGATTACTGTTTGTCCAATTTATTTCAGAAACATGGACCAAGCCTTCAATGCCTTCTTCAATTTCAACAAATAGGCCATAATCAGTAATGTTTGAGATCATGCAATCTATTTTGTTTCCAATTTCATAGTTACTTATAATTTTTTTCCATGGGTCTTCATCAAGTTGTTTTAGTCCTAAAGAAACTCTAAATTTTTCTCTGTCTATAGATATGATCTTAACCTTGACTTTATCCGCCATGGAAAGTATTTCAGATGGATGTTTGATTTTTTTCCAAGCTATATCTGTAATGTGAAGTAGCCCATCTAAGCCACCCAAATCTATAAATGCTCCATAATCAGTTAAATTCTTTACTATGCCTTCTATAATTTGGCCTTCGGTTAATTTTGAAATAATTTCTGATTTATTTTCTAAGCTATCTCCTTGTAAAGCTCCTTTTCTTGAAACAACAATATTATTTGTTTTTCTTTCAGCTTTAATGATTTTGAATTCTGAAACTGTTCCTTCTAGGTATTGCGTGTCTCTTACTGGTCTTACATCAACAAGTGAGCCTGGTAAGAATGCATTGATTTGATCAATTAATACTGTGAATCCTCCCTTAACTCTGGTTTGAATATGACCTTCAATAATTTCATCTTCATTCATAGCTCTGATAATATTTGACCAAGTTGTTTCGTTCTTTGCTTTTTGTCTTGATAACCGAGTAGTTCCATCACCGTTTTCAATTTCTTCAATAACGACTTTTACGCTATCTCCTACTTCGATTTCTATTTCACCACCTGGATTTTTAAATTGATTAAGACCAACAAATGATTCTGACTTTAGTCCTGCATTTAGTACTGCATGATCATCAGTTATCTCAATTACAGACGCTTCTATTAATTGCCCTTTTTTTATGGTTTTACTGTATTCACTGTTCTCAAACAAGTTTTCAAAATTATCGTTCATTTTTATTTATTTATATATTTTAATGTTTTATCAAATACTTCATTAATTGTTAATTTATCTGTATCAATTACATATGCATCATTAGGTATAACTAATGGAGATATTTTTCTAGATACATCCCTTCTGTCTCTACTGTCTAACTCTTCAATTAGATGCGGAAGGCTAACATTAATTCCCTTCTGCTTCAACTGCTTATGCCTTCTTTGTGCTTTAATTATATTAGAAGCAGTTAAAAATATTTTAATTTTTGAGTCTTTAAATATAACACTTCCCATATCTCTACCTTCTGCTACTAAGCCAGGCTCCTGAAAAAAAGATCTTTGCAGGCTTACCAAAGACTTTCTAACATATGTATTGGATGAAATGATTGATGCTCTTGTTGCACAATTTTCATTATTTATATCATTAGTAATATCTTTTTTATTGCAAATAATTCTATAGTTATTCTTTTCTATAGGGAATTGTATTTGCAATGTTGTAATTAGAGATATGATATCTTCAGTGTCAGATACTTCTATTTTATTTATTTCAGAGAGATAGGCAATAGCTCTATAAATAGATCCACTGTTCAGATAATTAAGTTTAAAATAATTAGCTAATAACAATGCAAGTGTTCCTTTTCCAACTCCACTAGGGCCATCTATTGTAATTAACTGTAGTTTCATATTTCTTTGTTATATATATCCAAACCTATTGAGTTCATAAGACTTATAAATGTAGGAAATGAAGTATTAATATTTTCACAATTACTTACTATTATTTTTTCTTTTGAAGCACATGAAGCAATTAATGCCGACATAGCTATTCGGTGATCTCCAAATGAATTTATTTCACCTCCTTCGATACTCCCACCTCTAATATCTAAACCATCGTGATACTCCGTGACATCTATATTTAGAATCTTTAGTAGTGAAACCATAGATTTAATTCTATCTGATTCTTTAAAGCGTAATTCTTCTGCATTTCTTATTATCGTTTGACCTTTTGCATTTGCTGCAGCGATAAATATTAATGGCAATTCATCAATAGCTAATGATATAAGTTCTTTGGGTACTCTAATTCCATGTAGATTTGATGATTGGATAGTTATATCACCTACTATTTCATAAGAATCATGTTTTGTGATATTGATAGTGATATCTGCTCCCATCAATTTTAGAATTTGCAGTAATCCTGTTCTAGTATCATTGAGGCCAACATTGCAGATAGTTACTTTTGACTTTTTAGCAATTAGAGTTGCAACAATAAAAAAAGATGCAGATGAAAAATCACCAGGAATATCAATCTGTCGCGGGGTTTCTAACTTACCAGCATGAATCTTAATAGTATTTTTTTTGCTAATGATCGGGTAATTGAAGAGTTGTAACATTCTTTCAGTATGATCTCTTGTTATTGAGTTAAAACTTATAGATGAATCATTTTTGCAAAATAATGAGGCAAATATGATGGCTGATTTAATTTGTGCACTTGGTATATCAAGTTGATAATTGATGCCCTGGAGTCTTTTTTTTGGAGGTTTGATTGTAATTGGAGCTTTTCCATCAATCATTGATATTCTTGCTCCCATCTGCTTTAGCGGAATAGCAACTCTCTCCATAGGCCTATTTAATAATGATTCATCACCAGTTAATATGGAAGTAAAGTTTTGAGAAGATAAAATTCCCATGAATAATCTCAAAGATGTTCCTGAATTACCAAAATCTAGATTACCACTTGGTTTTGATAGTCCATTTAGTCCTAAACCATTAATCTCTATAAATTCTTGATGTTTGATTATGGTTAATCCAAGTAATTTACTAATTTTAATGGTATTTTTAATATCCTCCGCTTCCAGTAAATTATGAATATATGTTTTACCAGTGCATAACATAGATAATATTATTGCTCTATGAGAAATTGATTTATCCCCTGGTATATTGATTTTTCCAGAAACAGTTTTGCAGGGATTAGCAATTAAGGATAAATTACTCATACAGTCGAGAGCTTAATGCATTCATAATGAAGGTTTGTATGAACCTAGGAACTTCAGTTCATTATTATTATTTTTAATAGTATCAATAGCATTTATAACGTTTTTATCTTTATAGCTACCTTCAAAATCAATAAAAAATGAATACTTCCAATTGTGTGTTTTGAGTGGTCTAGACTCTATTCTAGTTAAATTTACATTGTTATCAGAAAATGGCTTGAGTAAATTATAAAGAGACCCTGATCTACTTTCCGTTTGAGGGATTATAATTATCGATGTTTTAGATTCATTTAAAGAATAATGAATTGATTTTCCAAGGATTAAAAATCTTGTTTGATTATTTTCAAAATCCTGAATATTTGATTCAACTAAAGTTAAATCATAATAATCTGATAGTGTATTAGGTCCAATACAAGCATCATTATTAGTTTTTACTTGAATCGCACCTTCAGAATTACTTAGCATTGGTATTAGTTTTGAATTAGGGGTATTGTTATTAATCCATTTTCTACATTGTGCAAGCGATTGAGGGTGTGAAAATAAATTCTTAATATTATTTTTATTAGTGCTTTTGGAGAGCAAGCATTGATTTATGGGTATTGTGATTTCTCCAATTATATATACATCGTTTTCCATAAGTTGATCAAGTGTATTATTGACAGCTCCTTCAATAGAATTCTCCACAGGCACTACGCCAAAATTAGCTTCTTTATCATCCACTGATTTAAAAACATCATTGATGGATTGTTTTACAACTTTCTGATGTTTTTTCTGAAAATAGGTATTCAAAGCTATTTCTGTAAATGTACCTTTAGGACCGAGATAAGATATATTCATTGTATTAGCCAATACTAGTGATTTTAATTACACCTTCAATATTTGATATTTCATCAATTATATTTTGTTCAGGAGGTTTATCAATAATTAATATTGTGTAGCCTATTTGATCTAAATTTTTATGGGAAAGATCATTTATATTGATACCGGATTTACCAAGGCATGTTGTGAATTGACCAACAATATTTGGTATGTTTTTATTTGTAATGCACAGTCTTTTTTCATTGTTGTAAGGAATATAAACATTTGGGAAGTTAACTGCATTTATGATGTTTCCATATTCTAGAAATGATTTGATGCTTTCCGCTGCCATTACAGCACATTTAACTTCTGCTTCATTAGTAGAAGCTCCTAAATGAGGCATATTAATAACATTTGGGTTGTCAATTAGTTCTTTGGAGGGAAAATCCGTGACATAATTTTTTAAATCATTGCTATTCAAAGCATTAAGAATGGCTTCTGTGTTTACAATACCTTCTCTAGATAAATTAATTATGACAGAATCTTTTTTCATAAATGAAATTTCATCTGAGTCTATAAATTTTTCTGTAGAGGTTGTCATTGGTATATGAAGGGTAATAATGTCAACAACCTTTAGAATGTCTTTAATTGAATTAGCTTTTTCTATGCCTGGTTTCAGTTCCCAAGCATTTTCTACTGTCATCATTGGGTCAAAGCCAATTACATTCATTCCTAGATCCAAGCATGTGTTAGCTACTTTTACGCCAATAGCCCCTAAGCCTATTACTCCTATAGTTTTATTAGGTAATTCATATCCAACGTATTGTTTTTTTCCTTTCTCAATATCTGATTTTAAGCTTGCCGAATTTTTAATATCATCAACGTAATTAATCGCTTTATTAATATTCCTCGCAGCAATTAATATTGAAGCTATGACTAATTCTTTGACAGCATTTGCATTTGCTCCTGGAGCATTGAAAACAGGTATGGCTTTATTAGCCATTTCTTCGATGGGTATATTATTTACTCCTGATCCTGCTCTACCAATGCACTTTAATGAATTTGAAATATTCATTTCATGCATGTTGTGTGATCTTAGTATAATTCCATCAGGATTATCAACGGATAATCCAATATGGTAATTACTACCCGAAAATGCATTAATGCCTTCTTCTGCGATATTATTCAATTGTAATATTTTATACATATTTTAGTTTTTACTTTGAAAGTAATCCATAAAGTCTATTAATTTTTTAACCCCTTCAATCGGCATAGCATTGTACACACTCGCTCTCATTCCACCAACTGTTCTGTGTCCTTTAAGATTCAAAAGCCCCTCTTTATTTGCTTCATTAAGAAATCTTTCATCCAATGCAGCATCAGAAAGGATAAACGGTATATTCATCCATGACCTATATTTTTTTGCAACTGGGTTCGAATATAGATTAGATTTATCAATATATTCATAAAGTAGTTTTGCTTTCTTTTGATTCGCCTTACCCATAGCACTCACCCCACCTTTATCTAAAATCCATTTAAAAACTAATCCAGCTACATACCATGCAAAAACAGGAGAAGTATTAAGCATTGATTTTGCATCTGAGTGACATTGGTATCTTAAAAGTGGAGGTAGATCTTTTCCTTTATCTTTTATCAAATCGTTTCTGACGATAACAACAGTCAAGCCAGCAATACCAAGATTCTTTTGAGCTCCTGCAAATATGAGGCCATATTTATTAATATCTATAGGTCTAGAACAAATTGTAGAGGACATATCATTTACTATAGGAGTATTAATATTAGGAACTTCATGAATTTCAAGTCCATGAATTGTTTCATTTGATGAGTAGTAAAAATAATCAGCATCATCTGTTAAATTCCAGTGACTGATATCACTGACAGTCGTATAATTATTGTCTACTGAATTAGAAACAATATTGGTCTTTGTATGATATTTGGCATAATTTGCAGCTTTAGCAGTCCAAGCACCTGTCACTAAATAATCAGCTTTATTATTGATTGAAAGATTTTGTGGGATCATTGAAAACTGATAAGTTGCTCCACCTTGTAAAAATAGTACTGAGTAATCAGAGTTTATGTTCAACAAGCTTCTTAAATTATCTTCAGAGTTCTCTGCATATGTTTTGAAAGCAGAACTTCTATGACTCACCTCCATAACAGACATACCTTGGTCAAAATCACTAATTTCTGATTTTATGGTATCCACAACTTCATCAGGAAGTACTGCTGGTCCAGCACTAAAATTGTATACAGTTTTTGACATTGATTTATTCTTCTTCGTTTTCACTTTCATCATTGATAATTCTTTCCATTCCTAGGAGTTTATTATCATCTGATAAGCGAATGAGAGTGACCCCTTGGGTATTTCTACCGATTAAGGATATGCTACTAATTTTTGTCCTTATGAGATTTCCAGAGGAGCTGATAAACATAACTTCATCGTTTTCTTCTACTTGGTTCGCACCAATTAATTTACCATTTCTCTTAGAGGTTTTAATTGCTATAACACCCTTACCTCCTCTTTTTTGTATAGAGAATTCTGAGGTTTTTGTTTGTTTTCCGTATCCATTTTCAGTAGCTGTAATTATATTACCTTCATCAAGAACTAGTAATGAGATTACTTTTTGACCTTTATCGAGTTTCATTCCTCTTACCCCTTGTGATACTCTTCCCATAGGTCTAGCATCTTTTTCTGAGAAACGAATTGATTTACCTGAGTCTGCAAAAAGCATTATGTCTTTATTGCCATCTGTTATCTCAACATTAACAACTTTATCATTATCTTTAAGTTTTATTGCTTTGATACCATTTTTCATCGGTCTAGAGTAAGCAGATAAGCTTGTTTTCTTTATGGTACCTGATTGAGTAGCCATAAACACAAAACTATTATCATTGAATTCTTTTACAGGAAGAACTGCTTGAATTCTTTCGTCTTGTTCCAATGGTAAAAGATTAACTATTGGCCGCCCTTTAGCATTTCTCCCTCCTTTTGGAAGTCGATATACTTTTATCCAATATACTTTTCCATAGCTAGAAAAACAAAGAAGTGTGTCATGAGTATTTGCAACAAAAAGTTTAGAGATAAAATCTTCTTCTTTGAATGATGTAGCTCTTTTTCCAGTTCCGCCTCTATTTTGTGATTGATAGACATCTAATTGTTGAGTTTTTGCATATCCTTCTCTAGATAAGGTAACAATTAGATCTTCTTCAGGAATTAAATCTTCGTCAGTCAGGTCTGAATAAAATTCAACAATTTGTGTTTTTCTTTCATCACCATATTTATCTTTTGATTCTATAAGTTCATTCTTGATAACATCTCTAAGGGTATTGGGATCTGAAAGTATTTTTGTAAACCTTTTAATGTCTTCTAGAAGTTCTGTGTATTCATTGTATATATTGTCTTGTTCCAAACCTGTTAGACGATTTAATTTAAGGTCTAAAATTGCTCTAGCCTGGTCTGTGGATAACCTATATCCTTTTTTTTCAATACCAAAACTTTCATTACTATCAAGTGTTTTAGGTATTGTTGATACATTTCCTGCTTTTTTAAGCATCTCTTTAACTTTTCCAATTTTCCATAGTTTTGAGATTAGTGCTTTTTGGGCATCTGCTGGCGTTTTAGATTTTTTTATCACTGCAATCATTTGATCAATATTGGTGAGAGCAATAGTCTGACCTTCTAAGATATGTGCTCTATTAATTGATTTATTAAGATTGTAAATTGTTCTTCGGGTAACAACATCTCTTCTGTGTGCTAAAAATGAGTCTAGAATATCTTTAAGATTCATTAGTTTTGGTTGGCCGTTAGTTAAAGCCACCATATTTATAGAGAATGTTGTTTCTAGCAGAGTTTGTTTATATAGGTTATTTAGTAAGACATCAGTAACTTGTCCTCTTTTAAGCTCTATTGCAATTCTCATTCCATCTTTATCAGATTCATCTCTTAATTCAGAGATGCCTTCTATTTTTTTATCCCTAACTAACTCTGCGATTTTTTCAATTAATTTAGCTTTATTAACTTGGTATGGTAATTCAGTGACAATAATTGCTTCTCTATCTGTGCCTTTTATTTCTTCAATTTCGGTTTTAGCCCTGATATGAACCTTTCCTCTTCCTGTTTCATAGGCTGTTTTTATACCATCTATGCCATGTATAGTTGCTGCAGTTGGAAAGTCAGGAGCCGGCATTTCTTTAATTAGATTAATAATATCCGTTTCTGGATTCTCAAGTAATAATAGTGTTGCGTTTATGACTTCAGTTAAATTATGAGGAGGTATATTTGTAGCCATACCTACCGCTATTCCTGCTGAACCGTTGATTAGAAGATTAGGTATTCTTGCTGGTAGAACAGCCGGCTCACTCTCAGACTCGTCATAGTTAGGTATAAAATCAACAGTTTCTTTATCTAAATCAGAAAGCATTTCTTGAGTGATCTTTTGCATTCTAATTTCTGTATATCTCATTGCTGCTGCTCTATCACCATCGATAGAACCAAAATTACCTTGTCCATCAACAAGTGTATATCTCAAAGAAAAGTCTTGGGCCATTCTGACAATTGTTTCGTATACAGCGCTATCTCCGTGAGGGTGATACTTACCAATAACATCTCCTACAATACGTGCAGATTTTTTATAAGGTTTTGTATGATCATTACCTAAAACTTTCATTGCATACAAGACTCTTCTATGAACCGGTTTAAGCCCATCTCTTACGTCTGGAAGTGCTCTACCTACGATTACACTCATAGCATAATCGAGGTAAGATTTTCTCATTTCGTCTTCTAATTTAATTTGAGATATCTTATCGTTCATTTGTATATTATTTGGTAGGATTTTTTTAAGCACTCAATTAGTAATCTATTTATATTTATAATGATTAATAATTAATAACATTTTATCATAATGTGATTAAATCAAGAACTAATATAGTTCTAAATATGGATAAATATGAAAGAAAATAATAACACTAATATTGACACTTCTGAAATTGAGAAATTCAATAAGTTGGCTGAAGATTGGTGGAATCCTAATGGTGATTTTGCACCGCTGCACCAACTAAATCCATTGCGTTTTGAATATATTAAAACTAATAGCAAACTCAAAAAAAGTAAGTGTATAGACATTGGTTGTGGCGGAGGAATACTGACAGAATCAATTGCTAGTTTAGCTGATAATATATTAGGTATAGATTTAGCTACTAAAGCTTTGTCAGTTGCAAGAAGTCATCAAGAGTTAAACTCATTAACTAATATAGAATATCAACAAATATCAATTGAAGATCATGCGAAAGACAAGCAAAATTATTACAATGTATTAACCTGTATGGAAATGCTAGAACACGTGCCATTTCCTGAAAAAACGATTGAGGCTTGCTCCAGTGTAGTTAAGAAAGGAGGCCAATTATATTTTTCTACAATTAACCGTAATCCAAAATCTTTTATGATGGCAATATTAGGAGCTGAATATTTCTTAAAGCTTTTGCCAAAAGGCACTCATGAATATGATTGTTTTATAAAACCATCTGAGTTAGAAAAATGGGCAAGAAAATATAACTTACATCTCGATGAACTCATTGGTGTTGAATACAATCCTTTTAGTAAATCATTTAGTTTAACGGAGGATGTTTCAGTGAATTACATGATGAAATATACAAAAGTATAATTATAAATATGAGCCAATATAAAATTAAAACTATACTCTTTGATTTAGATGGTACCTTAGTAGATACAGCACCAGAAATGTATGCAGCTCTTAATATTTTATTAGATGAAGAAAAAATTGAAAAAAAGCCATTCAAGTTAATCAGACCTCAGATTTCTAATGGTGTTAAAGGAATATTTAGTATTGCGTTTGACGATATTTCAGACCCTAATAATAAAATACTTAATAGGTATTTAGATATCTATGAAAACTTGCTTGGAACAAGTGCATATTTGTTTGAAGGCATAATCGAAGTTATTCAATTAATTGAAGAAAGAAATTATCATTGGGGTATTGTGACTAATAAATCAAAACGTTTTGCAATTCCATTGATAAAAAAACTAGACCTATTTGATCGAGTTGATTGCTTGGTTTGTGGAGATACAACTGATTATTTGAAACCTAATCCTGAACCAATATTTCATGCATTAAACAAAATTAATGATAATGAAAATGATATTGCATATTATATTGGCGATTCTAAAAAGGATATTGAAGCAGCTAAGTCTGCAAAAATACAATCCATTGCTTGTTCGTATGGATATATTTCTGAAAATGAGAATATACAATCATGGAATGCAGACAGTTATGTCTCTAATCCAATGGAGATAATAGATGTTATCGGGTAATTGTTTAGAAAATAAGGTAATTCTAATTACAGGAGCTGGTAGTGGTATTGGTAAAGCTGCAGCAATAAGTTATGCATCTCATGGTGCAAAGGTAATCCTATTAGGAAAAACATTATCTAAATTAGAGAAAACTTATGATCAAATTATAAGCAAAGGCTATAAGGATCCTTCTATTTCACTATTAGATTTATCTAAAGCAGATGGAAATGATTATAGTGATCTTAAGAATAATTTAGTAAGTAATTATAATCATCTAGACGGTTTGTTATTGAATGCGTCTGTTTTGGGTGATAGATCTCCAATAGAAGATTATGATATTTCAGTATGGGTACAGACATTACATATCAATTTGACAGCACAATTTATTCTCGTTCAAACATTATTACCGGCTCTACATTTATCAAATAATGCATCCGTGGTATTTACTTCCAGTGGAGTTGGTAAAGTTGGAAAAGCTTATTGGGGTGCTTATGCTGTTTCTAAATTTGGTATTGAGGGGCTTACACAAATATTATCCAATGAACACAGTAATGATAAAAGCATTCGGTTTAATTGTATTAATCCAGGTGCTGTTGCAACAAATATGAGGAAGGCTGCCTATCCATTAGAGAACCCAAAAAATCTTTTAAAGCCTGAAGATATTATGGAAAGATATTTATGGTTAATGTCAGATGAAAGCATTAATGTTTGTGGTGAAAGCTTAGATTGCCAGTAATTAGAATCCTGAAACTATTTTATAACTACCTTTCTTTAAATCTTTTGGAAGGCTAATATCGCCATAACGTATTCTAATAAGTCTGCTAACTTTGATTTTATGGTACTCAAACATTCTTCTTATAAATCTATTTCTACCTTCTTCAACAGTAACTTTAAACCATTTATTATTGCTGTCTTTAATTTGAGATATGTCCTTAAATTTAGCGATACCATCATTTAACCTAATCCCATCTAGCATTGATTTTCTAATATTGGTTGTAAAGATACCAAAGGTTCGAACCATATATTCTCTTTCATATCCATTAGATGGATGCATCCAATTATTAGCAATAGTTCCGTCCGTTGTAAAAAGTAGTAAGCCAGAAGTATTAATATCCAATCTACCAATTGATATCCACCTTTGGTTATCTAATTTTGGTAGTGCTGAAAAAGTAGTTTTTCTTGATTTTGGGTCATATCTAGAGCAGATTTCTCCTTCAGGTTTATTATATATTAGATGCTGATGATCAATTTTGGACAAAGCATTAACAATAATAGTCTTCTGATCTATCTTTATAGTGTCACCAATTATTACTTTTTGTCCTAAAATTGCTATTTGATCATTAACCTTGATTTTTTTATTTGTAATTAGTTTTTCAATGGATCTTCTTGATCCAAAATCCTTTTCTGCAAGATATTTATGTAATCTAATTTTTATAGTTATTAATCAGAACTTAGTTAATTGTTTCTGGAAGTATTGGAGAATGGTTATTTTCTGTTGTTTCTTCTAATGCTAGATCTAAGTTTTTTGGTTCTTTGGATTCTGGTAGTTCTGGTAATTGGCTTAAAGATTCAAGTCCAAAGTAGTCTAAAAACTCTGGACTCGTGGCAAACATAGCAGGCTTACCAGGAACTTCCCGATAACCTATAATTCTAATCCAATTTCTATCAGTAAGTGTTTTCATTATACTTGTACTAACTGTAACACCTCGAATAGATTCTATATCACCTCTAGTAACAGGCTGTCTATAAGCTATAATGGATAGTGTTTCAAGTAAAGCTCTTGAGTACCTGGGTATTCTTTCTGAAAAGATAATACTTAAATAATCTGTTAAAGTGCTTTTTGCTTGTATTCTATAGCCGCTAGCAACATTAACAATTTCAATTTCTTTAATAGAGTAATCTTCTTTCAGCTCCTCAATAGCATCTAGGATATCCGCTTTTGTAGTTTGGTTAGTTTTTGATATTACTTTATACAGTTTATCTGCTGATATAGGCTCGAACGATGACAATAGTATTCCTTCAATGATATTTTTGAGTGCAGTCTTATTCATTGTATTAATCTTTGTTTTCGCTTAATAATGCTTTTATATGAATTGTACCGTATGGATTAGTTTGTACAATTTCAATCAATGATTCTTTCATTAATTCCAATATAGCTAAGAAAGTAACAACTAACCCCATTTTTTCTTCTTCCAGGTTAAAAAGAGAGAAAAATTCAACAAATTCTTTATTTTTGAGTTTTTCTAGAACAGTTGCCATTCTTTCTCTTACAGACAGAGGTTCTTTAGTAAAATGAAGTGTTGAGAACATATCAGCTCTTTTTAGAACATCTTGAAAAGAAAATACTAAGTCTTTTAAGTCAATATTGGGTAGTTCTATTGGTTTTGACAAATGGTCAGAATTTACGTTTGATATAAAGACATCTCTATCGACTCTTCCTAGCGAATTAATTTTTTCACTAACTGATCTAAATCTTTCATATTCTAATAACCTTCTTACTAATTCTGCCCGAGGGTCATCTTCTTCTTCAATTTCTTCGAAAAGAGGTAACAACATCCTCGATTTAATTTCAGCCAGCATCGCTGCCATCAAAAGATATTCTCCTGCAAGCTCAAGGACAAGGTCATTCATTAAGTTAATATAGTCAACATACTGTTCAGTAATTTTTGCAATAGGTATATCTAAAATATCTAGATTTTGTTTTCTTATTAAATAAAGTAATAAATCTAGTGGTCCTTCAAAGGTGTCTAAAAAAACTTTGAGTGCAACTGGTGGAATGTATAAATCTTTTGGAAGCTCTGTAAAAGATTCACCATCTACGATGGCAAATGGCATTTCATTTTGAGTAGGATTATTTTTTATAAATTCTTTTGTCATTTATTATTTTTTCTAATTGTTTGTCACGTTTATAGCTATGTATTTAGTTTTGAGTATTGTGTTGTCCAAGCATTTCTTGATAGTTCATCTCATTAAGTATTTTTCCCTGCTCACTATAAATTTTACCATTAATCTTTCTGTTTATTTTATTTGCAAGCCTAAACATGATACTCAGTGTTTTTTTACTATCTATAGGGTTTGATGTGATGAAAAAAAAAGTTAAGCCTTTGATATTGAGAGCATCTTTAAAATAACCAGGTTCATATAGATTAGCAATAGTGAACATTACTTTGTTATTATTTATTTTTTCAAATACACCTTTTTTATTTAAGTGAATATTATTATTTTTAAATTCATTAATCAGGAAGTCTAAGTTTGTTTTTTCATTCTCAAGAAAAAGTCTAATTGATATAACTTCTTTTTTGTTGTCATAAAATGAAAAATCACTGTTCATTTTCAATGAATGTTTTTTTAACTGGGTTGGTTTATTACTAACCGTTAAGATAATGATGAGGCAAAGAAATAAGAGGCTAATAATAATCCATGTAATATCCATTAGGAGGGTTTAATATCTTCTGTCAATGCTACTGCCTCATCAAGATCTACAGACACTAATCTAGAAACACCAGGTTCACTCATAGTAACTCCTATCAGTTGTTTGGTCAGTTCCATTGTTGTTTTATTATGAGTTATTACTACAAACTGAACATTGCTGCTCATTTCTTTTACTATTTCGCAGAATCTGCCAACATTGTTATCATCTAATGGCGCATCAACTTCATCGAGTAAACAAAATGGTGCAGGATTTAATTCAAAGATTGAAAATAGTAATGCTACTGCAGTTAGTGCTTTCTCTCCACCGGATAGAAGATGAATATTGCTATTTCTTTTACCAGGCGGTCTTGCCATAACAAAGACTCCTCCATCTAACGCATCATTGTTTTCGAGTTCAAGGTAAGCCTTACCTCCTTCAAATAGTTTAGGGAAGTGTTTTTGTAATCCTGAGTTTACTTTATTAAAGGTTTCACTGAATCTAACCCTAGATTCATCATCGATTTGTTTGATCGCACCTTCGAGTGTTTCTAATGCTCTATTGAGATCATCAAATTGAGAATCAAGTTTATTTTTTCTCTCAGATTCAATTTCATATTCAGATGATGCAGCTAAATTAATTGGCCCTAGTCGATCAATAGAGTTTAATATTTTTTCAAGTTCAATATTTAAGTCTTTTTCATTTTTTATATTTTCAGATAGTTTTTCAATATCTTCTTTTGAATATTTAGTATTTTGGAGTTGTTCAGTTAGAGATTCAGATCTTACATCAAGTTCTTTTTGTTTTAATTTGTATTGATCTAGATCTTCTCCTGATTGATTTACTTTTGAATTGATATTTGTTCTATCTATTTCAAGATTTCTAAGTTGAGATTGACTAGCTTCACTATTTTTTCTAAGAGTATTTAACTCTGATTCAGAACT
>ENA-OREN01003304-OREN01003304.1-marine-metagenome-genome-assembly--contig:-NODE-3304-length-15138-cov-2.823650_pt1 | contig 15138 bp, 10 predicted proteins | sample MGYA00248624_ERZ508555 | MGnify/ENA primary metagenome ERZ508555 (study PRJEB26222, sample SAMN06267773) | marine metagenome | isolation source: Saanich Inlet, British Columbia, Canada | place...
CGAAATAGGCCTTGGTCTTTGCAGCGGTGGTGGTGTCCGCCTGAAAGGAATTTGCTATTGCTGTGTTGGACATCTCTGTAAGTTTGCTCAGGGCATCATTAGAAACACCACTCGTTCTCAACCTTTCTAGCAGTTGTTCAAAAGACATCGCCATTTTACACTGTTGCCTCCGCTATGTTATTCATTCCGACATTAAGACTGACCTTGGTAGTCTTTGTTCTGTATTCGTGTATCTTATCTCTCAACTTTGCGAGTCTTGACAATAGAACGTCATCTTGCATTGAGGTCTCAAACTTCCCCTCTACCTTCGGAACCTGTGTGGATGGTGTTGCTCTACTGGAAGTGCTCATTGCGACTGGTGAGTCGTCAGTCGGGGCGTCTCGGCCGTAACCAGGCACCATCATCATACGCATCTCTTTATTCCTCTTGCGCTGCTCCTTGCGTTCGGCAATTTCGGTGGTCCGCGCTTGCAACCCATCCAAAAAGGCAGGATGAGCGAGTGCGAGTGGCGGCAGGCCTGCCTTTTCCATGTGCGCCTGTGATTCCGACGAATTAGGATCGTCATACGCCTTATTCGCCAGATCAACTGCACCTGGTGTCGAGAATGCGGTACTTGCCTCTGCGGTCGCTTCCTTCTTCTTCTTTTGGGCAACCTGCTTAGGAGTCATGAACATCTCATCCTGTCCTAGTAGTTTGCGCAAAAATCCACCACCGAAATCCATCATGGCGCGTACGGTATTAACCACCATATCAAGTATTCGCACTATTCCAGGTAATACGTCGTGCAACACCCTAGAGAGGATCGCTGCGAGTGCAGTTTCCATTGTCTCTCCTGCACTTTGCGTTTTTTTTATGTCTGCCGCTGCTTGAGTCATGAGTTCCGGTGTTCCTGCCTGGACACCCGATAGTTCTGCTGCGTATGTCTCAAAACTAGCATTTACTACGTTCTTAAATTGTTGTGCATCCAGTCCAAAGTTCTGGTAAAGAGACCTTACAACTCTCGGGTGTATATCTCCCAAACTCTGATTTGCTCGCTGGTATGCTTCTGCTATCAATTTTACCTTTTCGCCAGGATCTGCAGCAAGCAACTCAACTGGATTTAGATACTGCCCACCGAGCAGGGCATTAAACTTTTGTGCTTGCTTTAGTGCTTCGTCTTTAGAGTCTAATGATTCAGCTAGCGTCATCAAATCAGAAACGTCTACATTTGTTCTTTGTGCCGCCAAGTGAATGCCCGCAAAGACGCTTGCAAAACCCTTTGTATACCTACTGTATACGGGTAATGACGTTGCAACCTCTCGAAACATCTTTTCTGGTGACGTCCCTGTCTGCTTGCCTAAGTCATATAACATGCCGAGAGTCTTCTCTTGTTCATCTAGGTTTTGTTCTAGATTTAGAGACATAAAGGTCCCGATGTCAGAATACGCAGAAACAGAAACACCCAATCTGGAAAGTTGCCCAGCAGTAAATACTATTCTATCCATATCTGCTTTTGAATACTGCATAAATGCCCTTCTTGCCTGATTGACCTCTGTAAAGAGTTCGCCCGCTATCTGTTTAGAATTTGCTCCGTACGCCAGGGTGAGTTTATCGCCGACATCGATAATCCTCTTGTCGTATCCCTGCAGTCCTGTTTGTTTAAATAGTTTTGCACGGGCATCCTGTAGTCCACCATATGCATCGAATACTTTGCTAATAGCAGTGGCGAATAAGTTTGCAGCAGTCAGTGATTTCTTTAATCCCTTGGCGAATCCTTTGACTGACCCCATGATGTCCGTGGAGTGTTTGCTTATTCCGAATGTCGATTGAAGTATTTGTTCTGCTACTTGAGCACCTTTTTCTACACCAGCAACGTCTGCAGCGTTCTCTTTGTTGCTTTTGTGTAATACTTTTAGTTCTTCTTGAAGGTTTTTAATCTCGTCTTCTGTATTTTCATCAGAAATATATAGTAACTTGATCTTTTCTCTTAAGATTCTCTCGGTGCGCTGACCGTACTGGATTAGTTGTTTCTTAGTTTCGGTGGCGCTCTGATAGATCTCACCTCTCTTCTTTGCAAGATCCCTTCTTCTCTCCAGGTCTCCAAGAATTACATTTACGTCGAGGTCCGCAACAGTAGACCTAGTATGTGCCTGTTCGAGTTTTTTAAGTAATCGCTCTACTTGCTTATATTCTTGACTCTCTGGATCTACTGGTCCGCCTTGGTCCTGAAGTTTTGTAAGGAGGTTTACCAGTTCCGTGAATTCATCTATACTCCAAGCCATCTAGAAAGACCTCCCTATTTGAAAGGCCAGATCAACCCAGTGTCCCTCTCGAAAGATTTAACAGATCTGCCTAGTTTGTATTTGTCTCTTAGAGTTTTTGGATTGTTCAAACCATATTGTGACAGAGAGGAAATATATCTCTTTTCGCCTGCCAAAGTATTGACAAACGAATCTACTTGTGCCTTTGACCCTCTTACTTTGACAGGGAAAAACTCCCCAGTAAAAAGCGCGTTGAGGACGAGACGAAGTCTAGCGCCCATAGCAATAAGGAAACTTTCGTCCATTCGTGTAAAATCGATTATAATTGGTTCTTGTTCTTTCACTTGATACACTCCAGTAATAAGTAGTTATCTTTTCTTATTCTTGGCATTCATCTTTTTCATTTCTTCGTTTTTGTCTTCGAAGTGATTACTCAACCTGTGAACGAACCAAGATCTAATTCTAACTGGAAGATCATACACATCGTAATAGTTCCAGTTTCCGTGATGGATCAGATAGAACATCTGCTCGTGCACGTGCATCATATGGGTGTCACCCAGGCCAAAAAAACCCGGCACCCAGAGGGACCTCCATATCGGATGCTTCGCCGCAGTACATGCACTCAAAGTTCTCCTTCATTTCTACCTTCGGGACCAGTTTCGCGTAGTTCTTTCTAATAAACAAAGAGTCTCTTGCTGGAAGGTCCAGCACCATTGCCCCAACTTCGTCGGGTTGCGTTACGCCACCAATAGATGTGATGATGGACTTGAGTAAATCAGTTGTTGCAGATTCTGCTAACTTGTTCTTCGCTCTCATCTCTGCCTGTTTTTGAATTCGCTTTTCGTCACGTGCTGTCAGGAGTCTAACAGTGACTTCTTGTCCAGATGCAGGCAGTTGTGCTACAAACTGACCATTCTGATTTAACTCGAAAGGAGTGCCTTCGGACTCATCTGCTATAAAGTACTTACTGTAATCTGAGAGATCGAACTCATGATCAACTTCGGCATCGCAAGACGGGCAGTTAATCTTAACCTCGTACTCTGGTCCATATCCTGTGATTCTGGCAGCAATCATAATCGCTGATTTATCACCAATCAAGAGATCATCAACATTGATGTTTTGATTGACCAAAATACCTTGAATGAACTTGTCTAGTGCCATACCCTTGTTTAAAAGTGTCTGGGAAGTGAGAACGTCCTCATCTCTAGCAGTCATGAAACGAATCTCTACTACTTCTTGATTGTGTAATGGATGCCCTTGGGGATAAAAACGTCCGCCTGACGGTAGATCAACAAATTCTGTATTTGCTGTGCGGCGGACTGTTTCCTGTGGTTGAGACGCTTGTTGCGCCTGGGGTTCGCCTACCGACTGAACCCTTGAAGAATTTCTGCTCATATGACCTCTCTTTTAACTAAATTATAAACTAAAAATAAATGTTTTTTTCATTAAACGCCCGGTGCTCGGTTACTTCCGTTTGTCACCTGGGTATTTGCAAATCCGCTTGCTCTCTGTAGATCTCTACTTGGCGCAACCTTAGTTTCAAGGTCTGCCCAGTCATATCTAACAGAAAGTTCAACGTTGACTAACTCGTCTGACTCGTAATCCAAGTCACCAAAGTTAACGGACTTAATCCAAGGATTGTACAGAGACCAAGTCTCAATCGGAGCACCATCTTCATCAATCATGTGGATGAACATGCGACCACCGACAGCGTCAACTGCTCTCTTCTTTGAGAAAGTAACTACGTTGCTTGCCTTTCCGCGACCTTGTGGGTCATTCAAAAAGTTGTGCGGTGCAACGTAACCTGAGTTCTCAATCAATTGAAGCATTGTGTGTGAAGCATCTGGATCGACAGGGTCGACCAGCGTGATACTAACCTCATCCCACTCCAGTCTTCCTGGGTAGTAAAACTTGTAGTTAATGAAACTATGTTCTGATTCAGATATCGTAAAGTTTGGTTTCCCAGTTGTCTTCACAATCCACTGCGGGATGCCGTTGAACGATAACAAAAATCTATATTTTCTTTTTGGTTCGATTGCTGCATCTGACCAAAATTTCTGAGTTGTCATATAATAAATCCTCCTAACACTATTAAGTAGTGTCTAGTTTTTTTTTAATCTTCGAATGATGCGCCAGTATTTGTGATTACAAAATCAATAGCAATAAACTCGATTGCTCTTGCTGGTTTCAAGAAGATCTTAGCATACATAATGTTTCTATCAATCAAATCTGGTGTTGTCGTTGTGTCATCTAAAATGACTTTGAAATCCGACAGACCAAATCTAGACTTCACGCTGTCCAAGAATGGTTCAACCTGTCCACGGAATCTATCCCATGTTGCCTGAACGTTCTGATCGAAAAGAAGTCTAGCAGCAATTCTAGAAATCTCTTTCTTTACGTGAATCATCAATCGACGAACATTGATCCTATCAAGTGCTGATGGCGTAACCTGCAAAGTCTTCTGTCCAAACACTACAATACCCTCTGCTGGGAACTGAGCGATTGGGTTGATATTTGCCTCGTAGAGTGTATCTCTCTCCTTAGAAGAGACTCTCTGTGAAACAGCGACAACTGGAATCCCTGCTGCTCCGTCTGATAATCCACCTCTGGTGAATCCTGCTGGAGCAAACCAAAGTTCAGACTCTCTCTCAGTGCTGCCAAATGTACCAAGTGCTGCAACCGAAGGCGGTGCCCAAAGTTGAGAATCGCTGATCTGGTCTATGATCTTTACCCAAGGATAGAAAGCACAAGCATAACTTGTGTTAAGTCCTCTACTTTCCAAACTAGTAACAGCGGCTGTCACCTTGGAGTTCTGGACATTTGTTTTGAAATCAAGTTTATTTTCCGTGCTAGGGACATATCCACCATTTTCAATATCGATAATTGCGAGAGCATCTGCTCTCTGTTCGCAAACTCTGATTGCTTGATTTGTTACTCTAGTGTTGGTAATACCAGGCAATGTCAGAACGTTCATCTCAATCTCTTCTGGATCAGATACTGCGTCGATTGCTCTCTTGAGGGATGCGATTTCATATGAAGTCGTTTCATCTCCACTCATCTTGGTATTTCTGAACGCCTCTTTCTCAGTCACGTCAAAACCATCAAACCCACCGAAAACAGGGATTGTGAATTTACCGAATCCAGACTTCACGAGTTCTGTGATGCCTGAGTGTCCTGCAGTGTAAGACTTATCAGCGCGGCGTGCACCTGGAGCGTACACTGCGGTACCGGCAAGTCCTGATGTGATGTGACCCTGTGAAAGTCCAAGGTGTCGCTTTACTGAACCAGTCTTGTGTACCATGATTAAGTCATCAAGCGTAAACCTGAAAGAAACTTCCGACTTTTCTGAAACAGCGTTTGAATCTGTGTCTGCTACGTAAGTGTTGCCCAATCGACGAACAACGTCGACATATGATGGGTCAAACCTAGTATCTGTTGGTGTCCTATAGGTTGAAACACCAAAAAAGGAGTCTTTAGTATTGGACAATCCTTCCGCAGAAGCGGTAAGTCTTAGTGGCAAAGTAGGATAAACCAAGGATGCTGTAGCGTTAACAGGCATTCCAATAACACCCATCTGCCTTACCCCACCAAGTGATTTAAAGGATAAACCCGAACCATCATGCAAGTCAAACACCACATCGGAAGAACCCGTCAAGAGTTCTGGTGCTGTAATCTTGCTAATGGCGGAGTCCGTAACCAAATGAGTGGTAGCAATCGTGCCTGTCTTATATCTGATCGGTCCTTCGAATCCGAACGGCAACAATTGCGTATCTGTTGATCCTGCGTCGACATCCTGATCCATCTTAACTCTGAAAAACTTAGACTGATTGGGGTGATTGCCGTACAGTCTGTATCGCGAGTCTGCATCGTCCCAATCTCTATACTGGTCGCCGATCTTAGCGGCAATGTAATTCTTTGCGTTTGGATTAAGGTTACACCCAGTGAACCTTTCAAGAACAACTGGTCTAGAGTCGTTGTCCGTGACCTGTCTGACGAGAACAGTAAACGTACCATATGGACTAATGTCTGTTCCAGATTTCAAATCAGTTATGGATATCTTCAAGTCTCTTGAGTGCGAACCACCATCAGAGATACCAATAAACTTGAACAATTTCTGCATGTTTGCTACAGTGAACGATCCAGGATCAGTGTTTGTGTCTTGCGAAAAGACCCAACCAGTCACGGAGTCTCTTGATGGTTCTCTGTGATCATGAAATGGTACTGCTTCCTTCAAAAGCGGCACAACCATTGCACAAAGGGAACCATCGCCAGATAAAGCGCCTCTATGAAGACCTTCGGTAACAGCATCAACCGTGGCAAGACCATGATTGTCTCTAACAAATCTGTCGTAAGTTTCGCCCAACCAGTATTTCTTCTGTCCGGCGGTTTGAGTGATGTCGGTGTTAGTAAGTGTTGGATTGGTGTTGAACACCTTTCTAATATACTTGTCTGAGTCTCTGTCGAAGTTGAAAGTAACTTTATCAAAAGTGGTGTTTGTGACCTTATCGTAAAGATTCGCGATGAACTCCATCTTTGATGCGTCAGACGATTTAACTAATGCGAATGATGCGGTAACGAGACGACTATCTGTTGCACCCTCAATACTAGCAGAAATTTGTGGTTCATGTAGTGCTGTACTAGTAAGAGACCCCAAAGTACCTGATAAGACGATCGCACCTTGCTGAAAATACCAAACCGCTGCCAAAGTGCCTGTTATATTTGTTTGTGTTCTTGCGGCGGGCGTGTTGCCCGACCACCTAGATCTACTATCAACACCACCGGTGGAGAATAGATATAAACCATAAGCAGAAGACTTGGTAGAAGTCTCAGGGTTAGCGCCGTCGTTGGAGGTGCCGTCAAGAGTCCATCCTGCTTCACCGCCGCTAGTAGCCTGTGGGTCTTGTGTACCCAAAAGTCGAACAACGTTGACTGGTCCACTATTCCTTAGAAATGCTTGCGCTGCGTATGCTGCATAGGTTGGAGCGGTATAATTACCATCTCTCCAAACGTCTCCACCCTGTCCTCCTGGGATTGGGTTACCGAAAACATCGATGAATTGTGCCATCGACTCAATGGTCAATGGAATCATGCCAGGACCCTTCTCTAGACGACCTATAATCGTTGGACCTACTGCGTTTGGTGCTTTTGGTAGTTGAGAATTATCAATCTCATTAAGAAATACACCGGGTGATACAAATTTAAACTTTTTTACAGACATACTGGAAATCTCCTTATTAACTAAAGTTAAGAAATAATATATTTTTACTCTCTATTAAATAGTATTTTCAATCTCCAAAAGTTGAGAAAAGAGACAAGAAAAGGAATGGGGGGACTACGCCCCCCCTTTAGGTAGGATTATTAGAACTGCCAGGAACCGGACAAGTATTGTACAACCAGCACGTCGTCAGAGTCCATTGCTAGACCCTCGTGTATGAAGACCCCAGTTCCAACCTTAGAAGTTGAACCAGAAGTTACAGTTTCGACGAAGACGCCTGAGTTTGAACCATCACCTGCTCTCTTGGTTGAGTCAGCGTTGCCCTGCTCGTTTGCGAGTGCTGTTCCGTGCGTACTGTTCTGAGATGCTACCAAACTTGCACCTGCCGTAGCAAGACGGTGTGTTGCCACGCCGCTACCAAGACTTTCGTATGTACCCTTACCGACCGAAATACCGCCTTCGATACCAGTTGCAGCGTACGTAACCGTAATACTCGCAGTGTGACTAATCTGACCCGCTCCCGAAACAGCGACTGTGGCTAGTGCACTAGGCAATGACGTATTCATGGCATTGTAGAAGTTCGTCACAACTGTTCTCCAGTCAGTAATTGTAGAGACTGACTCTACCCTCACTTGTCGGAGGTCACTTTCAGTTCCGAAGGATCCAAACGCGATGTTCAAACTGTTGTCGAACGGTTCAGTAGTACCTACGCCATCGGACAAGAAGAATAGATAGTTTTCACTACCCGAACTCTTGACTTCAAGGAACTGCGCTGCTCCTGATCCACCAGGACCATAAACCTTATCAGTTCCACCATCTTTACCTGTCGATCCAGATGTGAACATAAATTTATACTGACCTGGTTGCAATCCACCACCATGAGTGTAATCAATGGCATAGTCCGCATCCTTTGGATTACCTGCTACACCGTTACTTCTCGCAAGAAGCAGTCCATTGAAGAACACTGACTCAGAACCTGAGACCATTCGAATCTCTGGTAGTGAACAAGTGGTGTAAAGTGAACCAGAACCTTGCGTTGGTTGAGTTCTGTTAACGATCGCCTTGGTAGATCTAGAGAAGATTCTTCTCTTCCACCCTACACTTGTTTGACCGTTGGCGAACACAAGACCACCGTGTGCATTAGTAGTGCTCCTTACGATGTCTTTGTTAAGATTCGCTTTCTTCACAACGTCAGCGGTAACAATCTCATTTATCGACAACTTGTCAGTGTCAAGATTGTGAAGTGTAACGGCAGAACCAGATAACACGTCAGTCGTGACCTTATGAATCGTAGCTGTTGCTGATCCAGACAGACTAGTGAAGTCAAGATCTCTAACCTCCAACTTGTCAACGTCGATCGTATGGGCATCAACTGTTGATCCCGAAACAATTCCAGAGAAGGTCATCGATGTACCATCTACGTCACCCGCAGTCATCTTATCTGCGTTGACGGTTGTCGCGTTGACGGTAGTACCAGACACTGTTGTGAACGTTGCAGAAGTGCCATCAACATCATTGATGTTCCCTCGATTCACGTCCAGATCGAAGATCTGAGCGAGAGTACCTGACAAGGTCTGAGCACTGAAGGAAGAACCGCTAAAGATTGCATCCTGGTTACCCATAGATTTGGCAATTGTTACATTATGGAAAACACCTACTGAACCCGAGATCGATCCCGTTACGCCGAACCTCTGACCACCATCACTGACAGATCCACTCAAGGAAGCACCTTGTGTTGCTCCAATCTTAAATAATAAGTCTGCACCTATGCCAGATCCTGCATCACCTAATACGATGCTTGCAACACCAGTAGATCCTGATCCTGCTGTACCACCAATCTGAAGACCAGCGCCCTCTGTACTCGCACCTACAGAAGCACTTACCGCTGGGATAAACTGCTTTTGAGGAACTTCAAAGTAATCTGTTGTTGTGATCGTGGATTGAATCTTTCTAGCGGAAAGATCATCAACAACCAACTTGTGGAACTTACCAGAAGATCCTGATACTTCGTCAGCAGACACAACGTGAAGGTTAGATGTACCAGATGAAGTGATGTTAGTTGCAACCACCTTTCTGAAGTCACCCTCATCACCATCAATCTTGTGGAAGAGTGAAGTGCCAGAGGATGTAACCACAGTTGCGATTAGTTTTCTAAAGTCACCTTCGTCACCATCAATCTTGTGGAACTGTCCAGTTGCACCAGTTACAACAGTTGCGATTAGTTTTCTGAAATCACCTTCATCTGTATCCAACTTGTGAATCGATGCAGTACCTGAACCTGATATCGAGTACGCTGCTGCATCTCTTACTGTTGTCATTGCAACTCCACCAATGGTCGCTTCATCAACATCAAGACTATGAATCGATGCCGTTCCAGACCCTGAAATGATCGCTGTGCCAGAATCGAGATCTAATTTGCCTGTAACAATCTCATCTACCGTTGCCTTATGTATCTGAGAGGTACCAGAACCAGAAAGTACTGTTACGAATGTATCGGCATACAAGTTTGAACCACCACCAAGGTTTAACCATGTGGCGTTTTCAGCAACTGCTGCTGAACCAGAATCCATAGTCTGGACAAAAACACCTGAGTTTGAACCATCGCCTGCTCTCTTAGTTGAGTCAGCGTTGCCGAACTCGTTTGCGAGTGCCGTACCGTGCGTACTATTCTGAGATGCTACCAAACTTGCACCTGCCGTAGCAAGACGGTGTGTTGCCACGCCGCTACCAAGACTTTCGTATGTACCCTTACCGACCGAAATACCACCAACAATACTGCTTGCTGCATATGTTACCTCGATTGATGCAGTACCGTTAACACTGGCAGTCTGATTGTATGTAACTGTCGCCAACCCACTAGGCAATGATGTATTCATGGCATTATAGAAGTTTGTTACGACGGTTCTCCAGTCAGTAATCGTAGAAACAGATTCTACCCTCACTTGTCGGAGGTCACTTTCAGTTCCGAAGGATCCAAACGCGATGTTCAGGTTGTTGTCGAACGGTTCAGTAGTACCTACGCCATCAGACAAGAAGAATAAATAGTTTTCACTACCTGAACTCTTGACCTCAAGGAACTGTGCTGCTCCTGAACCACCTGGTCCGTAAACTTTGTCAGTTCCACCGTCTTTGCCAGTTGATCCTGACGTAAATATGAATCTATACTGTCCTGGTTGTACTGCCACTGCTGGTTTAACAGTTGGTACCAAACCAGACGCTACTAGTTCAAGAGAACCTGACTGATTACCCTGTACGGTACCCGAAGAGTGCAGGAGTAGTCTAGACTTAGCATTGACTTTTAATGTAGTCTTTGCACTAGAATAGATCTCACCAGTAGATCCAGAAATGCCAGTAAAGGCAAAAGCAATCCTGCCTGCGTTTGAAGCAGTCAAGTGAACACCGTCTGTGGTAATCTTTGCGATACCGTCAAACCCTGTTCCATTGTTGAACTGGACACTACCCTCGTTACCTCTCGCTGCATTTGAAAGTGACAATGCCGTCTTCAACTGTGCGAAACTGAAGGACCTAATATGCGCACCTGCAACAGGATCGCTGTTGGCGTCGAATTTGGTCTTATCACCGAGGATGAAAAAGTCTCCGTCGATAAAATCAACGTGACCGCTTGATCCCTGATTCACATCTATGTGTCCAGGCTGTACTGATCCTGACTGAAGGTCTGCCCTCGTGACTGCACTTGAACCTAACTTAACTGTTGTTACGACACCATCTTTAATTAATTTGGTACCTATTCTTGTTATTGCCATTTAATGTCTCCTCTATTGTTATTGTAATAACAAACAAAATAAAACGAGAGGGGGAGAAACCCCCCCTCTCATAACTGAAACCTATGAACCTATGAAATCGTTCCAGATAGATACTGAACAATAAGAATATCTTCAGAATCCATGCTAAGTGTCTCATGCAACTCGATCGTTACAGGTCCGCTAGTACTGTTGTAGTCAATGGTATAGTCGCCGTCGACTGGTGGTCTTTGTGCTGCTGGTGCAGGAATCAACAATACACCATTTAGGTATACCATCTCAGACCCAGACATGATAATCGTTGGATTACCTGCTGCATCTGTTGCAAGTGATGCTGTCGTGTACAGCGATCCTGACCCTTCAGTCATGCTGATGGAGTTTGCAAGAGACCCTGTACTGATGTGCTGGGCGAAAATCTGTCTTCTTTGTCCGATGCTCAAGACACCGTTAGCAAAGTTGAGTCCACCATTACCGTTATCAATATCAAGCACAATGTCTCTGTTGAGGTTCGCTGCCTTAACAACATCGTTCGTCACGATGACGCCCACCGACAATTTATCCGTGTCAACGTTGTGTGCAGTCAATACAGATCCCGAAACAACATCAGATGTCACCTTGTGAATCGTAGCAGTCCCAGATCCTGAGATGGCGCTTGTTACGTCGAGATCTCTAACCTCTGCTTTGTCAGCGTCAAGAGTGTGTGCGTCAACCGTTGAACCAGAGATAATTCCAGTAAACGTTGCAGACGTACCATCAAGATCATTAATAGTTGCGATATCTGCATCAACCGTAGTTGCGTTGACTGTTGTGCCCGAAACTACGGTAAACGTAGCAGACGTACCGTCCAAGTCAAGAATGCTTGCCTGATCCGCATCTATCTCATGGTATTGCACGATAGTACCAGATAAAGTATGGAACGTACCTGAAGAACCTGAGAATGACTTCGCCGTCAATCCCTTCGCTACGTCCAATTCTTGGAAGATACCAACAGATGCTGAAAGCGTACCGGATACGCCGAACAACACTGCGTCGGACTTTCTACCACCATTGGATGAAAGCGAGAGACCTTGCGTAGATCCAATCTTGAAAAGAAGATCAGAACCTGCGCCGCTGCCTGCGTCACCAAGGATTACACTTGCGACTCCTGCCGAACCAGAACCAGCAGTACCACCAATCTGAAGACCAGCGCCTTCAAGGGCATCGCCTGCTGAACCTGATGTTGCTGCGATGATCTGCTTGCTAACAATCTCGAAGTGCTCTGAAGTCGTAATGCTTGACTTGTAGGTTCTTGCGTCGAGAATATCTACAACCAATTTGCGGAACTTACCAGAAGAACCAGAGAGTTCGTCTGCCGTTACGTTGTGAAGGTTTGATGTACCGGAAGACGTGATGTTTGTTGCGACTACCTTGCGGAAATCACCTTCGTCACCATCGATCTTGTGAAAGAGTGAAGTCCCAGAGGATGTAACAACTGTCGCAACTGCCTTACGGAAATCACCTTCGTCGCCATCAATCTTGTGAAAGAGTGAAGTGCCAGAACCTGATACAACTGTTGCTATTGCTCTATTGAAAGTACCCTCGTCAACGTCAACCTTGTGAATCTGCGCTGTACCAGAACCAGAGATGTTAATTGCTTTAATGACGTTGAACGTTGCGTCGTCTACATCCAACTTGTGAAAGGTTGAGGTACCTGAACCTGAAATCACAGTCGCTGTGACCTTTCTCGCCGCAAGAGCGTCTACGTCCAACTTGTGAAGTGTAGAAGTTCCAGAACCAGATACTGTAGCAACATATGCGTTATTGAACTTTCTTCCTGCTGCACCGAGATTTAACCCACCGTTTACTGCTGGTTGAAGGGTTGAAGCGTTCAACTCCAATTCGTCTGAACCATTGATGTTAAATGTCAAAGTCGTTTTTGCATTCAATGTTAATGAAGTCTTTGCGTCTGCGAAAATCTCACCAGTAGATCCAGAGATAGCAGTGTATGCAAACACAACCTTACCGCCGTCCGATGCTGTTAAATGAACGCCGTCTGTTCTAATCTTTGAGATTGCGTCCATGGCATTGGTCCCGCCGGTGCCGTGGAACTGAATGTGCCCCTCATTACCGACTGCAGCATTTGATGCTGATACTGCTGCCTTTAAGTGTGCGAACGTTACGGTTCTCATACCGCCCGAGTTGCCCTTGGAGGCAGATACGATTAAGACATCTGTATCATCGAGATGTGCTACGTCGTTCCTGTCTTGAAATAGGTCTAAGTGACCCACCTGTACTGAACCAGATGCGATCTTATCACGGGTGACTGCTGACGTAGCCAGTTTCGCCGTACTAATTGCATCGGTTGCTAATAGTTTTGTGCCAATTTTTGTTTTAGCCATGTTAATTGCTCCTTAATGTTTTTTATTTTTATCTTCACTAACAAAAACCAACAGCGTATTAACGGACTGGGTTTGTGAATTATGAGAAGAGGACCTTCTTCAAATTTCTAACGTTATTGTCAAACTTACAAAACTCACTGTTCAAAAACTCTAACGAAAGAGCTTGGCACTCACTTAACCTATCATCAAACTCAAAATGGAACTTTCCTGATTCTAATCGCTTACATCTAATAAGGTTTATCCCCTTAAGTTGAAAGTAAGCGGCGATTCCTATATCGGATGTTATGAAATTCATGCTATACCTCTCATCATAAATAGTACCTATTCCTTCACAAACGCTAGATTTCCTGATCCGGCGGTGTCTATTTCCACAGAGTATGCAGAAGCAGGGTCTAGTCTGTAACTTTCTCTAAGGTTTCGTAAGAATTGCTCGTTCTCACCCCTAACTCGCTCGATTTGTTCGAGCATGAGATTCTTTTTAACTTCGTGATCCCTCATGTAAATTCCATAATCAAGGAGTTCGGAGTCTAGTTTTTCCTTGTTACCAAAGAACACTTGCGTGTCTGCGGTGGTTACGACGACATAGGTGTCGTCGAATTCCTCTTCTTCCTCCTCTTCTGCTTCGTCTTCCCAGTTTTCAAGTTCTTCTGGGTCCAACCCTGCTTTAAGTGTTTCTGCGGCGAGCAGTGCTTTGTTCGCCAACTCTGGATTCTCTTCTTTCAACTCATCCAGCATTCCTAATAGTTTATTCAATATTGTCATCTCTCCCCCCTTTTAACTAAATATTAACCCTATCTTATAAATAGTTACCTTTCTTTAAATTATGACTTAACATATGTTATTCTCAAGTTTTCGCCTGTGGCTGGTGCTTCTGTAAATTCTATCGTTGTAACATTGGTAACGGTATAGTCGTTGCCCGCTCCAAGACTCATGTAAAGACCGCCCCTGAAGACCTGCTGAGTTCCATCGACAAACGCTTGAGCAACCGTAAACGTGGTCCTGACTCCGTTTGGACTTTCCTGAAACTCGGTGTTCGCCAGGTAATCTGCAAGCGAAATGCCTGTGGTCCCGCCAGTGGTTAATACAACGTCATTATTCGAATCAAGCGCTAAGTGTTTGCCAGACGCTGGCGTACCGGAAGATAGACCAGTAAGTGTTACACTTCCTGCACCGGTGATGTCGTTTGCCTCTACCCTATCTGCATCCAGTAGATTAAACGTTGCTGCTGAAGAACTCAAGTTGTGGATGGTTCCTGTTGATCCCGATATGGAAGTGAAGTCAACATCATTTATTGTTGCACGATCAGAATCAAGCAGATTAAAGGTTGCAGTAGATCCGCTTATGTTGTGAAAGACCGATTCTGAACCAGATACGAAAAGATTGATTGCTGGTGCAGAACTTGTTAATACAACGTCGTTATTTGAATCAAGAGCAAGGTACTTGGTGGCGATGGCGGTGCCAGCACTAAGACCAGTAAGTGTTACACTTCCTGCACCGGTGATGTCGTTTGCCTCTACCCTATCTGCATCCAGTAGATTAAACGT
>ENA-OREN01003312-OREN01003312.1-marine-metagenome-genome-assembly--contig:-NODE-3312-length-15112-cov-7.979581_pt1 | contig 15112 bp, 13 predicted proteins | sample MGYA00248624_ERZ508555 | MGnify/ENA primary metagenome ERZ508555 (study PRJEB26222, sample SAMN06267773) | marine metagenome | isolation source: Saanich Inlet, British Columbia, Canada | place...
TATCGACAATTTTTTTTGTACCACCTTCATCTTGAATAGTTAAAAAATGAATACGGTTATGTTTTTTCATTGAATCAGAAAACAAACTTACTTGCGCGGATTCACAGCCAAGGCCTATAACAAAAATATGAGAAAAATTAGGATGATTTTTAAAACCATCGATCGTTCGTTGAAAAATTTGCATACCCTCACTATTTGTATTCATGCCACAACCTGTTGAATGAGTAATAGGTACAATACCATCAATATTTGGGTAATCTTTAAGGATATTACTATACTTTATTTTTTCAGCAATCATTTTGCTCACCGTTGCTGAGCAGTTAACTGTACTAATGATGCCAATATAATTTCTGGTTGCAACATCATCATTGTCTCTTAGAATACCATCAAAGAATAAATTGCTTTTTTCAGTAGCGATATTATTTTTCTCAGAAATTGTAAACTCTCTATTAAACTCTTTAAATTCTAAATTGTGAGAATGAACATGTTCTCCAGGTTTTATGTTTTTTGAGGCAAATCCTACAATCTGATCATATTTAATTACTTGCTCACCTTTGTTAATAGGCTTTAAACAAATTTTATGTCCAAATGGAATAGGATCAACGCTGACAATGCCTTGGCTCTCAATTTTTGTTTGTGGAGAAATAACAAAAGGAGTAACGGCTACGTTATCGTTTTTATTTAGAATGATTAGATTATTCATGCTTTTATTATACAATTATACAATTTATAAAACTAATCAATTATAAGAATGGATTACTAAAAAATATAGGGAAATCAAATAATTGTCAAGAATAAATTTCAGGGTTTCAGCGGCCCAAATTGGATGGACTAATTTGCTGTCAATCAAAATAACTGAAAAAGCTTGGTAAAAATAAAAATTGACATTATGTATATAAGCTTGGGTCCGGTTGGATACGACGGAAGGTATTTTAATTTTTCTATGTATTAAATTTATTTATAAATTATTATTGACAATTATAGTTTTTCGTTCATAATGGCTCTCATAAATTGTTTTCAACAAGAAAGGAAGGGAGCGTAAAATCTAAAAAATTTATGCCATAGTCCAGATTGGTTTGAAGAGGGAAGCTATAAGGTTTGCCTCGAAATAATGTCAGAATTTTGGGTGTGGTTGTTAATGAGACTTAGTTGAAGTTGAGTATTGTAACCTCAAGAGTCTACTATGAAGTTATTTAGCAACATGTCCATAATGAAATATAACTGTTGTTGTCTTAGCGAATTCAGAAATTGAAGAAAATTCACAGAGGGGACAAAAATGGCTGAACGTAAAGTACTCGCAATTGATCTTGGTGCTGAATCTGGACGAGTTATCCAGATCGGTTTTAAGGAAGATCGACTGCACTTAGTGGAACTCCACCGATTTTTAAATACACCCACTCAATTGGAAGACACACTTTGCTGGGATGTGGCTTCTCTTTGGCGGGAAATTCAGTCAGGAATTCAGACAGCTCAGCATGTGGAATCACTTGGTATCGACACTTGGGGAGTTGATTTCGCCTTGCTTGATCGCAAAGGTCAATTGCTGGCCAATCCTACCCATTACCGGGATTCCAGTTCTACAGGGATGATGGAATGGGTATATGAGCGGGTTCCCAGAAAAACACTTTATGAAAGAACGGGCATCCAATTGATGGAGTTTAATGGTTTGTACCGCTTGGCAAGACTCGCCAAAGACCAGAGTTCGCTACTTGATTCTGCGGAAACTTTTTTAACGATTGCTGATCTTTTCAACTATTGGCTTTGTGGGAGTAAAACCTGTGAGTTTACCCTCACAACCACCCAACAGGTGTACAATGCCATAGCTCAAGACTGGGATTACCTTTCTATGGAAGCCTTAGGAGTGCCAACCCATATTTTTCCAAAAGTGGTTCACGCTGGAACTCAGTTGGGAGAGTATCAGGGCATTCCGGTTGTTCTGCCTGCCTGTCATGATACAGCCAGTGCCGTAGTTGCTGTTCCAGCCCAAACTAAAAACTTTGCCTATCTTAGTAGCGGAACATGGAGCCTGCTCGGGCTAGAACTGGATCACTTGGTCATTAATGATCGAGCTTACGAATCAAACCTAACCAATGAAGGGGGCTACGAAGGCACTAACCGTTTTTTGAAGAACATTGCCGGAATGTGGCTTTTACAACAGTGTCGTTTAACTTGGGCGTCTCAAGGTTCAGATTATGGATATGGAGAGTTGACTAAAATGGTGGAATCTTCAACTCCATTTCAGGCGTTTATAGATCCTGACCACCCAGACTTCGTCTCTTCTGGAGATATGCCTAAGCGGGTTTGGGATTTCTGTAGTCGCACAGGACAGTCCGTTCCTGAAAACAAGGGAGATATTCTCACTGTGATTTTTGAAAGCTTAGCACTAAAATATCGCTACTGTCTGGATCTTCTCATCACAACATCAGGCCAAAAAGTGGAAGTGCTGCATATAGTCGGGGGTGGTTCCCAAAATGATCTGCTTAATCAAATGACTGCCAACGCAGTACAACGTCCTGTGGTTGCCGGACCTGTTGAAGCCACTGCGCTTGGCAATGCCTTGGTACAGTTGATCCAGCTTGGCTATATCAAAGACATGGCAGAAGCTCGGAGAATTCTTGCGAGTTCAGCAGATTTCAAGCGATTTGAACCGAAGTCAGTACCGGTCTGGGAAAATCGCTTCCAACAATTCAAAGAAAAATTATTTCAATGGGAATAAAATTTTACGTAACAGTTCGTCTTCTAAAGCAATTTGAATTTACATAGCTAGTTAAGTCGAGGAATTCTATTTGAACGTTATTTTTTTAATCTATATTTGGAGAAAATCATGAATAATTACAAAAAAGTTCTGTGTTCAATGCCCCTATTTCTGGCAAGCCTTGGACTGATACTTCCTAATGCATACGCAGGATCACGGTGGGATGGTGCAGATGATCTGCCAGTCAATCCGCTATCCTGTTCTGGTTCTGGAGGTGGCACTGTGGCTGCTAAACCCTACGATGGTGGACAGACATCAGGAGCCCCAAACAAATCCGGGAAAAAGATCAGTCTGGTTGATGTGCCAAAACTGATCGGCATTGGTTACTTCAACGCAACCAGCTTGGGCATGCAGCAAGCTGCAAAAGAGTTGGGGAACGTTGATGTGGTCACCGATGGCCCTACGGAAGCCAACATTGATGATCAAATCACCTTTATCGACAACTTCATTGCCCGTGGCGTCGATGGGGTGTTATTTGCGGCAAACGACCCGGTTGCCATTGGTCCCGTGCTTAGGAAAGCACTTGGTAAAGGAATTCATGTGGTCGGCTATGATGCCAACTCGGATCCGGATTCCAGAGAATGGTTTGTCAATCAGGCCGAGTTCAACGGAATTGCGAAGTCGCTTATGGACAACATGGTTGATGAAATTGGAAAATACAGCAATTTCGCGATTGTCACCAGCACTTTTACCACTCCCAACCAGGCACGCTGGATTTCTGAGATGTGGGGCTATTCGCAGAAGTGCTACCCAGACTTGAAGTGGCTTGAAACTGTGGAGGCGCAGGAAGATAACATTCTCTCTTTCAATCAGGCAAACACTCTGATCAACAAGTACGGGGATGACCTTCGGGGGCTTTTCGGGATGACCTCTGTTGCCACTCCTGCCAGTGGTGAGGCCGTAACCCAAGCGGGGCTCTGCGGGAAAGTAGCCGTTGTTGGTCTCGCAACTCCTAACGGCATGAAGCCGTATGTGAAATCTGGCTGTGTTAAGTCGGTTGTACTCTGGAATCCCGTAGATCTTGGCTATGCCGCAGTTTATGTCACCAGAGCTGTGGTTGACGGTAAGTTTAAGCCCGGAGATAATTCGGTTAGCGCAGGGCGACTGGGAACCCTCCAAGTGGTAAATGGCAGTGAAGTTCTGCTTGGGTCTCCTTTCGTTTTTAACATTAGCAATGTCAACGATTTTGATTTTTAATCGTTGAAATACGGGGCTGAGCCGTGCTTCAGCCCCCATCTTCAATAATATCCCTTTAATTCCCAAGAATTTTGGATCCAAGGAATGTCATTCTTCATAGAACTTCGGAATATATCTAAGACCTTCCCTGGAGTTCGCGCTTTACACAACGTTAGCTTCGATCTCCAACAAGGGGAGGTTCATGCCCTGGTGGGGGAAAATGGTGCTGGTAAATCCACACTTATCAAAATCCTGTCTGGAGTTTATTCTCCTGATGATGCTGGTGGAATTATTATTGATGGTGAACAGCATGATTTGAGAAATCCGCATGAAGCACAATTGGTGGGGATTGCGACTATTTATCAAGAACTGCTACTTCTACCAGAACTGACAGTTGCCGAAAATATCTTTCTGGGTCATGCTCCAAAAACCCGTTGGGGCATCATTGATTGGGCATCAATGCATTCAAAATCAAGGGAAATTCTGCAATCAATTGATGCTGGCGACATCAATGTCCGGACTTTGGTAGGAACCCTTTCTGTGGGAAATCGTCAAAGGGTTGAGATTGCTAAGGCGCTTTCTCAGCAGGCTAGAGTACTGATAATGGATGAGCCAACGGCAGCTTTGTCAGAAAGTGATGTTAATCGCTTATTTGATATGATTAATCTTCTTAAGAATAAGGGTGTTGCGATTATTTTCATTAGCCACCGTCTTCATGAAGTTTTTGAATTAGCAGAACGTGTAACCGTCCTAAGAGATGGTGAGTTTGTGGCAACAAAAAAGGTGGTTGACACGGAACAAAATGAACTAATCAGCATGATGGTCGGTCGAAAACTTGATACTCTTTACCCTAGTACGGAACGTGTGTCCGGACCAGTAGTACTTGAACTCAAGGACTTCAAAAGGCCTCCTTTTACCAATAGCATCAATTTTAAGATCTGTGCAGGTGAGATTGTTGGTTTGGCCGGGCTGGTAGGATCTGGGAGGTCAGAGTTGGCACAGGCAATCTTTGGGATTACACCTGCGACAGGAGGTGTTCTAGAAAAAAATGGGGAAGCGATTACAATTCCTAACCCTGAAACTGCAAAACATTTTAAAATTGCATATGTTCCTGAAGATCGGGCACAACAGGGTTTGATTCGACGCATGACGGTTCGGGAGAACTCTTCATTGGCATTGATCCGGGATATTTCACCTCACGGTATCATTGATCGAGAAAAAGAAGAGCAACTTACCAAGGAAATCATTGAACAGTTTAATATTCGCACGACTGGTAACGAGCAAGTGGTCGAAAACCTTTCCGGAGGTAATCAGCAAAAAGTTGTGCTTGGAAAATGGTTAGCCACCAAACCGGAAGTTCTTATTATGGACGAACCCACTCGTGGTATAGATGTTGGTGCAAAGGCAGAAATTCATAAGTTGATGGATCAACTGGCGTCAGAAGGAATTGCTATTTTAATGATCTCCAGTGAACTGCCGGAAGTCCTTGGCATGAGTGATCGGATACTTGTTATGAGAGAAGGAAATATAGTAGCAGAGTTTCAAAGCAAAGTGGCAACTCAGGAGATCGTGGCTGCTGCAATGATGGGAGTCTCTCAATGAATCGTTTGATGTCAAGTATACAGTCTTTGACCACCACCCGAACTCCTATAGAGGTCTCCGGTATACGGAAACTCTTTTTTAGTCAGGAAATGGTGCTGTTCCTCTGCATTATCTTTTTGCTGGTGTTTGTAGGGCTGATTAATCCGAGGTTTGTTTCCAACCGAAACCTGATCAGTCTCTTCTTAGGTAACGCCTACATTGCTGTCGCAGCAATTGGGATGTCAATGGTAATCATATCCGGGAACATCGATATATCAGTTGGCTCTTTAATTGGTGTTCTTGCAACCGTTAGTGGCATCTTGGCAGAATCAGGGTATCCGATAATTATATCTTGGATCGCCCCATTGTTGCTAGGTATATTGGTGAATGGTGTGATGGGAGTGTTGGTTGCTTATTTAAGGATTCCATCAATCGTTGTCTCATTGGGTTTTATGAGCATCCTCAAAGGAGGACTGATTATCTTCACAGGAGGTGCTTGGATTTCCAATTTGCCAGAGGGTTATGCGCTGTCCCAGTTAAAGCCTTTCGCAATACCAATGCCAATCTACTTCATGGTCATCTTGACGATCTTAGCTGCACTTTGGATGAAGGTAAGCCCCTTTGGGCGTACTATCTATGCGGTGGGAGGTAATTCGGAAGCCGCTCGACTATCTGGCATAGATCCTAAATCAACTGTTCTCAGGATTTTTCTAATTCACGGATTTTTTGTTGGTATCGCAAGTGTACTGTTTTCCACACAGTTGTCGGTAATACAGTCAACTGTGCCGTCATACCTTGAACTGACGATCATCACAGCGTCTGTTGTAGGCGGTGTCAGTATTCTTGGTGGAACTGGTACTGTTGTCGGATCAACATTGGCGGCCGTTCTGATCGCAACCATCAGTTCCTCAATGATTTTTATCAACATTTCTCCGTTTTGGTTACGTTCGGCCCAAGGAGTATTAATTTTGGCAACTGTGCTGGCAGACCTCTACAGACGCCGCAGACAATTTAGAAACTAAAAGGTAATTCTATAATTTAAACGAATCAAATGATGGGTGTAGCCAAACGGATGAAAATATCGCATGAAGCAGTATTGTTTGCGATTTTAATAGGCTCAATATTGATGCTTTCTATTCAAAGTGATCGTTTTTTAACTGTGGACAATTTGCTGAACCAGGTTCGACTCATTGCTGAGGTTGGCTTGGTCGCTTTACCCATGACGATGATCATCATTACAGGGGGTATTGATCTTTCTGTGGGATCAATAATGGGGCTATGCACTATTGTTCTTGGTTATTCTTGGAAAATATTGGGCTTTCCGCTTGAGATGGCGATCATATTTACCCTTCTGATTGGTTCCTTTGCCGGTGCTTTGAACAGCATTTTCATCACCCGTGTCAAGGTTCCCCCTTTAATCATGACGCTTGCAACACTTACATTCTATCGCGGTCTTGCAGAAGGGATTAGTAGATCCCGCTCTGTTAGAGGGTATCCAGAGTGGTTTTACTTTCTTGGTCAGGGTGATTATTGGGGTATTCCCACACAAGTCTTCGTCCTCGTCCTAGCTATTCTCATTTTCTGGTTTGTGCTATCTAAAACATCCTTTGGGCGCTCCCTCTATGCGATAGGCCACAATGAAACTGGAGCCATGTTTTCAGGGGTTCCGGTGAACAAAATAAAAGTGGCAATCTACACCTTGTCTGGTTTGATGTCGGGGGTAGCTGCTGTGGTTTTTGTATCCAGAGTTTCTACCACACGATCTGATATGGGTTCTGGCCTTGAACTAGATGTCATCGCTGCAGTGATTCTTGGGGGAGCCAGTATTTTTGGTGGAATCGGGACGATCAAAGGAACGGTGCTGGGCTTTTTATTGATTCAACTACTCAAGAATGGATTATCCCTAACTGGAGTTAAGGGCGATGCGACAATCATGGTTATAGGCCTAGTACTGATAGTTACTATTTTGATAACAAATCTCTTAGAAAAATACTCTTCTAAAGATAGTAGTGTCAGTTGATGCTCAACCAAGTTTTCGATCAAATCTAACTTGGAATTGTTGGTATTACTTGAGCAGGTTCATGATAAGATAATCATTGGTTCTAATATTGCCTAATACAACAATAAACGGCTTCATATTGCAAATGTCTTCATCGATTACGTTGATCAACTCACTGGCTCAGATAACAAAATAAAAGAGAAAAGGAGGATAAAGATTCATGGGACTAGACTAAAAAGAAAACAAAATGCTCTCGGCAATGAGATCAAACTAAACAAACTTGAGTATAAACTGACTAGTTAAAAGTCGTATACTTACCTATTATAAACGAACCCATGTTTTTTGGGATCCCTATTGAACCACAACAAAACTATGAAGCAAGAAAAACAATATCGCCAAGACATAATTAATGCAGGAATGAAAATGAATGAACTTGGGATTAATCAAGGAACTTCTGGAAACATAAGTTTACGTTGGGAAGATGGTATACTTATTACCCCTACGGGAGTTCCTTATGAAGAACTCAATCCCGATGATATCTGCTGGCAGCATTTAGATGGAGAGGTCAAGGGCAAGCGAGAGATTACTAGCGAGTGGAGGTTTCACAATGAAATTCAGCGGCACCGTCCTGATGTCAATGCAGTTGTTCACACACATTCCAATCATGCAACGGCACTAGCTATACAGGAAATGGGAATTCCTGCAATTCACTATATGGTTGCTGCCGGCGGTGGTCCCAACATTCGATGTGCTCCTTATGCAACGTTTGGCACCCAAGAACTAGCTGAAAATGCAGTAACAGCATTGAAGAATCGATCCTGTTGTCTTCTTGCCCATCACGGAGTTATTGCGACTGGCTCCTCCTTAAGCAAGGCATTATGGTTAGCAAGTGAAGTGGAAACAATAGCCAAACAGTATATTTTGATTTTGTCAACAGGACAAAAACCCAAATTACTCTCTGATGCTGAAATAGAACGGGTCCGAACGAAAATGTCTGGTTACGGTTTAAAAACCGCAAAAACGAGTTAGTAGACTGATGTAAACACATAGTATTATTTTTTAAACTCAATGACCCGGGCGGAAGAACAGATCCTTCCTCTGGTGCAGGAGGCTCATGCGTTATGAAAAGATAATCTAAACCATGTGACCGATTAAATAAATTTTGAATGGAACAAATACAGAATAATTTGCCTTCAAGATGCAACTAAATCAGGGAGAGACTGAAGCATATCAAAAACGTCATGATGAGATCTGGCCGAAACTCATTGATTTACTTCATGATGCTGGTATTACGGATTACAGTATTTTTATGGATGAAGAAACTCATGTTCTTTTCGGAGTACTCAGGAGATAGTAAAATCATAAAATGAATCAGTTGCCGGAGCAGGAAGTCATGCAACGCTGGTGGAAATTCATGGGTGACATCATGAAAACTAACTAAGATGGTTCCCCATGGGTTCAACCACTGAAACAAGTGTTCTATATAGATGATTTTAAAGGATAATGCGTTTAGAAAATAAAAGAGTAATCATAACGGGAGCCGGCACCGGGATCGGTCGTGCCATAGCTGAACGATTTTGCAGAGAGGGGGCAAAAGTCATGGTTGCCGAAATTGAAGAACTGGGAGGTAAACAGACTGTAGAAAGAATTCTCAAATCAGGCGGTACTTCGGTTTTTCAGCAGACTGACACTTCGCTGGAAGATTCGATTCAATCCATGGTGGAACGGACGGTTTCTGAATTTGGTGGCATCGACATTGTTGTTAACAATGCCGCTGCGTTTGTATTTGGATCCATCGAAGAAACTGGTCCAGAGGAATGGGCCAAAGTTCTCAGCGTTAATGTTATAGGCTATGCAAACAACATCAAATCAGCACTTCCTTTTCTCAAAAAATCTAAAAATGCAGCTATTGTTAATATTGCCTCGGTAAGTTCTTTCATAGCCCAGCCTGAATTCTTGCCCTACAACACATCTAAGGGAGCAATTTCTCAAATGACACGATGCCTTGCCATGGATCTCGCCAAATACAACATAAGGGTGAACGCAGTATGTCCTGGGGCAATCTACACAAGAGCAAGTGAAAAACACATGGATTTCATGGGGCTTGACCATGAAAAGGGACGTGAACTTTTTGGGCAGGACGCTCTCTTGAAACGAATGGGAAGTCCTGATGAAATAGCAAACGGAGTTTTATTTCTTGCTTCGGAAGAAGCATCGTTTATTACTGGTGAACATCTAATCATTGATGGTGGCGCCACAATCGACTGACTATAAGGAGCATAAAAATGAATCAAATTGATCTAAAAAATAAATCTGCTGTGGTAACCGGAGGGGCTCAAGGCATAGGGCTGGCAATCGCAGAACGTTTCTTAGTCTCTGGAGCCTCGGTCTGTCTCTGGGATCGTGACGAAAAATTGGTTAACAAAACAGCGGCAAGTCTAGCCTCAAAAGGCAGGGTTGAGACTGCAGTTATGGATGTCACAGATCTTGAATCCGTGAAGAACGCAGCCCGGCAAACCAAAGAAGCCTTGGGTCGTATCGACATTCTAGTCTGCAACGCGGGTATTGCTGGACCTATAGCCAAACTATGTGAATATCCTCCCGAAGAGTGGCAGCAAGTCATCGACATTGACCTGACCGGGGTCTTCAATTGCCTTCACGTTGTCACTCCGATTATGATTGAACAGAACTATGGTCGCATTGTCAATGTCGCTTCCGTTGCAGGAAAAGACGGGAATCCTAATGCGGCTCCCTACAGTGCCGCAAAGGCTGGAGTAATTGCCCTGACCAAATCTTTGGGAAAAGAACTTGCAGAATTTGACATCGCAGTAAACTGCATCACTCCAGCTGCAGCCAAAACGAGGATTTTCGATCAGATCAGTGAAGAGCACATCCAATACATGCTTAGCAAGATTCCACGGAACCGTTTTTTGAAGGTGGAAGAAGCTGCTTCGATGGTGGCCTGGCTATCTTCCGCTGAAAATTCCTTCACTACTGGAGGGGTATTTGATCTCAGCGGTGGCCGATCAACTTATTGAAAAGATCCTGATGAAGAAAATAATAATCACTGACGTCCGCGCTTTTGTTTTGGAACAGACTGGTGCGGGCGGAGATTATCATGACCGTGAAAAAGGACACTGGTTGGTCGATACCTTGATCGCCACGCCAATGTCGGCTTATCCAGAGTACAAACAATCTCGTACGAGCTTTGGAATTAACGTGATGAACAGTATTGTCGTGGAAGTGGAAGCTTCGGATGGTACTGTTGGAATCAGTGCTGGGCAAGGTGGAGCCCCGGCCTGTTACATGATAGAGAAGCACTTCAAGCGTTTCCTCGTCGGACAGGATCCACGGAAACTGAACCAATTCTGGGATCAGATGTTTAGATCCAGCCGCTATTACGGAGGTAAGGGAGTTCCTCTTTGGGCCATCAGCGCTGTCGATCTTGCACTTTGGGACCTGCTGGGCCTCCTCCGTCAGGAACCTGTCTATCAGATGATTGGTGGAGCAACACGAGACCAAATTGAACTCTATTGCACCGGGATTCGTCCAGATATAGCACAACAAGCTGGCTTCATAGGAGGCAAGATGCCACTGCCTCATGGTCCAAGTGACCGAGTAGAGGGATTGAATGCAAACGTGAAACAGTTCCGCGATATGCGTGAGCGTGTTGGTCCAGACTTTCTTTTGATGGCGGATTGCTGGATGGCACTTGACGTACCCTATGCTGTGGACCTTGCTTATGCTCTTCAAGAAGTAGGTATATACTGGTTGGAGGAAGCTCTGCTTCCAGATGACTTCGATGGTCACAAACTACTCAAGGAACGTGTTCCCTGGATGCGATGGACTACTGGAGAACATGAGTACACACGCTATGGATTTAGAAAACTGATCGAAAGTCGTGCCATCGACATCCTCCAGCCTGATGTGATGTGGTGTGGAGGGCTTACTGAACTTCTCCGTATCTCTGCCATGGCAGCAGCTTATGATATACCCATTGTTCCTCATGGCAGTGGGGCCTATAGCTATCATTTTGTAATTACTCAGCCTCACTGTCCTTTTTGTGAATACCTTAACACTAGTGCGGACTGCTCTGAATTTCCTCCTGTATTCGGGGAAATGTTCATTAACGAACAAGTACCAATCAATGGCAAGATACGACCTACAGATGATCCTGGGTGGGGATTGAAGTTGAACCGAGAAAGCCTGAATTTAATCAGGCCTTATATTGTATAGTTTTGAAATGGAATTATGACAGTAGAAATTTGGGATCCTCATTTCCACATCTGGGATGTTTCAGAGAATACAGAGAGCGGGCATGATTCCTCAGAGCTTTTTGCACCCCAAGATGATCCTGTTTATACCTTGAACAAATATGAAGAGGACATGACAGCGGCTGGTTTCAAACTTTCTGGAGGAGCCTTTGTGGAAGCAGTTAGCGTATGCCATGTGAATAAAGACGGACCTCAATTTGAATCAGCTTGTGAAGCAGAAACTGGGTGGGTCTCAAGTCAACTAGAAGAATCCACATTAGACTATGTTCTAGTGGCTTCTGCTCCTCTAGAAAGCCCTCGTATTGATCAGATCCTGGAATCTCTCAATCACTTCCCCAAAGTTTGCGGTATACGACAAATCATTAACCATGAACCTTCATGGCCACGAAATAAAAAACGAGGCAATTTCCTTGAAAATCCCCGGTGGCTGGATGGTTTTTCTCTCCTGGCTTCTCATCATCTGGCTTTTGACCTTCAGCTTAATCCACATCAATTCGATAAAGCAGTGAATTTAGGAACTAAGCATCCTGATATTCCCATTATAATTGGACACCTAGGTAGCCCAACTCTGACTGATCTTGAGAATAAACAACAGTACTGGGAAGGCATTCGGGAACTTGCATATTTGGAGCATGTATCTATTAAAATTTCAATGCTTTCTTATATAGATCCAGCCTGGGATGAAAATAGTCTAATTGAGGAAACTGTTCACCAAGTTATCGAAATCTTTGGGGTAGAACGCTGTTTCTTTGCCTCCAACTTCCCTGTAGAAAAGCATTTAGGATGGTCCGCACACCGACTCTATTCAGCTTTCCTTAACATGGTGAGCCACCTGGATGAGGAAAGTCAGCAAAAATTATTTGCTGATAACGCCAAGAAGGCCTATAGACAGTAAATTGATGGATGAATTACTTCAACTGTTGTCTCTCTAATTTTGACTCGAACTTATAAATAAATCTTTTAGATACTACGAAACCGCCAAAATAACTCACATTTGTTCTGTGTGACACGACAAAACACGTTACTGTCCAGTCAACTTTTTACTTCTTATCTATAAATATCCAGTAAAGAGGAAACGGTTCACACAAAAGAAAAAACTATCTGACTGTCCCCGATTCTGCAAGTCTTCCAGCCAGTTTGATCTTTGTACTTTGTTTATTACACCCTTATTCTCTGCATTTTTAGAAATCCACTTCAGCATTCCGTGTGAAAAATTACTTGGAGAATATTCTGTATTTAGAATAGGAATGGGGTCAACTTTAATTTTATAAAATCCATGTTTTTGCAGAAGTGGTTTTAAATGCACCGGAAGATTTGGACTTGGAACAGAATTATCCCAGGCTGAAAAGATGTTTTTGGTTAATGCATCATCGGCACTGTTTAAGACAACACCTCGCCAGTCGGTTTCCACAATCACAAGACGCCCTCCCGGTTTTAGAATTCGCCGCATCTCAGTAAGCACCTTTGAAACATCCTTTACGTAGAGCAAAACCTGTGTGCAGGAAACTGCATCTAAAGTTTGATCATGAACGGGCAACTTGCTAGCATCTCCTTTGTAAAATTCTGTCTGTTGCAAGCTTTCGCAACGCTTTTGGGCGTGGCTGATCATTTCAGTATTTTTGTCTAAACCAATTACTTTACCTGATTCCCCAACCTGCAGTGCCATTTCATGTGTGAGGAATCCAACACCACAACCTATGTCTAAAACCAGCTCACCAGCTTTGAGTTTCAGTGCATCCAAAGTTTTCTGCCGTTGCTTCACTATGTCAGCAAGTCGGTAGCTTTCCTCTAAATCCTGGGCTTCTGAAACTCTACGTTTAGTTAATTTTGGCATGATCAATTAAGGAAAATATGTAAGTGCAGATCATCTGTTTTTCTTTTTGAAGAAACTAAATCCTTGCTGAGTAGCACTTGCCATTACAAGTGCTACCAAAATAACGGCAACACCCAAGGTCTGAGACAGCACTAAACTTTCTCCAAGTAAAATGACAGCAGCTAAAATGGAAACCAGCGGTTCAATATTCAACATTAGACTTGTTTGCTCTGAACCGATGGTTTTTGTAGCTGCAAATAAACACAACTGTCCAAAGACAAACAAAATACAAATTGTTGCTATTACTGACCATACCCATGTAGTCTGACTCAATGAAAAAGAGTCAGTGAAAAATAGAATCAATCCAACCAAGATGACTCCTATTGTGTTAGACAAAAATACCAGATCAGACATGGATATTATTTGAGATGCTTTAGTGGCGCCAATAATCATTCCCGCTGAAAAAATTGAACCTCCCAGAACAAGCGCTATTCCACGCCAGTCAAGGACTTCCCAAGTTGGTCCAAGGCTCAGAGCAAGACCTGAAAAAGCGAGAACAAACGCAAAGAGTTTTAGCCAACTTACAACTATACCGTGAATGATGAAATTTAAAAGCAAAACCCAAAATGGAAAGGTGAAGAACAGCAAAACACTGAGGCTTACGGGAATGTATTTTACTGAGCCTAAATATCCCAAACTCATTCCTGCAATGCAAAAACCTAACGCAATAATCAAAAAAACAATAGGTAAATTAGTTGCCTGCAAAGATTTACGAATCACATATTTTAGATTATTCCTGTGAGAGTATGCAGACCAGACTCCCATCAGCAGACTTCCTGCAAGGAGGCGAAAAAAAACAACTGTTTGTGGCGAAGCACCTTCGTCGTACGTTAGTTTGGCAAGGGTAGTTATCAGCCCAAAAGAAGAGGCACAGCCGATAACATATAGATAACCTCGAGGAATCATTGACGTACCCGTTCCATTTTAGGATCGTAGAGCGGGCCAAGTTGTAGTTTACATGAATGACGGACGGTGGCGACTTCGAGTTCGTAAGTTCCAGAAATAAAGTATTCATTGTCAACGCCTTCCGGATTTCTGACATATCCGTAGCCAATATTTTTGTTTACGGTGTAGCCCCAGCCTCCACTGGTCAACCAACCGACGACCTCGCCGTTGCGGTAAATTGTTTCACGCCCCAGCAAAACAACATCTGGATCATTAATCGTGAAACAGGCCAAGCGCTTTTTCAATGGTTGTTTTTGTTTAGATAACAATGCTTTTCGACCTATGAAATCAGTTCCGGATTTTAATTTTACCGCCCAGCCTAGTCCTGCTTCAAAAGGTGTAGTGTCCGCCGTGATGTCTGTCCCCCAGGCGCGATAGCCTTTTTCCAAGCGCAAAGATTCAATTGCACGATAACCGGCATTTACGATAGCTAAATCTTTTCCGGCTTCCATCAAAGCATCGTAAAGTATCTCGGCGGAATCACGTGGCATGTGCAGTTCCCAACCGAG
>ENA-OREN01003315-OREN01003315.1-marine-metagenome-genome-assembly--contig:-NODE-3315-length-15107-cov-7.214970_pt1 | contig 15107 bp, 16 predicted proteins | sample MGYA00248624_ERZ508555 | MGnify/ENA primary metagenome ERZ508555 (study PRJEB26222, sample SAMN06267773) | marine metagenome | isolation source: Saanich Inlet, British Columbia, Canada | place...
GTGGAAAACTTGGTAGCTGCAGAATCTCAAATGCGTGATGCAGATATTGCACATGAAGTAGCGTTGTTGACTCGAAATCAGATTCTGGTACAGGCATCAACTGCAATGGTGGGCCAGGCTAACCTGATTCCGCAATCGGTCTTGCAGCTTCTCCAGTAACAGAAAAATGATCTCGGATAAAAATTTATATCCTAGTTTATAAGCAAGGACGCTTTAACTAAACTTAAAAAAACCAGACTTTTCAAGGAGGAAAAGAATATGGTTGCACTAGCACTAAACACAAACTTATCTTCATTGAATGCCCAAAGGCATCTTGAAAATAATAGATCACAGCTTGGAAGTTCCATAAACCGCATCTCGTCTGGTCGAATTGAAGGTGCTTCTGATGGCGTTACAGAACTAACCCTCACAGAAAATATCAGAGCCGATGTTGTAGCTCTTCAGCAGGGCTCCAGAAATCTTAACGATGGAACGGCACTTGTAAAAACTGCCGAAGGCGCCTTGAATGAAATATCTGGAATTTTACTACGCCTTAGATCTATCGCATCACAGTCTGCGAATGGAACCATCGACGATGTCGAAAGAATATCAACCGACCTTGAGTATCAGGCCTCTCTTCGAGAGTTAGACAGAATTGTCGCTACCACGGAATTCAATGGCACTTTCCTTCTTGATGGAACCTTGGCTGCAAGTCAACCTACCGCAGACCATAATGTTCTTCAATTGGGAGTGGATTCTTCCTCTGAAAACCAGTTCGATCTAAATAACATGCTCAATCTCACGAATGTCGGAACGGCATCATTGGGCTTGTCGTCTTCTAACATTACTACCCAGGGAGATGCCTTTCAAGCTCTTAACGCTTTGACCACTTCAATTGATGATTTGATCCAAGTTCGTGGTCGGGTAGGAACCACACAGATTCGTATAATGCATGCGTTTGATAACCTGAAAGTTCAAGAAGAAAACTTGACTGCTGCGGTATCCACTATTCGCGACGCCGATTTTGCAGAAGAACTTACCAGTCTGACAAAAAACCAGCTTCTGGTTCAGTCAGCTGTGGCAATGGTTGGGCAGGCTAATTTGAATCCACAAGCGGCTCTGACCCTACTTGAAGGAGTTTAATTTATAGAACTTACCGGCTCGCCGGTTTAATAAAATAAATTAACAGGAGAATAAAAATGTCATTAACAATTTTCCCTCAGGCGTTTTCAGTAGGTTTTGCGCCTCAGTTTAACTCCGTACCTTCCAAAGCCCCAGGAACTGCCGACCCACCTCAGGTCAACCTTCTCGGTAGTGCGGATGAGGGCTATACGGAACTCTCAACTGTAAAAATTATTTCTGATGATAACGATGTCTCAGCAGAAAATCAGGAGTTCACAAACCCGGATCATAAAACACAGGTGCGAATAGATCCTGATTCACAAAAAGTCATAATCGAAGTCGTAAATAATAAAACCGGACAAGAAGTACGTCAGATTCCGGGAGAACAACAGTTGCGTTTGAATAAAGGCATCACGGAATACAACGACATTGTATTTCGACAAAACAGCGATATCTCAATTGAACAAAACAGTTCGGATCCGCATGAACAAGATCATTTAGTATAATCGCTTCATAAAATGAATTCCGGGACCTTTTCACTTAGATCTCGGATTACAAAAGCACCTCTGCTTCGGTAGAGGTGCTTTTTTATTTTTCAATCTCTTTTCAAATCAAACCTGTAAAGTAGCAATGATATAATAAAGGGGCTACTTTATATTCACCTAACCTTTCATAAATGAAAATCTTCAAAACCGGAATCATTGGCTGTGGCCGCATCGGAAGCATATTGGAAGAAGACCCGTTGCGCGGCAAACCCTGCACCCACACCGGCGGATTCTCAGCTCTTTCAAATGTAAAAATAGTTGCCGGATGCGACATAGATGAAAATCGACTGAAAAAGTTCGGACAAAAATGGAAAGTAAAAAAACTTTATACCGACTATCACGACATGCTTCGCGATAATGCATTAGATATCCTATGTATCGCAACATGGACAAATCAACACGCCACAATGGCATTAGATGGTATCCGTGCCGGAGTAAAAGGAATCTTCTGCGAAAAACCCATCGATGTTGATATCAAACTGGCACGCAAATTAGTACGAACCTGCAAACAAAAGAATATTCCCCTGCTCATCAACCATGAAAGAAGATGGGACGCCTATTACCAAAAAGCTTATAAATTAATTCAGGCAGGAAAAATCGGCGAAATAAGAACCATTATCGGTAACGCTTTGAGCTGGAAACCCGGCACCTTACCCGTATCCCAATATGGTGGAGGTCCCTTATTTCACGATGGAACGCATTTGATCGATCTCCTTTTATATTTTGGCGGCCCCATTAAATGGGTCTCGGGCCATGTAACAAGACCCAGGGGAAAACGTTATATTGAAGAAACCGCATGTGCCATGATCGGATTTCAAAATAATGCCACAGGCTTTATCGAAGGCGGGGGAGCGCGAAAATATTTTAATTTCGAATTAGACATCCAAGGGTCGGAAGGCCGCCTGCTGATCGGAAACGCAGGAAGAGAACTTTATGTGACGCAAAAAAGCAAACGCTTTAAAGGATTTCAAGAACTAGAAAAAATACCTTTCCCCGAACCCAAGCGCTATGAGACCCCTTTTATAGGCGGTGCCAGGGAAATGGTAAAAAGCATCCGCAAACCCGGCGACTCCACAGGCGAAGATGCCTTGAAAACGTTGGAAACCATTTACACAATATATAAATCGGCGCAACAAAAAGGCAAACGCCTGAGAATAAAATGAAAATAAATATCTTAAATATTCTCGCAGGGCTTGGCATCTTAACTCTTCTAACGTTCCTGAAAATATATTTCAATGGAAACGAAGAACTCTCCTTCGCTGAAGAGTTATTCAATAAAATAATTACACCGAGGCAACAACTCATTACGAACGTATCATTTAATGGCATATTCCAGGATCATCAACCCCTGCCCTTACCGCTGAGAGACTCTGGCGTATCAGCCTTTTTTATGAATCTAAAAATCTGACAGACGAAGCACTAAAAACCTGCCGTCTACTTCGAGAGACATTTTATTCCATCCGTAGTTTTTTTGCTCCTAGTAGGAAGTCGATAAACCTTTGCAACCAAAAAATTGCTCACTGGATGGCCAAAAAACCAGACCTAATAAACAAAATGCCTCTTTCATTTGAAAGCCTGAAAAGTAGATTCCTCAAGATTTTTCAAGCCGACAGACCTCCCTCTACTGTGGGATCTATATTAACCGAGGTAGGGTTCTTCGGCTGGGTAACTTGCACCGCTCTATTTTCACTTAAAACCATTACCCCGACAGCAGGTCTAAAACCCAAACCAGCATTCATTTACTCCACCTCATTCGTCCTTTTCGATGCAATTTGGATTCTAGGAATGTTCAACGTATAGCGGTGAGTCGCCGTTGCCAATAATGTCAGGGTTCATATCGAAAACAAATACCACCCCGCTTTTGATGATAAATTTATTGGTATAAACCCAAGGCGTAGTTTTGTTAAAATTTTTTAATTGAAAATCATTAGTCCACTGTGCTAATTTTTCTTTTGTTCTTATTGCCTTTTCCTATTCGTTGTATCTACCAAAAAATTAAAAGAAAATTGTCCCGATGCCCAAGAGTTGTTATGGAGTTTCAGAATGATCGAGGTTGAAAACCTGACCCGGTATTACGAATCCCGTCGCGCCATAAACAATCTTTCATTTCAAATTGAAAAAGGTGAAGTGGTCGGTTTTCTCGGACCCAATGGTGCTGGCAAAAGCACAACCATGAATATTATTTCCTGTATTCTTCCGGCTTCAAGTGGCACTGTCAAAATAAATGGATTCGACACTTTTGAACAGTCCCTTGAAATAAGAAAAATTATTGGATATCTCCCCGAAACGCCACCTCTCTATCCAGATATGACCGTTGCAAAATATTTAGATTTTGCCGCTGGTGTCCGTGGCGTTGCCGCTAAAAAAATTCCTGCGTCCGTTGAAAGAGTTATTGATAAATGCTCACTCAAAGATGTGGGGCATCGAATCATCGGGCGACTCTCGAAAGGTTACCAGCAAAGGGTTGGCCTGGCGCAGGCCATGGTCCATGACCCAGAAATACTTATTCTTGACGAACCTACCGTCGGATTAGACCCCATCCAGATCATTGAAATTCGGAAATTGATTCAGGAACTTGCGGCAGAACACACCATCATTCTTAGCTCGCATATCCTCCCCGAAATCACTCAAATCTGTAAACGCGTGATAATAATAAATGAAGGTGAAATTGCGGCAGTGGATTCTCTGGGAGGGTTGACGGCTTCTTTAAGGAAAAGCGAACGCCTCTCCTTAACCGTGAGAAACTCTGAAGACATTATCATTGAAAAATTAAATAGCATGGATCAGGTTCTTTCCGTTTCATCCGAAGAAGAAAATCAATTCTTTATTGAATGTGCGTTACGGTCAAACCTTCAAGACGACATTGCAAAGCTGGCTCTTGAAAACCACTGGGGCATTATTGAGCTCAAACCCGTCTCCATGACACTCGAAGACATATTCCTCAAGCTCACTCTTGAAGAAAAGGAACCCGCCGCATGAAGAACAGCTGGATCGTAGCTAAAAGAGACCTGGGCTCATTTTTCAATTCACCCATTTTCTATGTGGTCACCACCGTTTTTTTGATTCTCTACAGTTTTATTTTTATAAATATACTTAATTTTTTCAGTATGCAGAGTATGCAGTCGGGACAATTTCAGCAAATGGGCATGGGCCTGAATATAAATGAAATGGTCATTGAACCGAGCTTTCAAAATATGGCGGTGGTTTTACTATTAATAATCCCCATCATTACCATGCGCAGTTTTGCTGAAGAAAAAAAATCAAAAACCTTTCGCCTGCTACTTTCTTCACCGGTGCATTTAAAGGAAATCGTTTTCGGAAAATTTCTTGCCTGCATGATAGTGGTGACATTGATGATTCTCTTGTCCAGTTACTCTGTTGGATTTTTATTCTTCATTAGCGAACCCGATATTGGACCCGTGCTGACGGGTTACCTGGGCATACTACTCATGGCGGGGTGTTATGTGTCGGTGGGCGTGTTTGCATCTTCATTGACTGAAAACCAGATCGTTGCTGCGGTAATCACCTTCGGTTTTTCTCTTTTCATGTGGGTCATCGGATGGGGTGCTCAGACAGCTGATTCCACAACCGGACAAGTTCTCCAATACCTTTCCATCATTGAACATTTGGATAGATTTTTAAAAGGCATAATAGAAACCAGCGATATCGCTTATTACCTATCCTTCATTATTTTTGGACTTTTCCTTTGTCATCGTGCCTTGGATTCCAATCGCTGGAGGTGATTTTATGAAAAAATTTATTCCAATAGCGGGTTGGTTATTTATCTTGCTGGGGTTTGCGGCACTGTTTTTTTATATTGTGCTTCCAGACCTTAAAACAGTTATCTTGTCATTAACTGCCGTTTCTATTTCTAACGGAATATTTTTTCTGGTTTCAGAAGGATCGACTCTAAAGAAATTCTTTTCTTCTCGGTCGGCACTTCATGGAACCAATGCTATCATCCTGACATCCGTATTTCTTGGCATCCTTATATTCGCCAACCTTCTTATCCATCGCCACAAGCAACGATTCGATTTAACCGAAGGAAACTTGTTTACTCTGGCCCCACAGACTAAAAAATTTGTAGCCGCTCTTCCTCGCGAAGTTAAATTAACCGCTTTTTTTCAAATCGAAACAGCAGAAAAAATTGCGTTCACCAATCTTATTGCCGGATATCTTGAAGAAACCGATAAAATTGAAATCGCTTATATTGATCCCGATAAAAATCCTGCCGTCACCAAACAATATGGAGTGACCACCTATGGCACCATCGTATTGGAAAGTGGCACCAAAGAAACTAAAATTCAGAACCCCAACGAAGAAAACCTAACCAACGCTCTTTTAAAAGTAACTCGCGATGAGCAAAAGACAATCTATTTCCTTGAAGGTCACGGCGAAAACCAAATCAACAGCTTGGAAAATGAAGGTTATCAAACTGCCAAAACAAATCTTGAACAAGACGGCTTCATAGTAAAACCCTTACTACTCCTTCAAACCGGGGAAGTACCAGAAGACGCTTCTGTACTGGTGGTGGCCGGGCCTAAAAAACCGGTTCAAGCAGAAGAACAAAATTCTATCCAGTCTTATCTTGATAAAGGCGGAGCGGTTATGATGCTCGTCGATCCGAAATCAAAATTTGGCATGGAACCATTCTTAAAAGACTGGGGCGTTTTGCTTGGCGGTGACATCGTAATCGACCCCATGTCCAAATTATTTGGTGGCGATTTCGCGGCCCCTGTCGTCAACCAATACACCGTTCACGACATTACCAGGGAATTTGTTCTCGCAACTATTTTCCCGATCATTCAATCAGTTCGTGCCATCCCGGGATCTAGAATTCAAACAGTAGAGTTGCTAAAGACCAGCGAAAATAGTTGGGGGGAATCGGACTTTGAATCGGGTACCGTAAAATTCGATGCAGGATCGGACTTAAAAGGTCCTATCCCGATTGCAGTGGTTGCAACAAAACTCATCGGGGCAGAAAAACCCCACAAGGAAAATGAAGAATCCCATGAGCATGACGAACCACAACCGAAAGCTACCTTGATCGTAATTGGCGACTCCGACTTCTCTACTAACCGCTATAGCAATTTTTCTGGCAATGGAGACTTTTTTCTCAATACGGTTTCCTGGCTGGCAGAAGAAGAGAACCTGATTTCAATTCGCCCAAAAGAAAGAAAAAACACCCCTGTCCATATAACACGGGCATGGGGTACTGCCATATTTATTTTGGGTCTCCTGGTGTTTCCAGGGCTGGTTGCCGGAATCGGCATCCGCATCTGGTGGAAGCGACGGGGCTTATGAAGTTTAAAGGAACGGCCGCGATGATGGTCGCTTTCTTCAGTATCGGAATTTATTACTTCCTCATCGACCTACCTGCTGAAGAAAAGAAAGCGCAAGAAAAAGAAATCGCGGGGAAAATCCTACCCCTGACAATTACAAATATCAGCGAATTTTCTTTAATCAAAAAAGATCAGACCATCACGCTCCATCAAAATGCTAATAATATATGGAACCTTTCTCAGCCACTTGAAGCTGTTGGAGATAATCCCGAAGCAAAATCCTTCCTGTCTGAAATTGAAGCATTGGAAAAGTCGCGGGTTGTTGAAAGCGATCCAAAAAACCTTTCACAGTACGGTCTCGACGCCCCCTCCTTCAAAATTCATATTAAATTTAAAGAAGGCAAAGAAGAAACCCTACTGTTTGGAGATGACAGCCCAATGGGAGGCAAAATCTACCTCAAGCTAAAAAGTGACCCGGCCGTTCTTCTAGCCACAACCTCAAAAACAACTTTTAATAAATCGATCTACCAATTCCGGGATAAAACAATCTTCAATTTTAGTTCCGGTTCCATCACCCAAATTCAAATTAAAAGAAATGAACATCCCTTGGATTTGGTTCGCGAAAAAGAAGAGTGGAAAATCTCCGGGAAGGTGCAAGCCACCGCGGATAAGGATGCGGTATTGGCTTTTCTTCAAATGATTCAATTTTCGCGAGTAAAAGAGTTTGTGAATGAAAAACCCGATTCACTGGAAGCCTTCGGTCTGAAAAAACCCACCACAACCCTTATCCTGAAAGACGAGAACAAAAAAAGTTACTCTATTTATTTCGGAGTCGCAGAAAATGGCATCTATGCAAAAAAAGAAAATGCACCTGGCATTTTTCAAGTAGATTCTAAATTTCACAACGCACTTGAAAAAAGAAACATCGATTTTCTTTTAAAAACCTTGATCGAATTCGAAGAAAAAAATGTAACCGAAATAAACATAAAATCCGAAAAGGAAACCGTTCAGGCAATACGCCTTGAAAAAGAGCATTGGGCTATCAAGAGCCCCAAAGAAACCCCTGCCGACATGTCTACAATAAGGAGTCTATTGTTCGACTTGAAGGAAGCAAAGCTCACCGAGTTTATCAAGTTATCCACCGATGCCACAGAGGCGTTTGGACTCGACAAACCAGAACGAACTTTTTCACTAAAAACAGGTGATGGAAAATCTATAGACATTCAGTTTGGCAACACCAATCTCAATGGGGATCAGGTCTTCGCAAAACGAACAGGCGAGTCCGCTGTGTTTTCGGTTTCTAAAGAAACAACGAAAAAAATATTTCGCAGCTTCCATGAATTACGAAATAAAAAACTTTTCAAATTTGAAGCCAAAGATATAAACAAAATTGTTATAGAAACACAACAGACCCTTTTCGAAATGCAAAAATCCGGTTCCACCTGGAGCTTACTCAAACCAGAAAAAATGGAGATAAAAGATTTCCTGGGGAACGATCTGCTTTGGGCGATGAAGGGGATGGAATTCGAATCATTTACTGAAACGGGCATAGCACCAGAGTCCACAGGACTAGTTCCCCCTTCCTATAAAATCATCCTCTGGAAAACCAAATTGGAAAAATTTGCAGAACTGCAGGTAGGCAATCTAGACACAAATAGCCAACAATACTATGCCCAAATTGAGGGTAAAAATGGCTATTACCAGGTCAAAAAGAAGTATCTGGACTCATTTCGACTAGAGATGAAAAAGTTCAAACAGCAGTAAAATCCATTCGGGCAATCTCCACCTCGCCCTGGGACGATACCCCCACATATTGTCATATTCGAATTTTGAGTATACTTCATATTGCGTCCAGAGAAAAAAAAATTAAAAAATCAGGTTTTGTGATACCTATAAATAATTGTATAATAAGGAGTATACCATTTTTTAGCAATTTTTTTCAAATAACCGCTTGACAGATACTACATGTAGTGGTATTTTTTGCAAAGTATACAATATAAAGCAAATAAAGATTTACTTGGGAGCTGCAAAACAGCCCCATTTAGAGTGTCGTTTTTTTGGAAGGCTTAAAGAAATTGAGAAACAGAGTAAAGATCTTCCAGCGGCGGGTTACTAGAAAAGAGGATTCCATTGTAATGAATGAGATGCATCCCAAATTTATACTGTTTACAGCAACCAGTGGGATGTATAGCAGTCTCAAATCCCTTCCCAAACCCCCAAACGTTTTGAGCGCCAGCCGAACTCTGCGATTTATCTCGGCAGATGATATCTATCCAATTGGCGTAAAGTGGAGTCCATTTTTGACCCCGGGTATGGTATCTCGGAAAAATAGTAGCCCGCCTCCTTTCTTTAATAGGAAGCGCCCCGTCTTTACCGGAGTCGTAGCTTAGTTTTTCTCCTATGTCAAGGACGGTTCAAAAATAGCATTGCAAATTTCCGGGAAATGACGGGGCGTTTCACCCTCTTTCCCGGTTTTCTTTTTTAGCCCCTCTGATATAATCCCCAAAAATAACTTTATTCAGGTAACCAGCATGCCCTCACTTTCCTGCCGGGTTTCCGGCGAATCTATTCCTCAATACGCGCATGCAGGTGATGCTGGCGCAGATATAACCGCATCCGAAAAAATTGCGATTCCTCCAAGGGAAAGGACTCTGGTATCGACAGGAGTTCGGCTGGAAATTCCCGAAGGATATGTAGGGCTGATATGGCCGCGAAGTGGACTCGCCGTTAAAAAAGGCATCGATTGCGGAGCCGGGGTCATCGACTCCCATTATCGCGGCGAAGTTAAAGTCCTTTTATTCAATCATTCAGATAACGAGTTCCAAATCGAACCAGGGGATCGAATTGCCCAAATTTTGATCCAGAAAGTCGAACGAGTCGAGTTTCACCTTGTAGATCAACTAAATGAAACAGCTCGTAGCGATGCAGGGTTTGGCTCAACAGGGAAATAAAGAAATCCCCCTACCCCACAAAATCGTTTATAATAGCGATAATTGCAAACAATAATTTTGGTTTTCCAATGAGTGAAGAAAAAACAACCGACCCCAAAGAAGCAGGAACTTATAAAATAGTTCGAGTGCAACCCACACCTAATCCCGACGCATTTCAATTTATGTTGAACGGAAAAGTGATGGGAGACGGCACCAAAACGTTTGACTCCCCAGAAGATGTAGGAGAAGACGTTCTGGCTAAAGCCCTGTTCGAAATTTTTGGAATCCAAAGCGTCTACTTGAAAGAGAATTTTGTCACTATCACCAAAGCCAATACCGTAGGCTGGCATACCCTGATGGAAAAAACCGGGCACACCCTCGAAGAACTTTTATCCTTTTATGAAAAGGGAGACGAAGCCGAACACGCAGCAGACGTCCACCCGATTCTTGAAGAATTTAAAAAAGAAGATTTCTTCAATTACGACGGAGAACGTCAGACAGAAGTGGTCAATGCTCTGCTAGACGTTGCCATTCGACCCGCACTTGCAAACGACGGCGGCGGCATCAACATCCTCGCTATCGAAGGCAAACAAATCAAAATCCATTATCAAGGTGCCTGCGGCAGCTGCCCAAGCTCAACCACAGGAACATTGCAATACATAGAAACCTTCCTTAAAGAAGCCATCCACCCCGAACTAGAAGTCCAAGCTAACTAACCGGGCAACGCCCGGTAGTAATAGGTCAATACCCGTAAAGAAAGCTGACTAAATTTTTTTGAGCCTTTTACTATAGCCTCCTCGCTTCGCCTCCCTCGCTAGGGGGAGTTAAAAATATATTCGAGCGCACTTTGAGGGTCGGGGGTCATGGCGTACATATTACGGATATTTTCTTTAGCGAAATGCAAATCAATCATCGAAGCGAAGGTATCGTTGAGTTTGTCATAGAATCCTTGTGTGTTGATAAACACCAGTGGCTTGTCTGATAGTTTCAGTTGCCGCATGGATAGGATTTCTATCGCTTCTTCCAAAGTACCCACACCACCAGGCAAAACGATGAAGGCGTCACTTCTGTCATCCATTTTTGCTTTTCTCTCGCGCATATCTTTTGTGACGATCAACTCATCTGCATCGAGATATTCGATATCTTTTATACGGAAAAATTCGGGCAGAATGCCGATGACCTTCCCCTTCTCTTCATGTACGCCACGGGCGACACACCCCATCAACCCTATAGACGCACCGCCATAAACCAGATCGATGCCTTTTTTGCCTATGGCACGGCCCAGTTCGGTGGCAACCGTTTTATAGCTGTCATCCACCGATTCGCTGGAACCGCAAAAAACGCAAATGGATTTAATGGTTTTCATATTATTTCATCATGACAAAAAAATATTAAGCCTCCTCATCCTAATCTTCTCCCTCCAGGGCATAGGGCTAGGGTGAGGGTGATCATATATCTTCAATCAATCTTCTTCATCTGAGGAGTAGAGGTTTTTGTGTTCGTTGAGGGCATAGCGGTCGGTCATCCCTGAAACATAATCGCACATTCTTCGCTCTAAGGTTCCATGCGCTTCGTTTTTCAAAACGGATTCCGGGAGGAGACCCGGCATCTTCGTATAAGCTGCAAAAATTCCATCGAGAGTCAGTCCTGCCTTAAATTCCATACGCAGTACCTTGCGATGCGAATACATATTTTTATGCAAAAACTTTTTCAGTTCTTTATTCTTTTCCGCGACTTCTTTTCCGAACGTCGCTATTCGAACGGGGGCACGACGAACTTCATCTACACTGGTCACTTTATGATCTTCAATATTTTTTGAGGTGGCATCGCGAAGGTCGGTGGTCAATTCGTTAATAATACTTCTCACCACCTGATATTTTTTTAACTTAAAATCCAGTCCCGAATATTTTTTATCAAAACGATCTTCATTCTCTTTCCACAATGCCACTTTTCTAAGCTGGTCCAGGTCGAGAAGGTTTGACGTGATGCCGTCATCGAGGTCGTGCGCGTTGTAGGCAATGCCATCTGCATAGTCAGCTATCTGGGCTTCCAGTGACGGATACTTCACGCCTTCTGCTGAGGTGATGGGGTTTTCTTCATCTTTAGTGTGTTTGCAGATTCCTTCGAGAACATCCCAGGTTAAATTGAGTCCGTCAAATTCCGGATATCTTTTTTCCAGAAGTTTTAAGATTCTCAGGCTTTGTTTGTTGTGTTCGAATCCGCCATGGTCTTTCATCAACCGATTCAAAACATCTTGCCCGGTATGACCGAAGGGGGGATGCCCCAGGTCGTGAGACAAGGCAACCGATTCTGCGAGGTCTTCATTTAACTGTAAGGATTTACAGATAGAGCGTGCAATTTGCGCCACTTCCAGAGAATGCGTGAGACGCGTGCGGTAATAGTCGCCTTCGTGATAAACGAACACCTGAGTCTTATACTCAAGCCTTCTGAATGCGGAGGTGTGGATGATGCGATCGCGATCTCTTTGGAAACGAGTGCGGTATTGGTGTTCTTCTTCCGGGTACTGGCGCCCCTGACTTTCGCCACTTTTAACTGCAAAAGGAGCCAGAGTGTTGGACTCTAGTTTTTCCAGATCAAACCGTGTAATCAACTTGATGCTCGATTAATTTAAAGAATTAATAACAGGGGGGGACAATAAATCCAATCACGAATTCAGGTCATCCATGAATAGATCCCAATCGGTTTCTTCAATTTCTTCCTGGGAAATGGGACCGAGAATTTCAAACTTTTCCTTTTCTTCCGGACTCAATGCAAGATCGTGGACGGAAACGATGTCATCTGTTTCGGTGGGGGAGAGATTTTTCTGAAACTCCTGGCCTGCTTCTGTTTCCAAATCTCGACAACCTTGAATCAATTGCAAAGTATCAAAAACATCATCGAAATTTTCCAAGGCCGATCCACCTTGTCCGCCAAATTCATTATTCATCGACTTGAAGTATTCCCGATAAAGGTCGTAATGGATGAACCTATACTGGCTGATACGGTTTGCTTCCAGATAATCTTCAGATGCCAGGCGATATTGCCCTTCTTTAACATATATCCTACCTCTGAAAACACGTGCTAGAAAATGGTTGGGTTTCAGGCTCAAAACCATATTTAAGTTGAGAAGAGCAATCGCCTGCTTGCGTTTTTTCAAACTCAACAAGGCCTGATTAAAATGCCTTCTCACTTCCGGATCTTTGTTTTCAGCCAACTTCAACATAGGCTCAAAAAGCGGAAATATAGTTTCCCCCATTTTAAAACAGAGAAAATTGAATAAATGGCTGTTTTTTTTCACGCTACTTACCCCTCGCAAAATAAAGCCGCCTCGAAACTAACTCCGCACTCATCTATAAATTAACTAATTGGATTGTTTGATTCTAACCAAATTCGGCAAGTCCGTCAACTATGACAAATAAAAGTTTGCTCTTTTTCCTACTAATTTGTGGTTTTTCAGGGGATTTACAACAAACCTAAAAACCCATAATCATTCATTTTTCTTGATGTTACGCCATTTTTAATATATTTTTTTAGTATGCAATGCTCAGGTTGTGGTTACATTTCCTTTAAGAAAGAAAAAGACTGCGGGGCTTGTGGTTTTAAGTTCAAAAAATCCACACAAGGTTCGCAATCCCTTGCAGGAAAAGAATCCTTCACCATTTTTGCCGGATCAGTAAAAGGACAAAGTGAAGACAGTTCCGCAATAGAGAGTGTTGGCCTACTCGATGAACAAGAACCTACTTCTTTCATCGACCCTGAAACAGGCAATTTTAATCTCGACCTGCCTGCGACCTCAGAAGAAATAATAGAAGAAGCTCAAATATCATCGAAAAATACAGAATATGAATCCTTGGAATTTGATCTGGATGAAGATATTGAACTCGAAGAGGTAGAAGGTTTAGACCTCCATCCTTTGCATACAACTGAAACGTTAGAAGAGCCAGAAGCTGATACAACCGAAATGGCTAGTATTTCGCTAGATACTGCAGTTGACTCCATCGAAGAACTAACGATAGACGAACCAATAGCAATTGATGAGACGGCATCTGTGGAACCGGTATTGGAAATTGGTGAGCCTGATCAAGAACCACCGCTTTCTATTGAGCCCCCGCTAGAGATTAGCGAACCAGAGAAAACCATTTCCCTTGAACCTGCACTGGAGATTGGCGAACCGGAGGAAACCCCCTCTATTGAGCCTGCGCTAGAGATCGGCGAACTCGAGAATGAGGAGGCAACACCTGCACTGGACCTAGGTGAAAATGAAATTGCACTAGATTTAGATGACAATCCATCCATCACCCCCGCTCCTCCTGTTGCGGCGGCACCATTAGATGAGGTCGAACTAAGCTTGGAAATTGACGACTCTGATGACCCTCTTACCATCCAGAGCCAAGACATCCCTGATCTCGAAATTGAAGATCTCGGCCTGGAACTAGAATCTTCAGACGATCCTGAACCAGACAAGCCCTGAATTCGTTACGATTAAACAATTTGTATCCCTCCCCATTGAGTTTTCACAAGAAATAATAAATTGGCGAGCTAAAGAGACCTTTTTTGCAAAAAATAATTGGATTTCATAGCCAAATTCGATTATAAAAGGGGGTTCAAAGTCGAGCATCAATCGGGGTGAATCTGGTTTTTTTCTTCAAAAACCAAGTGAACCGGTAAAATAAAATACCCCCAACCCAGACAATTTTTCCGCCAGATTGGATTTAAAAGGCTCTATGTCTCTTTGAGACTTAAGGGAAAATTTATTTTAATTTTGTAGAGATTAATTAAGCTATAGAGAGTTTTTGTCTCTCATGACCTAAGCAGGAGATATGTTGTAATGCCCAGAAAATATAATTTCAGTGCAGGCCCAGCGATGTTACCAGAAGCCGTGTTAAAGCAGGCGCAAGAAGAATTGCCAGATTGGCATGGTTCTGGGGCTTCGATCATGGAGATGAGTCACAGAGGTAAGGAATTTGTATCTGTTCACGCGGAGGCGGAAAAGGATGTCCGTGAACTGTTGGATGTACCCAAAAATTATAAGGTCTTGTTTTTACAAGGGGGGGCGACTGCGCAGTTTGCAACAATTCCCATGAATCTGCTTCGTGGGAAAATCAAAGCTGATTATATTTGGACTGGTGCTTGGGGAAAGAAAGCTATTAGTGAGGCAAAAAAATATTGCGAGGTGAACGTTGCGGCTTCCTCTGAAGCTGATAAATTCACCACCATTCCTCCCTTTGAGAACTGGTCTTTGAATTCAG
>ENA-OREN01003317-OREN01003317.1-marine-metagenome-genome-assembly--contig:-NODE-3317-length-15105-cov-4.149388_pt1 | contig 15105 bp, 17 predicted proteins | sample MGYA00248624_ERZ508555 | MGnify/ENA primary metagenome ERZ508555 (study PRJEB26222, sample SAMN06267773) | marine metagenome | isolation source: Saanich Inlet, British Columbia, Canada | place...
CTACCTTGGCACTAACAATGCGGAAAAATTAACTCAATTACGCAAAGATATTCTTACAAATTTTGAAAATATACCGGAGATGGCAGAGTACCTACATCGTACGGTTTTTAAAATAACCGAGGCTTATGGTAAAGACACTTTTTTATCTATTAATTATTTAGGTACAAAAAATATACCGAAATTTTTTGCCGTTAAAGCAAAGGTGGAAAATTTATTAAAACGATTGCCGTTATTATCCGACTCTTTACCGGATAAAATTTTATTTTATTTGAGTAAATTATTTCCACAGCATCTGCCTAAGCGTGTGCTTGAATTTAGTAATAAGTACGAACATCACCTAATTTTAAAAATGAGCGACAAGGGTATTACCGAGGCACAGGGTTATCTAAAGAAGTATTGGTCCAAAGGGTATGACGGTAATTTTTTTACCTGTAGAACCGATGAAGGTAAAAAAGCCTTGCTGCATCGTTTTGCAGCAGGAGTAGCAGCTGGACGCTATCAAATGATCCATAATAATAAGGTAGAAGGGGTTTTGTCGTTAGATATCGCATTGCGTCGCAATGATGACGACTGGGTTGAAAAACTTCCTCAAGAGGTTGCTAGCAATCTTGTACATGTGCTTTATTATGGGCATTTTATGTGCAATGTATTTCATCAAAATTATATTTTTAAGAAGGGCACTGATAAGAAAAAAATGAAATCAATACTACTATCTATGCTTGATGATAAAGGCGCTAAGTATCCTGCTGAACACAATGTAGGACATTTATATGAAGCGGAAAACAACTTGCAAAATTTCTATAAAAAACTTGATCCAACTAATTCTTTTAACCCTGGTATTGGTAAGATGAGTAAATACCAAGGACATTGTAATTGCTGTTAATTATGAAAATATTAAATGATAATTGGATTTCTTTTGATGATGAAATGTCTCTTTCAGAAGCGTTAGCACAAGAAATATTGAATATTGCAAAAAAGTCAATTTTTGAAAAAGATTGTTTCAGTATAGTTTTGACTGGCGGACAAAGTGTGCTCAGTCTATACAAGATTTTATCTAAGGCTGATTCAAACTGGGATAAATGGCATATTTATATAGGTGATGAACGCTTTTTACCTATAGGGAACAAAAATAGAAATGATCGATTAATTAATGAAATATGGTTAGATAATTCTACAATCCCTAAGAAAAATATTCATTTTATTCAAGCAGAATTAGGACTGTTGGAAGCAAGGGCAGAGTATGAGAATACACTTAAAAAAATTGATAAATTTGATGTTGTGTTGCTGAGCATGGGTGAAGATGGACATATTGCATCATTATTTCCAAATCACATATATTCTGAAGGACAAATGGTTGTTATTGAGCAGGATTCGCCAAAACCACCTAAAGAAAGAATTAGCATGTCGCATCAACAGCTCAATAAAGCGCATTATATTTTTAAACTAATAATTGGAGAATCAAAACAAAAAGCTGTAACTTTGTTAAGACAAAATGCAAGCCCAAGCCTTCCAATTACAAAAGTAACTGGTGAGTGCGAGAAGTTGTACATTTGTAAAAATGCAATTTATTGACATCGCTTGTTAACTTTTTAATTGTTACAAATTAAATGTATAAGATATAATTCTAACTTTTCGATTTATACATATATAAAATACATCATATCTTGATCTTTATCAGAATTTAGATGTATTGTAATTATAGTGAACTTAAGCAGATATGAATTTTATAGACTTAAACAAGCAACAGAGTCGTATTAAAAAAAAAATTGACATTAATATAGCCAAAGTACTTTCCCATGGGCACTATATTATGGGTCCTGAGGTAAATGAATTAGAGGAAAAAATGGCGAACTATGTTGGAGTTAAGCATTGTATCGGTGTTTCATCAGGTAGTGACGCATTGTTAATTGCAATGATGGCACTAGGAATTGGCCCTGGTGACGAGGTTATTACCACACCATTTACTTTCATTGCTACATCTGGAATGATAAAGCTCATAGGCGCCACACCAGTATTTGTTGATATAGATCCACGGACGTATAATATAGACCCTGCAAAAATTAGCTCGGCTATAACAAATAATACTAAACTAATTCTACCAGTTAGTTTGTATGGACAATGTTCTGATATGGATGCAATTAATAATATTGCAAAACAACATGATCTTCAAGTACTTGAAGATGGTGCGCAAAGTTTTGGAGCTACATACAAAGGAAAAAAATCTGGCAGCCTATCCATAGTTGGCTGCACTAGTTTCTTTCCAAGTAAACCTCTTGGATGTTATGGTGATGGAGGAGCAATATTCACTAATGACGATATTTTGGCAAAGGTGATGCGTGAGATTCGTATACATGGCCAAGATAAGCGCTATAGTCATCTAAGGCTTGGAATTAATGGCCGTTTAGATACAATTCAAGCTGCGATATTATTAGCTAAATTTGAAATATTCCCAGACGAAGTCATAAAAAGAGGTAAGGTGGGAAGGCGATATACAGATAATATTAATGTAATGCAATCAACTATTGTAACTCCAGAGATTCAATTAAACTGTACAACAGTTTATGCGCAATACTCAATTATGGTAAATAACCGAGAGCAACTTATAACCAAGTTGAATACGATGAATATTCCAACAGCAGTTCACTATCCAATGCCATTACATCTTCAGCAGCCATTTTACAGTGATCAGTTAAATCTTCCTGTTGCAGAAGATGTTGCAACAAAAATAGTCAGTCTTCCAATGCACCCCTATTTAAGTTCTGAAGATGTAGAAAAAGTTAGTCAAGCATTAGTTTGACAAAGGCCACAACAATCCAAGGGAAAGTTTTTACTAAAAATATGAATAAGATGTAAAATATTTAATCCCAATATGCAAATTTTTGAATAAGGTAATTTTAGAGTATTGCCTCTGATTAATTTTAGTAGAGTGATCTTATGAACAATATAGACAGATTTTTTACAGAAGATATAGAAAATTTTTCTAAATCGTATTTCGATTATTTAAAAAATATACTTGCGAGTATTGTAGTGGTCTGACAATCCAATAATAAACTACCCAATTCGATATAATTCTATGGCCGCTCTAAAAACGTTAATTAGAAAAGATACTGGAGAAGAAGCTAATTTTTCAGAATTTGCAAATGGCTCACTGATTAAGTTTAAAAAGCAAAATAAGTTTGATAGTATTTATGAATTTATTGACAATACAGAGAATGAGGTGATAGCATCAATCAAGGATATGATAGATTTTATTGAAAAAAAATTTAAAATGAGCAATGAACAGATTTTTTTTAGAAAATTTTTATTAAAAAAAAATATAGAACTATTAGAAAAAAAAAGGCATATTGGTGTTTATAATTATTATATGAAGTGGTCAGGTGGTAATTTTATTGGGGACGGTTCACTTTGCCCATGGTATGTAGAAAAAAAGAAAAATGATCTGGGAAAATCCTTTCTTAAATGATGAGCCATAATCCTTACATTGTGCCTATAGAATAAATGGTTCAAAATAAACATATATTGTTATGGTGTTCACCAGGATTTGGTTTAGTTGATATGTGGCTCCCTATCATTAGAAAGCTGAAAAAAAAGGGGGGTGTAAAAATTGATTTTATATTTCCAGAGCCATCCTCACTAAGGCTGGAAGAAAAAAATAGTGATTTATTTAATCTTGCTGAGCAATTTTCAGATAACACCATATACAGGGGGTATTCTGGACGGTGGTTTATTGCAGAGACATTAGTTGATGCTAAAGCAGGCATTAAGTTTAGTAAATTTGATGAAAAGATAATGCGCCTCTCCAGTAGACTGACAAGGGGAGTAGTGTCAAAATACTTTTTTTTGAGATTGATCGGAAGATATATTTCAATAATATTGAAATATATTATAACTACTAAAGAAAATTTTTCGCACTATGCTTTTTATGATTTTAGCTCATCAAATAATATAGATGCTATTTTATGCGATATTACTGTAGAGGAGAAACATGTTAACAAAGAACTAAGGAATGAATTTAAAAATGTTCAAAAATTTTCTGTTTTTCATGGTTTAAGTGCCACCTGGGTCGAGCCTTATTTTAATTGCGAAAAGACCGTTTCAAAAAGATCGAATGTCACTGTTTATAGTGTGTCTAATCTAGAGACAGATGGGTATAAGAAATGTTTTGGAATTTTAGATAAAAACATAGTACACGCAGGTATACCAAGGCATGATAATGACTGGATTAAATTTATTTTTAATCAAGTAAATCGTACTGAAGAAGAGGTGTTTGATTCATTTGTCTTTATTATTGGAAGGCCGGCATCACCATATAATGCAGCCAAAAGGAAGAAGGCTGCATTAAAGGATATACATAATAAAATATGTATAGAGAATAAGTTAAAGCTTATTGTAAAAACACACCCTAAGGAGTCACTTGATGGGGTTGATGGAAAGATTTATGAAGATGCATTGGGATTGGAAAATTATGGAAAAACTTGGGTTTATTCTAATACTCATCCGTTTGTATTAGGTAGTAAAGCAATTTTTGCTGTATCTTTTTATTCTGGTGTCTCAATAGATATGTTGGCATTTAATAAGCCCACAATAGAGTATCTTAATTTGGAAGGATTAGAGTCATATGATAACGAAAGCTCATTGAGAAATAAAAGGGGAGCACCAGTTTTTCAGTTTAGGTATGCTGATTTAGTTCTTGGTGCGAGCTCTACTGCAGAGTTTAATAAACATGTTGACTCTTTATTGAATCAATATAATGAAACAATTTCACCACTGTTTTTAAATTATAATAAGTATTTTGAGACGTTTAGTTCATCTTCAAGTATGGTTGCTAATGATATTTTTAAAAAAATATAATAAAATTGTAAAAATATTCCTTAAATTTTTCTTTTTAAGACTTAATAAGTCAATAGATATAAGATCAATATGTGATCAATCTTTATCTGATGCTTTTTTTAAAATTAACCCTAAAATAATTAAGTTAATTTTAAATAATAATAAAATTACCTTTTTTGATATAGGGAGCAGAGGCGGAATTAATGTTGATTTAGTAAAGTATAAATCTTTATTAAATATTTATATGTCAGATGCAGATGCAGATGCATTGGAGGGGTGCAAATTAATAAAAGGCGCAATAGGTGAAAACAACAGTAGTTTAGTAATTAATTTATGTAAAAAAAGAAAAACTAGCTCTGTCTTATTACCTTGTGGTGCGTTTCTTGATTTATACGCAAGAGGTGTGTTATCTAATTTTGAAGTACAAAATAAAATAAAAGTGCCAGCTAGAAGTATTAGCAAAATATTTGGTAATGATCCACAGGGTTTGGATTATGTGAAAATAGATGTTCAAGGGTTTGAGACTAGTGTAATTAAGGGTTTTGGAGATGTTAGGCCTATAATAATAGAAGTAGAAATGTCATTTGTTCCACTATATGAAAATTCATCAATATTTTTTGATCTTGGTAAACGCCTATATGATGAAGGGTATATTTTGTTCCATCAACAATATGTTAGCAGAGGTGCATATGGAAAGTATAGAACTACTTCTGGTTATGAGCATAAAATACCTATTCATGGAGATGCCTTCTTTATGATAGACTGGAGTAGAGAAAAAGGTTTAAATATACTCAAAGGAAGAGAGTCACAATGGAAAGCTTTAATGTTAATGTTTGGAATGGGAGGCATATTAGATTATGCTGAAGATAAAATATGTCCAAAGTTTTAATAACCACTATTCCTTTTGGCGATAAAAATAGACTACCACTACACCTATTGGAAGAAAATAATATTGAGTATTTAATTAACCCGCTTAATAAAAAGTTAACTGAAGATGAGTTAAATGAGATGGTGGTGGATTTTGATGTAATTATTGCAGGAACCGAGTGTATTACTAAAAGAGTAATGGATAGTGCATCTAATTTAAAAATGATTTCTAGAGTGGGAATTGGTTTAGATAGTGTAGATTTGTTAGAAGCTAAAAGGAGAGATATAGCTGTATCTTACACTCCAGATGCCCCAGCTCCTGCAGTTGCAGAGTTAACTATAGGGTTAATGTTAACCTTATTACGCTTTGTACAGCTTTCTAATGTGGAAATGCATACTGGAAAATGGCATCGATTTTTTGGCAGAAGATTGTCAGAAGTAACTATTGGCATTATTGGTGTTGGTCGTATTGGAACTGGTGTATTACGGCATCTTCATGGGTTTGATTCACCAAAAGTATTGGCTAATGATATTGTTCCTAATAATAATTTGAAATGTGAGTTTAATGTTGAATGGGTGAGTAAAAATACAATCTATCAGCAGGCGGATATAATAACTATTCACACCCCACTCACTGCACAAACAAAAAATATGATTAAAAGAGAACAGTTATTAAATATGAAAAAAGATGCAATTATTATTAATACTGCACGAGGAGGCATTGTAAATGAGCAAGACTTGTATCATGTGATGCAATCAGGCCATTTAAGTGGTGCAGCAATAGATGTGTTTGACATGGAACCCTATAATGGAAAACTACAAGAGATTCAACGATGTATTTTGACTGCACATATGGGATCTATGTCAGTGGATTGTCGTACTAGGATGGAGATAGAGGCTACAAAAGAAGCGATAAGGTTTCTAACTGGGAAGTCTTTAGAGAGTGTTGTACCGGAAGATGAATACACAGTACAGAGAGAGGGTCTTTGATGAAAAAAGCAGTTGTTTTTGGAGGTGCTGGCTTTGTTGGTTCCCATGTTGCAGATTATCTTTCTGATGCTGACTATCAGGTGACTATCTATGATAAGAAAAAGTCACACTGGTTAAGGGCTGATCAAGAAATGGTTGTTGGCGATATAAAAGATAAAGAGGAAGTTAGCCAAGCTATTGTAGGTACAGATGTAGTCTATAATTTTGCTGCATTAGCAGATATTAATAAAGCGTTAAAAAAACCTGCAGAGACAGTCAGTATAAATATTTTGGGAAATATTAATGTGATTGAAGCTTGCCATACACACGGAGTTAAACGTTTTGTTTATGCTAGTACAGTGTATGTTCATAGTAGAGAAGGTGGATTCTATCGGTGCAGTAAACAGGCATCTGAGTCATATGTGGAAGAGTATCAGAGATTGTATGGATTAAATTACACAATTTTACGTTATGGCTCCCTTTACGGCCCAAGGGCAGATAATAGCAATGGTCTTTATAGGGTTGTTAAATCGGCATTAAATGAAGGTGTGGTTAAATATGCAGGAAATATTAACTCAATGCGAGAATACATTCATGTTGAAGACGCCGCTAAAGCAAGTGTTGATATATTGTCTGATGAATTCAAAAATGAAAATATTGTTTTAACTGGTCAAGAGCCAATGCGTGTATCTGAAATGTTAAATATGTTAGCTGAGATATTAGGTTTAAATAAAAAATCTATTAAATTTACAGAGGATAGCTATGAGGGGCACTACATTAGAACTCCTTATGCATACCAGCCAAAACTAGGTAAAAAATATATACCACCTGTACATGTAGACTTGGGGCAGGGTTTATTACAAATAATAGATGAAATTAGTAGGCAACATTAGATTATGTCGATTGAATTCCTGAAAGCCTATAGATCAGTTTTTTGGGATTTTGATGGAGTAATTAAAGACTCAGTAAAAGTAAAGTCAGATGCATTTGAGCAGCTATTCTTTCCTTTTGGAAAAAAGGTTATAGAGAGAGTTAGAAATCATCATGAAGAGAATGGCGGAATGTCTCGTTTTGAAAAACTTCCAATTTATATTGAATGGGCAGGACAAAATATAACACAAGAGATGTTTGATGAATATGCAACAAGGTTCTCAATTCTTGTAAAGCAAAAAGTTATTGATTCAAAGTGGGTGACAGGAGTTTTTGAATATTTAAGTGGTAACTATAATAAACAAGAGTTTTTTTTAGTGACAGCAACTCCTCAACAGGAGATAGAAGATATACTTATATCGTTAAAAATAGATAATTTTTTTAAAGAAGTTGTCGGGTCTCCAACAAAAAAATATAGAGCTGTTGAGTTTATTATGGGAAAATATTCTATTTTATCTGAAAGTTCAGTAATGATTGGTGACTCTAGAAGTGATTATAATGCATCAAATATAAATAACATTCAATTTGTATTAAGACGAACAAACTTAAACAAAGAGCTTCAAAAAGATTTAAATTGTTTGATGTTAGATAATTTTTTATGAATAGATTTAAAGCTATACAAAAACTTAGAAGCAAGTTAAAAAAAGGCGGATGCAGCATTGGTAGCTGGATGCAAATCCCGCACACATCAGTTGCTGAAATTATGGGTCAGTCAGGTTATGATTGGGTGGCTATTGATATGGAGCATGGCACTATTTCTACACACCAACTTCCCGATTTATTTCGCGCTTTAGAGCTTGGCAATACATTGCCACTAGTAAGGGTGGCGGAAGGTACTGAGAAAGACTGTAAACAGGCACTGGATGCAGGAGCAGGCGGTGTGATTGTACCAATGGTGGAAAGTGCATGTCAGTTGGAAAAAGTTAGAGATGCCACAAGGTGGCCGCCAGCAGGAAAACGAGGAGTTGCATTTTCTCGAGCCAATCTCTTTGGAAAATACTTTGATGAGTATATTGATGAAGCACAGCAGCCATTATTAGTAGCTATGATAGAGAGTATTGGTGCAGTTAAAAATTTAGATGATATTTTAAAAGTAAAAGGTTTAGATGCAATATTAATTGGTCCTTACGATTTATCTGCATCAATGGGATTGACGGCAAAATTTAAAGAGCAGGACTTTATAGATGCAATTAGCACTATAAAAAATAAGGCTAAAGGTGTGAAAATACCTTGCGGTATTCATGTCGTTAAGCCATCAGTAGATGAGCTAAAACAAAAGATAGGTGATGGATATAGATTTATCGCATATTCTATTGATGGTGTTTTTATTCATGCTAAATCAGCTAATCCATTAAATAATTTTTCAAAGTAAATTTTGGGTAATATAGAATTATAATTTCTTTAAGTAATAAGATAAAAAATCTATTTTTTTTTGGATTTAAAAAACACTATGGAAAAAAAATGAATATATTAGCATTAATTCCAGCTCGTATGGGCAGTAGTAGATTCCCAGGAAAGCCATTGGCAGAAATACTGGGAAAACCAATGATTGGACATGTTTATGAAAGAGTGCAAAAATGTAACTTATTAACAAAAACAGTTGTGGCAACTTGTGATGAAGAGATTAAAGATTATATCGACTCTATTGGTGGAGAGACCATAATGACAAGTAATAAGCATGAACGAGCATCTGATCGTTGTGCAGAAGCGCTAGGTTATATTGAAAAAGAAGATGGTGTAAAGTACGATATTATAGTTATGGTACAAGGTGATGAGCCAATGACGCATCCAGAAATGATCACAGAAGCAGTAACACCAATGTTAAGTAATTCAGAAATATTAATTGTAAATTTATTGGGCAATATTGAAACAACAGAAGAGTTTGAAGATAGAAATTGTATTAAAGTTGTATGTGATTTAGAGGATAACGCAGTATATTTTTCTCGTGAGCCAATTCCAACAAGAGAAAAAATAAAAAACATACCAATGAAAAAACAAGTATGTGTTATTCCATTTGCAAGAAGGTTTTTGCTTGAATATACAGAGATGAGCCCAACTCCGTTGGAAATTGCAGAATCAGTAGATATGATGCGTGTTTTAGAGCATGGATTAAAAGTAAAGATGGTCCAAACTAGATATAAATCTCATGCGGTTGACACGGAAAATGATTTGAGGAAAGTCGAGAAACTGATGAGTGGAGACGGTACTTTATGATCATATATACTATATTTTATATTTTTTTTAATTATGCATAATTAAGGGATAAATATGAGTCAAACTATTTTTTTGCAAAATAAAGAAGTAACACCAATAAATGTACTGTTTATTTATCCTAATACTTTTGGTATGAACATGTTGCCCCCGGCTATTGCTCTTTTTAATGCATTATTAAAACAACATGGTCATAGAGTTAGACTTTTTGATGCCACTTATTACTCAATGGATTATGGAGTCGACTCAGATGGATCAAAGTCGGACAATCTTAACGTAGTAGCTTATGACCCTTCTGAAAAAGGTATAGTTATGAAAAATACATCTTGGTTTGATGATTTACAAAAAGAAGTGGATGATTTTGAACCTGATTTAATTGCAATGTCAACCACGGAAGATATGTGGAATTTGGGATTAATACTATTAGACTCTATTAAAGATAAAATAAAGAATAGAAGAACCCCAGTTATTGTTGGTGGAGTCTTTCCAACATTTGCACCTGACCTAGTAATCTCAAGTAATCTTGTAGATATGGTTTGTGTTGGTGAAGGTGAAAATTCATTAGTTGATTTGGCTTATAGAATTGGTAAAGGTATAAATTATGATAATGTAACAAATTTATGGGTTAAAACTAAAGATGGGAGGTTGATAAAAAATAGTGTAACTGATCCGGTTGATATAAATAGCCTGCCTATGATTGACCTTTCATTATTTGAGGATCAGAGATTGTATAGACCTATGGCAGGTAAGTGGTACAGGATGTTGCCTATAGAAACGATCAGAGGTTGTCCATATAAGTGTGCATATTGTAATTCACCAACACAAACAGATTTTTATAAAAATAATGGTAGTAGTAGTTATTTCAGAAAAAAAGACATGAACTTAGTTTATGAAGAGCTAAAGTATTTTGTTAAAAACCATCAAATGGAATATGCTTATTTTTGGGCTGATACATTTTTAGCTATGAGTAGCAGAGAGTTCGATGAATTCTGTGAAATGTATCAAGATATTAAACTCCCATTTTGGATGCAAACTAGACCAGAGACAATTACTGATAAAAAAATAGAAAGGTTAGCAAGTGTTGGGTTAAATCGCATCTCATTTGGAATGGAGCATGGTAATGAAGAATTTCGCAAGAAATACTTAATAAGAGAATTTAAAAATAAAGATATTATTGAAAAACTAAAAATACCGCATAAGTACGGGGTTCAGTTTAGTGTTAATAATATCACCGGATTTCCTTATGAAACAAGAGAGTTGGCCATGGATACCGTTGAATTAAACAGACATATTGATGCAGATAACCAGAATATATATGCCTTTGTTCCATTTCATGGAACGCCTTTAAGAAAATTAACAGAAGAGCTAGGATATGTAAAACATACAGATATTACAAGATGCTTAACAGATAAACCAATGCTTGACCAGCCTCAGTATAGCGCTTCTGAAGTGGAAGGTTTGCAGCGTTGCTTTGTGCTTTATGTTGGTATGCCAAAGAGTAGGTGGAATGAAATAGCAAAAGCAGAAAAAAATACACCAGAGGGAAACCGTATATTTGAGAGTTTAAAGGAAGAATATATGCAAAAATACATAATGAATCCTGAAAAAACAGCTGATCTTGAGTACGGATCAAAAGTGGAAACAAAAAGTATTATTTCAAGTGATTAGGGTTTATATAGCGGGTCATCAAGGCATGGTTGGTTCTGCTATAGTTCAACAGCTAAAAAATCAGTTAGAAAATACTGTGCAACTAATAACCTGCACTCATAATGAGTTAGATTTATCTAACCAGCTGCAAGTGAATGATTTTATGGCAAATGAGAAGCCAGATCAAGTATATTTAGCTGCTGCTAAAGTTGGAGGTATACATGCTAATAATACTTATCCGGCTGATTTTATTTATCAAAACTTAATGATTCAAACAAACATTATTCATGCAGCGCATCAAAATAATATTCAAAAGCTTTTATTTCTAGGGTCAAGTTGCATTTATCCAAAATCTGTAAAACAACCAATGCAAGAAGGAGCTCTCTTGACTGGTGCTTTGGAGCCTACCAATGAGCCTTATGCTATAGCAAAAATTGCAGGTATTAAGCTTTGTGAGTCGTATAATAGACAATATAATCATGATTATCGCAGCGTAATGCCTACTAATCTTTATGGTCCAGGAGATAACTATCATTCAGAAAATAGTCATGTAATCCCTTCACTTATCAGAAAATTCCATGAGGCCAAGGTTAATAATGCACAAAAAGTTATAATTTGGGGATCAGGAAAACCAAAGAGAGAGTTTTTATATGTAGACGATATGGCGGCGGCTTGCGTGCATGTAATGAATCTAGATAAAAGCACATACCAACAACAAATAAAACCTATGCAAAGTCATGTAAATATAGGTACAGGGCATGATTTAACTATAAATAAATTAGCGGAATGTATAGCTAGAGTTGTTAATTTTAAAGGTAAAATTGAGTTTGATCACACAAAACCAGATGGTGCAAAAAGAAAGTTAATGGACAGCACTCTACTAAATAGTTTAGGGTGGCAACCAAATACTGGTTTAGAGAAAGGCATAAAGCAGGCATATGAAGACTACTGTATAAATAGCGATAGGTAAAAATATGGCAACAAATAGAAAAATAGCTTTAATAACTGGAATTACTGGTCAAGATGGCGCCTATCTTGCCGAATTTCTTATAAAAAAAGGTTATATAGTTCACGGTATTAAACGACGTTCTAGTTCTTTTAATACAGAGCGAATAGACCATCTCTATACAGATCAACACGATTTTGGAAATAGCGTTCCTCACCTGACACTTCATTATGGAGATTTATCGGATTCTATGAGTCTAGTGCGTGTAATTCAGCAAATTAATCCAGATGAAATATATAATCTTGGCTCTCAGTCTCATGTGGCTGTTTCCTTTGAGAGTCCAGAATATACTGCTGATACAGTTGGATTAGGGGCATTACGTATTCTCGAGGCAATTCGTATTTCAGGTTTAGAAAAAAAACTAGATATTATCAAGCGTCTACTTCTGAACTTTATGGTAAGGTTCAGGAAATTCCGCAAACTGAAAACACTCCTTTTTATCCAAGAAGTCCATATGCAGTTGCTAAGCTTTATGCTTATTGGATAACTATTAATTACCGTGAAGCTTACGGAATTTATGCTTGTAATGGTATCTTGTTCAATCATGAGAGCCCTGTTCGTGGTGAAACTTTTGTTACTAGGAAAATTACTCGTGCTCTAGCAAGGATAAAACTAGGGTTGCAAGATTGCCTCTATCTAGGAAATATGAATGCAAAAAGAGATTGGGGTCATGCGAAAGATTATGTTGAAATGCAATGGCTGATGCTACAACAAAATGAGCCGGAAGACTTTACAATTTCTACAGGTAAACAACATTCTGTTCGTGATTTTATTGAAATTGCAGCCAAAGAGATTAATATTGAAATTAAATGGAAGGGAGAAGGTATTAATGAGGTTGGTATTGATACCAAGACAGGTAATATTATTATTCGTATTGATAAAAGATACTTCCGTCCTACAGAAGTTGAAACATTGTTGGGTGATTCAACAAAGGCAAAAAACAAGTTAAATTGGCAGCCGAAAATATCTTTTAAAGAGCTTGTAAAAGAAATGATGATGGTAGATTTACAAGAGGCCAAAAAAGATAAACTTTGTGAAGAAAAAGGATTTAACACTTTTAATTATCATGAGTAAAATTAAAAGTTATCTAATTAGATTCATATGTCAGAAGCAATAAGCTATATAGTAACTGAACAAGGCTCGGAAAAATCTTTCGATAGTATTTTTAATAGTTGCCTTATATCCACTAATTAATTCTAGGGATTTTCATCTATGGGCATTAAAATAACTAACGACTTCCAACTCAACGAAGTTGAGCTTTGGGGTTCAGGAAGCCCGAGACGCGAATTTTTACATGTGTCCAAAATAGAAAACTTAAGCTGGAGGTTTACCATTGCTTTAAAAGATGACCTTAAAGAAGCTTATGAATGGTTTACAACAAATAACAGAGTGGTAGGAGGTTTGATAAAATGGCAGAAATATACTATTTGGTAATAATAATAGCTGTATTTAGCATTGTTCAATCCATATTTGGAGTCGGGCTATTACTGTTTGGGACGCCTACCCTTTTATTATTAGGGTATTCATATAGTGAGACACTATGGTTGCTATTGCCTTGTTCTGTGACCATATCATTGATTCAGGTAGTAAATAACTATAAGCTGATTGAGGCAAAAAAAAGAGTTATTTATTTGATAATACCGACTTTAGTTTTAGGTCTAACACTTGTAGTTACTTATGCAAATGGAATTAATATGACTAAAATGGTGGGAGTATTATTATTGTTGATTGGAATTATTAGATTTTCTAGTAAGTTGCAAACTTTATTAAGTTCAATGGTAAAAAAACATATTCAGATATATTATATTATTATTGGAGTTGTGCACGGGGTATCCAATATGGGGGGAGGGCCTTTATCAATACTTATGTCAACAATTTACTCGAAAAAAGAAATTATTCGTGCAAATGTGGCATTTATTTATTTAATACTTGCCATATTTCAACTGGTAGTTTTGTCTATAATAAGCAATGCTAGCTTAAGGATCGAAGTCATGTGGCTAATTCCAATCTCATTGGTGTCATATGTCTTTACTAGTAAATTTATCTCTTCAAAAGTCAACGACAAAAAGTACGCATCTATTTTGAATATAATGGTACTGATTTATGGAATATTAGCGGTTATAAAATAAGGATGAGAAAAATGAATACTAAAGTATTAGCAACATTAGGCCCAGCGTCTTTGAATCTTAATACAGTAAAAGAATTAACAAAAAAAGGCGTAGATTTATTTAGAATAAATCTTTCACACACTAAGTTGGAGGATGTTAGAGAGATAATAGAAAATATTCAATCTTGGACTGATGTGCCAGTGTGTTTAGACAGTGAAGGAGCGCAAATTAGAAATCAAGACATGGTTTCAGAATCTGTTAATTTTCAAAAAGATAGTATTGTTAAAATACACCACACCCCTGTTGTGGGAGATAGTAACAATATCTCATTTACGCCTAATAATGTATCACAACAGCTAAAAGTTGGAGATGAAATTAAGGTTGATTTTAACTCTGCTTGCCTTTGTGTTACTAAGGTCCAAGATAATTTTTTATTAGCCATAGTTAAAAGAGAAGGTATTGTGGGTAGCAATAAGGCCGCCGATACTGATGCAGATATTAAGCTAAGTGCAGTTACGCCTAAAGATGAAAAAGCGT
>ENA-OREN01003318-OREN01003318.1-marine-metagenome-genome-assembly--contig:-NODE-3318-length-15105-cov-3.274754_pt1 | contig 15105 bp, 14 predicted proteins | sample MGYA00248624_ERZ508555 | MGnify/ENA primary metagenome ERZ508555 (study PRJEB26222, sample SAMN06267773) | marine metagenome | isolation source: Saanich Inlet, British Columbia, Canada | place...
AACCAGAAACTGGGAATCGTTCTAGCCATATCTTCTCTCCCGTAGGGCCGTAGTTGTTTTTCACTACTGAGAAAGATACATATTTATTCAAGTCAGCTTTCCCAACTTTAAACTCATTTCCTTGCATCATCGTTTTTAGGGAGAACACTTCACGTGACAGGTCACTCCAAGCCGTGGAACCAGTAACATCATGTTGGTCTGACTCATCCTTGCTGCTAGATGATTTTGGAGAGTGGGCTAGCACCATCGTAGCCGCGCCCGTTGCCGTAGCCAATTTACCCACCTGTGTCATCGTCTGAACGACATCCTCACGTGCATTGAAGTTCCCCCCATGGATAACACCGGCATGGTCCAGACCGATCAGGGCAAGAGGAACTCCTGCCTCGGCTTCGAGTATCTTCGCAGCCTCAATAATTTCATCGGGAAACTCTGTGCCCTCGGCCGAACCATCCATTATTTGTGCGAACCGAGCGTCCTGACCTATCATTGGGTAAGCTCTGATACGATCTCCAACTATCACCTTTTCATTCGCATTAAGTCCTAAGGCGTGGCAGGTAGCATTAATGCGGCGATCAATTTCATCTTGATCTTCCTCGCCCAATATTAGCAACGTACAGCCGACTTTGATCGGCTTACCAAGGAAGTCCTTCCCCAGTGCTATATGCACCGACAGCATCATTAGCAGCATCGTCTTGGAGACACCGCCATAGCCAGCAAGTACACATACCTTCCCAGCAAGGATGAGGCCCTCCCAGACAAAGTCGCGGGGCGGCGGCAGCGCGCTAGACAAGTTGATCCGCCCTGACTTAAGCCGTGGGCCATTACTGCCACTTGAACTGTTCATGTACCCCTGTGGACTCTGTGGGGCCGGCAAATACTGGCTAGCTATCAGGTTTGGAATATCTTGGGTTAGGACCCTGTGGCGCTTCTCATGCCGGTACAGGCCGCTCTGTTCAAAGATGCGGGTCATAAGATCAGCGGCAATGTTCGCGGACACTCCCAAGGGAATTGCACGTCTTACTATGATGCTTAGCAAGGCAAAATCTGCCTCACTTTGAGAAGGGTAATGTTCCCCCTTGTGATCGCATACATCTTTCCATGTGCCGGGCCAAAGCGGTTCATTCTGTACTTCCTGAAGAACCTTTTGCACAAGATCGTCCGGAGCAATCTCCGTACTTACCACCTTTGCAGCAGGGGGGACCCGGGGTGACATAAATTGATGTAGAAACGAGTCAATGAGGGGCTGGTGATTATCAATACCGGGCATTATCACCTCCAGTGGGAAGCAAGTTGCCAGTGACCGTCAGAAAGCGAACATCGTCATAGATTTCGAGGTGGCCATGCTTCCGCATCACTGTGTCAGGAAGTGGATCACCAAACATGAAAAGCCTGAGACCGGTGTTGCTCGGCGAGTACTCACAATAGGCACCGGCCATAAGTGCATCATTTATCCACGCTTCAACTTCAGGCCGATCCGCACAAGTGTCCTCTATATCGTCAATATCAACACCGATCAGGCCATCACCGGTAAGCAGAACACCCACCCCTGTGAACCCACCGGCTTGATATGCAGTTACAGATTGGTCATAAGTGCCGAAGAGGTCAGGTTTGTTCGCGCCAATTTTATGACCTGTCTCTGGCGACCTAGGGGCCTTATTATACTTACCGGGCTTGTTCGTTCGCGGTTCGGCGGCCCACACCGCCCACGGACATTTCCTCAGGCCGGTGGGGATGTTTTCAAATTTAGGCAGGAGGAAGTGTTCTTTATAAGTTTTCATCACTCACCCCCATTCAGATAACGACGTACAGCGCCTACGTACCAGCGGGTCGCGTTGGGTCCGACTTTATGGGGTTGTGATAAGCGGCCTTCATGAACGTCGCGCCAGATGCTTGCGCGGCTGCGGCACGCGAGCGCACTGATCTCAGATATATCCGTCAGGGCACCATCAGGAAGATCATCGAACACTGTTACGCGCTCGACGATGTGTGGTTTGATATTAAATTCTAGAAATTCTGTCATCTTAACCTCCGTATGTTGTCATTACGTTTTGGTCCTGTTTTTGAACCTGATCCTCCTTGAAAAAGGAAGAACTCGTAACTTCATACGGAGACGACTAAACCAATATGGTTGCGCTGGTGCACCTCGTCAAGGGGGTGCGACTGGCTAGCTATGTAGAACAAGTGTACAAGTATTTTATTAGGCAATATCAACTTATTAGTTCGGAAAAATAAATTTCACTTCTTAGCCGAAATTGATACGATTTTGCTGTCAGCAACGTCTATACCACACACATATAACGACCATGCTTCCATCATGGGCCGACGTTGATCCAGCAGATCAGTGCGGTGATATGCCGCTTCGGTTTGGTTCCTGACAGTGTGGGCCAATGCTCTCTCAGCAAGATCACGGTTGTATCCATTCTCAGATGCCCAGTCCCTGAAGCTAGACCTAAACCCATGTGCTGTGGCCGTGCGGCCCGACTCACTACTCTCTATATTATGGTCCCGAAGGAACTTGGTCAGGATCATGTCGCTCGGCACGCTCCCAGTCGGAGATGGGAACACCAGAGTTGCATGAGCAGCGGCTGCCTTCTGCGCTTGAAGTATCTCAACGGCTCTGCCTGATAACGGCACACGATGCTCTGCATTCACTTTCATGCGGCCCGCTGGCACTATCCACACACAATCGTCAAGATCGACCTCACCCCACGTCATGGCGCGAACCTCGCCTGATCTAGCAGCAGTCAGGATCAGGAACTCTAGCATTGCCCTGCTAACATTCGACTTGGCGGTCCGCAGGTGTTCCTCAATAAAACTTGGCACATCTTCCCACGCCATTGCCGGTTGATGCACAACGCGCTCACGAGCCTTAGGCTGCTTGGGCAGTAGTTTGCCCACAACTCCGACAGGATTCCCTGTGATCAAGTCCTGAGCGGCACACCAGTCCATTACTGTGCTGCACCGTTGCCTAACTCTTGAGGCGGTCTCAGGCTTGTCCAACCATATAGGCAGCAGCGCATCAGCAAAGTCCCTTGCCTTGAGGGTATCAACTTTGCTGCTACCTATATGCGGGAAAACATACGTCTCTAATGTGGTGATCCACTGTGCAGCATGCTTCGGGTTTCTCCAACCGGACTTATTACTATCGTGGCACTGCCTTGCTGCTTTCTCAAATGTCAGCGCATTTGCATCACGGTGTCGAGCCTGTGTATCTGCTTTCCGCGCATCAATAGGGTCTATGCCATTGCGGATCGACTCACGCGCCGCAGCCGCAGCCCTACGAACCTCGATTAGGCTGACCTCGGGGTATGTGCCTAAACCCATGTCGCGGCGCGTGTTTGTTTCTGGAGAGACAAACCGCATCTGCCACTTGCCGTAGCCCTTCTCCTTACCCGGGCGTAGCCACAGGCCAGTGATCGTGCCATCGGCCATCGGCTTACTGTTCGGATTAATGTTACGCGCTTTAAACTCAGTTAGATTTGCCATTTCAGCCCCACATTAAGCCCCACATTATTTGTGAGCTTCTATGAGACGGCATGAGACGGGATAAGTCAAATCCCTTAATGAGCAACGTGTTTGTGATTGTCTTGAAAAAATACCGGGAGACACAAAGGGGTCGTTGGCGGAGGGAGCGGGATTCGAACCCGCGTTAGAGTTACCCCTAAACACGCTTTCCAAGCGTGCGCCTTCAGCCACTCGGCCACCCCTCCGCAGGGGTTTGCTTGGTGGTCCAGAAACCCGAACCAAAATGCAAGCTGGAGCGAAACCTATAGCACAGACGCCTTGCGGGCAAGGCCCAGAATCAGGCTATTTTCTCACTATTTTGTGGTATCATTTCAGGCACGCCACAAACGGGAGAACCCTCCAATATGACCACCCAAATTGCCGGATATCACGCCCACGTTTACTACGACGCGAAAACCAAAGAAGCTGCAAGCCTTGTCCGTGATGGCGTGGGACAAGAATTCCCGGCAGCCGAGTTGGGCCGGTGGCGTGATGAGCCCGTAGGCCCGCACCCCATGCCCAGCTATCAAATCGCCTTCACGCCTGATTTGTTCGGCACACTTGTCCCGTGGCTGGCTACAAACCGACGCGGATTGACCATCTTTGTGCATACAGAAACAGGTGACCACATCCCGGATCACACAGATTACGCCATGTGGATGGGCAGTATGCCCGAGCTTGATCTGGATGCCCTGCGCTGACCCGCAGACAGGGCACCCAGCCAGAATGCAACCAGAATGAACACCTAGATTCTCAGGTAGTCCTCCATTGAATCATCCATGGCGTCCTTCCACGGCGTATGGTGCGGCGGGGACTGGGTGCCTGTCATCAGAGATTGGTGAGAGTTATTGCGGAAGGTCATGATGTCGTGCGCCTTGTCATGCTCCCACTGCACAAACGTTTTGCAGACGCCATCAATGTCAAAAGTCGGATAATCGGTGGCTTCAATCAATTGCTTAACGTAATCGCCCTGGTAGTAGATTTGCTGTTCAGCACCTTCCAGCGCCGCGTTACGGTCGCTCCACTTCTTGTCGTCTGCTTTCATTTCTTCTACGGATGGCAGCTTAATCTTGCCCATGATGATGTCGCGGACATACCAAGCCTGAGCGTCAAACATGTTGAAGGTAAAGAACTGATCCTGCACACCAACATAGAAAAACTTGGGATTATCGATCCAGGCGACACCCTTATAGACACCATCTTTCCACAACAGATTTGCCCCTGAGACACGCATATTGTCCGGCAACCACGGTGTGTGATGCAAATACCCGGTACACAGGATGATGACGTCGATATCCTTTGTGGTGCCATCAGCGAAATGGCAGGTGTAGCCATCGACCTTCTGTAACAAGGGCTTTTCTTCCCAGTTGCTTGGCCATTTCCAACCAATGGGATCAGTCCGATAGCATACCGTTACTGTCTTGCAGCCATATTTCCAACATTGAGAGCCAATGTCCTCGGCTGAATAGCTGGCGCCGACGACCATGACATTCTTGCCCTTGAATTCCATTGCATCGCGGAAATCATGGGCGTGCAACACACGACCACTAAAGCGGTCAAGGCCCTCAAAGAACGGCACATGCGGCGTAGAGAAGTGACCTGATGCGTGAATAACATAATCGAATTCGTCTGAATACGTATGATCATTGGCAATATCATGGACTTTGACCGTAAACATACCGCTATCGTCTGAATAGCTCACGTCACGCACGGCTGTTTCAAATTTTATCCAGTCGCGCACAACTGTTTTTTTGACGCGACCCTTGATATAGTCCCAAAGGACTTCACGCGGTGGGAATGACGCGATCGGCTTGCCGAAGTGTTCTTCAAAGGTGTAATCGGCAAACTCCAGGCACTCCTTCGGGCCGTTGGACCACAGATAGCGATACATGCTGCAATGAACGGGCTCACCGTGTTCATCCAGTCCAGTGCGCCATGTGTAATTCCACAACCCGCCCCAATCGTCCTGTTTTTCAAAACAAATGATTTCCGGAATGTCTTCGCCTTTTTGTGCGGCGGACTGGAAAGCCCGCATCACGGCAATACCGGATGGCCCCGCACCAATGAGTGCTATTCTTGCCATTGTACTCTCCCTGTAAAAATTAGGTGTCAAATGAATGGATCGGCCTTATTGAGGTCAGCTCGTTTTAACCCGGTCCAGGGCATCCAGCAGCATTTCCTGGAAGTGATGCACGGCGTGTTCGCTCAATTCGCTTTCCGTTTCATCAACAACAAAGCGGCCCTGGTTATAACCGTTAGAGCGCAATCCCTTTTGCACGCTTTCGCACAAGCCGATGTCTTCCGGCTGCAGTACTTCGTCCATGTACTTGATGGCTTCCTCAAGCTGTGGAGTCCGCTTACCGTCCATGGTGTAACAGTCCAGATATTCGATGGATGTTTCAGGACCTGTGGGAACGATTTGTAGCGTAAGGATGAGAGGCTCGCCCGGATACGCCCAGATGGTCAGGTTCGGCCACAAGTACCAGGCCGCGTAACCGAAATCTACATCACCCTTTTCAAAACTGTAGGCAGCATTGTTAACGGACAGCGGCGCCCCGGCAATATGGCTGGAGTGTATCTGATAGGTCTTCGTCGTATAGGTATCCATATCCATAAGGTCCACCAACGCCGGGTGTGCTGGCGCGCAGTGATAGCATTCCAGGAAGTTGTCGATGAGAACTTTCCAGTTACAGCCCACCTCGTAGGTGACCCGGCCTGCAAACTCCAGTTCGCCCAGTTGGGGCATATAGTAGCGCATTTCTTCTTCAATGCCGGGGGTCAGGTCATTCAGGGACTCGGCGTCCGGATCAAGGTTGACGTATACAAAGTCAGCAAGGACTTCCAGTTTTACCGATTTTAGGCCGAAGTTACACTTGTCAAAATCAGGCAACTCTTCGGTGTTCCGCGCCCGCACAAGCGAGCCTTCGAAGTCATAAGCCCAGGCATGGTAAGGACAAACCATCAGGTTTCTGAGACGACCATCATCATCTTTGACCATTTCATGGCCGCGATGCTGGCACACGTTATAGAACGCGCGTAATTCGCCATCGCGCCCCTTGATGACCAGGACACCCTGATCCTGAACATCTACTCGAACGTAGGAGCCAACCTCCGGGAACCGGGTTACATGACCAACCAACCACCAGTTCCGATGAAACACAGCACCCTTTTCGGCCTCATAGATAGAAGGGTCACTGTAATATCGTGCCGGGATGGTAAAGGACTTGCGGCGGTCGCGCGTGAACGCCTGTTCATCAGCACCAAAGGCAAAAGCGGTCTTCGTCATAACAAACTCCCATGTTTAGGTTTTCTGTAAATTAGCCTATAGTTAAACATTCGTAATGAATAACGATGAATTCTGACCATTTTACATAAGGATTTGTTATGCGTTTTTTGGGCAAACGGTTACCACCGCTAGGCACCCTGGTTGCTTTTGAAGCCGCAGCCCGGCACCAGAGCTTTACCCGCGCCGCCACAGAACTCAACCTTACCCAGGCCGCGATCAGCCGCCAAATCAGACTGCTGGAAGAAAATCTGGGGATTGCCCTGTTTGTGCGCGCCAATCGCGCTGTTACACTGACAACCGAAGGTCGCGACCTGCAACACACAGTGTCCTTTTCCCTCACGCACATTGCCAATGCGGCGGAACAGGTTCGGGCAACAGGTGGCAAACGCCGGTTGAACATCGCCACGGATAAATCTGTGAATTCACTGTGGCTCATGCCTCGTTTACACGAGTTTCGACAGGCCAATCCCGACGTTATCATCAGAATAATATCATCTGACGTGGATGAAGACTGTCTGGCGGATAACATGGATGCCATTATCATTCACGGCGAAGGCCCGTGGCTTGGGTACGATGTTATTCCATTGCTGGATGAGGTTGTGTTTCCCGTGTGCAGCCCCCGATATCTCACCTGTTTTGGCCCCATCGAAACAGTTCGCGATCTCCCTGCCCACTCTCTCATTGCGTTGGAAGATGATCACTGGAACTGGATGAGTTGGCGCGTATGGTTGACTGAAAAAGGCGTAAACCTGCCAATGGAGCATCAGGACATGATTATGAATGACTACCCTTCAGTGCTCGAAGCTGCACGCAGCGGACAAGGTATCGCACTAGGATGGCGTCACCTGGTGGATGTATTTCTGGATGACGGCACGCTGGTGTGCCCATTGGGTACAGAAAACGTATCAACCGGGTTTGGATACCATCTACTGACCCCGAACAGCAGGCCGCTTGGCCAAGAGGCCCGGTCCTTCGTAGATTGGGCTACGTCCAAGAGCGCACTGGTCTGACCGGCCTCTTTCACCCGGAGAAATCACTTACACACCCTCAGAGTGCTATTTCCCCGATTTGTCTCTTCTATGTGGCTAAAAATGGTTATGATGCCCTATGCGAATTCTCTTCTATACAGGCTGGTTATTATTGGCGCTGGCGTTTGCAGCGGCTGCAACAGAACCATTTTTAGTGCAGTTGGGCAGAGGCGGCATTATGACCTCGACCTATGACCTTTGGTACGCCATGGCACCGGGGCATCTGGTGGTCTCGGAAATTCGGATCGAGCGTTTTTGGATGCCGTTGTGGGATCCCATATTGGTTGGCATTTTACAAATTCCGGCGTGGCTACTGGCCGGGGTGCCGGGCGGGGTGTTGACGTGGTACTGTCGGCCCAACCGGATCATGTCACCGGAAGTTCGTGAAGAATATGAACGTCAGCGCGAATCTCTGTTCGTGATTGATGAACTGAGCGATCAGGCCATGCTGGATGAGAATTATGACCCTCATGAGGACGACCGGGCACCGTCCCATCTCATGTTTCATCTGGATCAGGATGATGACGAGGAGATGCGCGACAGTGTTTTTGTCAGCGACGTACCTGCCGGGTATCCGGGCCTCAATTACGACGAAGAATTTATGAGCGATATAGTGCGCGACCGGGCAACACTGGATGAAATGAACGAAAGCACAATTGTTCCGCTCGACGACGATCAGGTTCGGATCGTTGATGGTCTGGCATTTACAGGCAAAAAATCAACCCACGCCCGAGATGCCGATAACGACGACTGAGCTGTGTTTTCAGTCTGCCGCCCGGCCTATAAGGAAAACACGTGATGCAGGTTAATCGTCGCCGGTTTTAAGGGCGGCGAGGAAGGCAGATTGTGGTATTTCCACATTGCCGAACTGACGCATTTTCTTTTTGCCCTTTTTCTGCTTCTCCAGCAGCTTTTTCTTACGCGTGATATCACCGCCATAACATTTGGCTGTCACATCTTTGCGCATGGCCGACAGGGACTCACGCGCAATGACATTGCCACCGATGGCGGCTTGCAAGGCAATTTTGAACAACTGGCGCGGAATCAGATCTTTTAAACGCTTGATGATTTGACGGCCGCGGCCTTCAGCGTGGCTGCGGTGGGCAACAAAACCCAAGGCATCCACATTTTCCATGTTGACCAGAATGTTGACCTTAACCAGGTCAGCTTCCTGATGGCCGTCCATTTCATAATCAAAGCTGGCATAGCCACGCGAGATCGATTTGAGCCGGTCATAGAAATCAAACACCACTTCATTGAGCGGCAGGCGATAGATAACCATGGCACGGTTGCCCACGTAGGTGAGGTCCAGCTGGACGCCGCGACGTTCGGTGCACAATTGCAAAATCGATCCCAGATATTCATCCGGCACCATAATCGAAGCCTTGATCCATGGCTCATCAATCGACGTGATTTTAACCACATCCGGAAAATCCGCCGGATTGGTCAGCTCAAACATGGTGCCGTCAAGTTGATGGATATGATAAACCACAGACGGTGCCGTGGTAATCAGGTCCAGATCAAATTCACGTTCCAGTCGCTCCTGAACAATTTCCAGATGCAAAAGGCCTAGAAACCCGCACCGGAAACCAATACCGAGGGCGGCCGATGATTCCGCATCGAAATGAAAGCTGGCATCATTCAGGTGCAGCTTTTCAAGCGCATCGCGCAGATTTTCGTATTCCCCTGAATCGATAGGGAACAAACCACAAAACACCACCGGGATAGACGGCTTGAAGCCGGTCAGGGGGGCTTCCGTCTGGCGCCGTTCGTCGGTGATGGTGTCACCCACGCTGGTATCGGCTACCGTTTTAATGGCGGCGGTAAAGTATCCCACTTCGCCCGGACCAAGCTGATCTGCTTTTTCTGGCTTGGGCGTAAAAAAGCCGACCTGATCTACCTGATAATTGACACCATTGGCCATCATCCTGATCTTCATGCCACGTTTCAGCACGCCGTCGTGAATGCGCACAAGAATCATGACGCCCAGATAAGAATCATACCAACTGTCCACCAGCAGAGCCTTTAGCGGCGCATCGATATCACCTTCAGGTGCCGGCAGGCGCTCGATCAGGGCTTCCAGAACATTTTCTACGCCCATGCCGGTCTTGGCCGAAATTTCGATGGCATCCGACGTATCCAGCCCGATCACATCTTCGATCTGGGCTTTAACTTTTTCTGTTTCTGATGCCGGCAGATCGATCTTGTTCAAGACTGGAACGATCTCGTGATTAGCATCCAGCGCCAGGTACACGTTGGCTAGTGTTTGTGCTTCCACACCCTGCGTCGCATCCACCACCAGCAATGAGCCTTCGCAAGCCGCCAATGAGCGGCTGACTTCATAGGCGAAATCCACATGGCCTGGCGTATCCATGAGGTTTAGCTGATAGATTTCACCATTTTTCGCCGTATAGGAAAGGCGCGTGGTATTAGCTTTAATCGTGATTCCGCGCTCGCGCTCGATATCCATGGAATCGAGCACTTGTTCCTTCATTTCCCGGTCGGCCAGACCACCGCATATCTGGATCATGCGGTCCGCCAACGTGGACTTTCCGTGATCAATATGGGCGACAATCGAGAAATTTCGTATGTGTTTGAGGTCAGTCATTTCGCGGGCCTTGTAGCACCACGCCGAGGACCTGCCAATACCACTATTTCAACCCGTCCTTGCCAGTTTGTGTTTCGCGCGTCATCATTGGCGAAACGAAGAAACTTGGGACGGCATTTACGCATGATCTTCGCGCAAATAACGGACTGCCATGTAGCGGCAGACCCTGAGCACCAGCACAATCAAAACCTGCGTGCCGTGGTGAAACAAATCAATGCAACCGAGGAAAGACCTCGGTTCGTTCTTGCATCGGGTGATCTTGCCAATAACGGCGAGCCTGAGCAGTATGAGCAACTGGCTGAGATTCTCGGCGACCTTGAAATACCGATTTATGTTATTCCCGGCAATCACGACAAGCGCGAAGGCTTGTTGGCCATGCACGGCGATAAGGGCTACCTACCCACTGATCCGCCATATATGCACTATGCGATCAACCACCACCCCGTCCGAATTATTGCATTGGACACCAAAGAAAATGACGAGCATTTCGGGCGTTTGTGTGAAGAGCGTTTGCACTGGTTATCAATCCGGTTGGCCGAAGAGCGCGAACAACCAACCGTGATCGTCATGCACCACCCGCCCTATGAGACGGGTATAAGGATTATGGACAAGGATCGCTGTCTGGATGGGCCGGATTTTGCCGCCATCGTTTCCAAATCGCACAATATTGAACGCATCATCTGTGGTCATGTGCACCGAACCTCATTCACGCGGTTTGCGGGCACCGTTGCCAGTATCTGCCCATCAACGGCTTTCCATCTGGCGCCGGATATGTTGGTCGACTGCACCGAATACCGCGTGACCAGAGAGCCGCCCGGATACCAGCTTCACGTATGGTCCGGCGAAGCCGGTCTCGTAACTCACACCATTCAGGTTGATCCCCATGAGTAATGATCCGCGCCGTATTGGCCCACATGACCTGGGCGGGCTGTTGCTGGCCGAAGGGGAAAAACCCATTGACCGGGACGAGCATGATTTCGCCTATTGGGAACGGCTGGTTGACGGCTTGATCTATGTGCTGGGCGCTAAGGGTTACCCGGCCGATACGGCCGCTTTCCGCCGCGCCATTGAATCGCTGAAGCCCGAGGACTACACCAATCTCAGTTACTACGAGCGCTGGGCCGCCAGTGCTGCCACATGGTGCACAGAACTGGAGCTGGTTACCCAGGCTGAACTGGACGCCAAGATGGCCGAGATCAAGGCCCGTCAAACCGCAGGAGACGCATCATGAATACGCGGTTTTCGGATGGCGACACCGTGCGCATTTCACACCGCGATGATGAACGCCACCACCGGGTACCCGCTTACGTAAAGGGCCATCATGGCACTATTGTTCGGGTGTGCGCCCCGCAGGTACAGCCCGAGATGTCGGCCTATCATAAGCCGGGCGAGCCCATGCGGACGGTCTATCGCGTTCGGTTGGATCAGAACGACCTTTGGTCCGATTATACAGGGCGGAAATCTGATACCGTGGAAATCGAAATCTTCGAGCACTGGTTGGAGTCCGTAAATCATGCCCCATGATCATGATGACCTGACCCCGCCCGGCGTGCCGCACAAGCACCCGTTTCAGGAAGATCACCCTGAACCCCAGACCTATCACCAGTTGCTGGGTGTTGCCCTGCATGAAGTGCTGATAGAAAAGGGCGTCTACACCATGGACGAAATGCGTGCCCGCATGGAACGCATTGAAGGTGTTTCATCTGAAACCCATGGCGCCCGCATTGTGGCCAGAGCCTGGCTTGATGATGATTTCAAGGCCAAACTGATAGACAATGCCTTCGCCGCCATCAAACTGGCGGACATGGATCCGGGCTATGCCGAGATCACGGTACTGGAAAACACGCCATCGACCCACAACGTGGTGGTCTGTACTTTATGCAGTTGTTATCCGCGTTCGTTACTGGGCCGGCCACCGGCCTGGTACAAATCCAAATCCTACCGCGCCCGCGTTGTACGCGAGCCGCGCGAGGTACTGGCCGAATTCGGCACCCCGATTCCTGACAATCAAGATGTGACCGTACACGATTCCACCGCGGAACTTCGTTATATCGTGCTGCCCATGCGCCCGGCAGGCACTGAAGGCTGGAGCGAGGACCAGCTGGCCACCCTGGTCAGCCGCGATTCCATGATCGGCGTCGCGCGCGCAAGTGATCCGGAATGATCAAAAACATCCTTTTCGATATGGACGATGTTCTGTGCGCCTACAATTTTCAGGACAGGCTGGATATCATTGCGGACGCCACCGGCGTTTCAGCCGTTGTCATCGAAGACCTCATCTTCACATCGGGTTTCGAAGATACCGCCGACACCGGCATTTTCACCACTGATCAATACCTCGCAGAAATTGCCGAGCGGCTTGGCACCCCGATCGACCGCGATATGTTCATCCGAGCTCGGGCCGAAACTACGATCCCCGACCCGGAAATGATTCAGTTGGTCAGCACATTGCAGAAAACTCACGAGCTGGCGGCGTTAACCAACAACGGTTGGTTTATGGCTGATAATGCCCACCTGATCGTGCCCGAGATTAAAGACCTGTTTGGTGATCGGTTCTTTGTATCGGCACAAGTTGGCGCCAGCAAACTGTCTACAGATTCCTTCAACACGCTCATCCCCAGATTGGGATGGCAGAAGGATGAGACCCTGTTCGTGGATGATTTCACACCCTATATCGCCAAGGCCACGGAAGCGGGCGTCCGCACCCATCAGTTCACCACCGTCGATAGCCTGAAGACCGACCTGCGCCGTCATGGGATTTTAGATTAAACCATAGAGATTTAGATTAAACCACAGAGACACAGAGACACAGAGACACAGAGACACAGAGACACAGAGACACAGAGACACAGAGACACAGAGACACAGAGAAGAACAAGAGTAACTCTTTCTAACCTCTGTGCCTCTGTGTCTCTGTGGTTATTTTAAAATGGGTGACGCGACGACAAAACCGTAGCTCTTCTAACCTCCCACCTTCAACGGGTCGCTGTGCTGGCGGTAGGCAAAGATGGGACTGGACCATGCGTTGAAACCGTCTTCGGTGGTGACGCGAACCCAGATCGGGTTATCGCCCATGGCGGCAAGCGGGATGCGCCCGGTTTCTTTTAACGCCCGACACGGGTTTTCGGTGGGCAGGCGGAAAACCCTGATTTTGCGCTCCAACCCACCGGCATCCAGAACCGTATCGCCGAGGCCTATGTCCTTCAGATCAATTTCACCTGAAACATGATCGGTCTCAATGGTGATGCGGGTTGATGAGCCTTCGGTGATCCATGCATCAAACCCGCCAAAGTTACCCGTGGTCAGCGTATCGAAGGTGACCAGATCATCCGATTTCATCCTTGTTGGTCGTTCGTGATTCCAGGCGTTGATAGGCGCAATCCGATCATAGGTGCCGTCGGTCAAACGGGCATGGCCACGCCATGTGGTCTGCCTGCCGCGGCCTCGGTATTCGGCACCCTGCCATATGACCCGGATACGATTACCCAAATCGCCCTCGTCATAACCCCGGATGGTGTCGACCAAATCCGTGCCATTCAGGATATCAATGCGCTCAATTGGGGTTTGCGTGACACATTCCACCGATAACGTCATGGCGTCATCATCGGTTTGCACAATGTCACCCATCATGACCTCGTTCGCCGGTTGGCCTTTTTCAACAAAATAACGCGGGTCACGTTCAAACAATGTGGCGCTGGAATCGAACTGCGCGCGCACGTCCAGATGCATGCGATTGCCGGTGGTGCCGAAGTGATGGCGGCGGCGAAGACAGTCGAACAACCCATCGCGCGTCAGTTCGCTTGCATAAAAGCAGGTAAGACCGCCATATGCGCCAAAACTGGCCGCACCGGGATAACTGGCACCCGGCCGGCCCTTGTGGCCGTCACTGTTACACACCACCCCAGATCGGTGACCCAGCGCGAAGCCATCGGTTAACAGCCACTCGAAAGTCCCCCACGCGGAATGAATTTCCATGGCGGATTCCAGAACCGGATCGTGCGCCTGCCTTATATCGGCGTACCGACCCCCCACGTGGGCATAGACCACGCAGTCTTCGCCCTGCAAGTCTTCGAACAATTCAGCCGCCATGTTGGAATCCGTATCAATGTCGGATCGGTCCGGCAGCAACGCGTGTGACGAGCGGTGGATTTGGCGGCCTTCTTCACGGAAGAAAACATTCCGGTCACCGCCCACGGCGGTATTGCCCGACCATTCATAACCGGGGTAGGTCACAAAACGGTGGTCTTCCTGATAGGCATCGGTCAATTCATTGATCAGGTCCCAGAACGCATTGTTGATCTGGAAATCATTGGCCTGATGGCTGGTGGCATCAAGGAACGCCAGATTGCGGGCGAAGTGAAAGTATTCCTTCGCGGTGTTGATGCCCACCGATTCGCCGCTTTGGCCGTGCATGTCGCCCCAGTAACCGGATACGCCACCATCTCGGATAATAAGCGGATTACTTTCAGCCAGAAGATCGCCACCGGCGTTGGATACGGATATGCGTACCGTGGCCTCGGCGGCCATGGACAGATCGTCAATCATGACGCCGCGCTGACCCGGCCCATAATCCAGATGATCGGGCAGACCAGCCACATTCTGATCTGCTTTCAGATAAAGTCTTTCGGTCACCTGTTCCGTGGGATTTCCCCACAGGTCTTCGGCCTTCAGCCCTAACC
>ENA-OREN01003324-OREN01003324.1-marine-metagenome-genome-assembly--contig:-NODE-3324-length-15086-cov-4.046905_pt1 | contig 15086 bp, 14 predicted proteins | sample MGYA00248624_ERZ508555 | MGnify/ENA primary metagenome ERZ508555 (study PRJEB26222, sample SAMN06267773) | marine metagenome | isolation source: Saanich Inlet, British Columbia, Canada | place...
TGTAATTGTTCTTATTTCAGACGATCTTAGCGATAACAGCGACAGTGAGAGCACAAGTTCAGAATCTTCTGAAGATCGTGTTGTAACTGTTGAGAAAAGCTACACCATTAAAGATACTCAATTAGGACTAACTATTGTTTTAATTGTCTTAGTGGTACTTGCTTTAATCGCACTACTTGTTGTTGGATTAAGACGCAAGTAAATAACAAAAGGCATTTTGCCTATTTTTTTATTTTTCTTAATTTTTATTTTTTAAACTAAATCTTTTAAACTACAAACTAGTTTGTCGATTTCAAAATTACCCAGTAATTTTAAAAACAACCTCGCTTCTAAAACTCTAGATGCCAACTCCAAAAAAACCAGTTATTAAATTAATCTTAAAAGATATTCGTACAGGTCAAACTTATTTGGTAAAAGACTTATGTACTTCTTATCTAACCTCATACGGGAAAATTTCAAAAGACGATTTAAACAATAACAAAAAAACCATCATCGAATCAGACAAAAAGCGTATTTTTGCAAAATATAAACCAACATTTTGTGACTTCAAAGAAAACCTTCTAAGAGCTCCTCAGATTATGCAAGATAAAGACATTGGACTTATCATTGCAAAGACAGGAATTAACAAAACAAGTACGGTAGTAGATGCTGGGGCAGGCAGTGGTGCACTAACTCTAAGCCTAGCTAATATCTGTAAACACGTAACTTCCTACGATACAAACAAAGAACATTTGGATGTTGTAAAAAAAAATGCAATTCTTACAAACCTAACTAATGTGACACTCAAACAAGGCGACGTTGCAAAAGACTTATCTGAAACAAATTTGGATCTTATTACCCTTGATCTTCCAAGGCCTTGGGAAGTTCTAACTAAAGCATCCATTGCGCTTAAACAAGGAGCTCACTTAGTTGTTTATCTTCCAAATATTATCCAAATTCAAACAACTTTAAAAGAATTACAAAACCACAAAAACCTCTCATTAATTGAAATGACTGAACTTATCAAACGCGATTGGAAAGTAGCACCAAAACAAGATACGCTTAGGCCAGAACATACTCAAAATGTGCATACTGGCTTTTTACTTTTCATTCGTAAATTTTAATCATCTCTTTCCTAAATTTTAATTTATAATACCAAAGAAAAAAAATAATTGGTGGAAATAATGACTGTACTAATCAAAAAGTTAAATGAAAATGCTAAACTCCCAGTTTATGCGCACCAAGGCGATGCTGGCATGGATTTTTTTTCTTCAGAATCTCTTACTATTAAATCAAAACAAAGAGCCCTTGTATCAACTGGTATCTCTATGGCGATTCCAAATGGCTTCGTAGGTTTAATCTGGGACAAATCTGGTCTTGCAGCAAAACAAGGTCTAACAGCTTTAGGTGGTGTAATAGACTCTGGTTATCGCGGAGAAATAAAAATCATCATTTACAACACAAATGATCAAGACTACCAGATAGAAGCTGGCCAAAAAATAGCTCAGATGCTAATTCAAAAAATAGAATCTCCTCAATTAGTGCAAACAACTGATTTTGACCAAGATACTAGCCGTGGTGAAGGCGGCTTTGGCTCAACAGGCCTTCAATAGCAATGAAAATCTTTATAACTTTGGTCAAAGCCCACAGTTTAAAAATATGATAGATATTTTTATAAACAACCCACTCTCAAAGCAACTCAATTCAATGCCCCGGTGGCTTAGCGGTTATAGCAGTCGGCTGTTATTCGTATTAATTCAATACGACAAGATACCGACAGATCGCCAGTTCAAATCTGGCCCGGGGCGCTTTTTTTCCTAAATTAAGGGAGATTTTCTTACATCCATTTATCAAACCATGAAACAGTCAAATCTATTGCCTTGTACATGTTTTCTCCACTAAATCTATGTCCCGCTCCCAAAATAATCTCTAGTTTAGAATCAGAATTAAAATATTCCATTGCTTTTTTGGAATCAGAAATGTTTACTACTTTGTCAGTATCGCCGTGGATTGTCAAAACAGGAAAATCAATAGGAGAACAAAGAATTTTCTGATTAACATCTAATTGTTCTTGGATAAAATTTTTTGAAATAAAATATTTTTTTTCATTATAGGTAAAAACATAATCTTCTTTTTCTTTTTGCCATTTAGATAATCTCTGTTTTATCCATTGTTTTTTACGTGCTGCGATTGCAGGTGCCCACAAAACAATGGTTCTACTTATCTCCTTATTACTTGCTTTTAAGACAGTTTGGCCACCTAAACTGTTTCCAAGAAAACCAAATTCTTTGCAACCTTTGGATTTCATAAAAAAAATTGCACTTTGTAAATCAACTACTTGGTCAGAAACAAGAATTGGTCTTTTCTCACTTTCACCACAGCCACCAAAATCAAATCTAAGTACACTAAATCCTAATTCATTGCATTTTTTAGCAATGAAAACATATTTTTCTCCATCCTTTTTACTAGCAAACCCATGACACAAAATGATCCCTTTACTCTTCCGCTCATTACTTCCAGCATAATAAACTCCAGATAGTTTCAAGCCATTTGAATTTGTAAATGTAACTTTCTCCATGGTAAACTTCAGCGTTTAGAATATAAAAAATAATGTGTTACAAACTTTTATTTAAAGTCATTTCTGGGCAACATTTATATACCCACAACCATTGATTCCAATACGTACATTTGAGGTGATAGGTTAAGTGGCGATCAAAAAAAGATCAAGTAAAAGATCAACTTCCAAACGTAGTTCTGTAAAAAGAGCTCCGGCAAGACTTTCAGACGCAAGTTCATTTATTCAAAAAGAAAAAATGGAATTGCACAAAGTAGCACATTACTGTTTTTTAATAGGGCTTTTAATTGCACTAGTAGCAGGACTTCCATGGTTTGCAAAAACTATTGATTCTCGTGCACTTATGACAACACTAGTTCTTCTAGGTTTCATTGTGGGTTTATTCAATCTAACAACTAAAGATACAATGCCATTTTTAGTGGCATCAATTGCACTTATGCTGGCTGGAATTGTAAATCTTTCTTTAATTCCAGTAATTGGTGAAGCTTTGCGTTCAATGCTTAGTAATATTGTTGTCTTTGTGGTTCCTGGAGCAATCGTTCTGGCAGTGAAAACTGTATATACTCTTGCTTCTAAGTAAGCAAACTTTTTTCTTTTATTCTTTTTCCTTTATTTTGCAAGACTAAACGAACGTAGTGAGTGCATGTCTGCTCAGATGTCAACCGGCTGTGGCAGTTGGCAGTGAAAACTGTATATACTCTTGCTTCTAAGTAAGCAAACTTTTTTCTTTCTTATTTTACAATGTAAACTTTGTTTACATGTACAAGTGAGCTTGCTCACTTTGTATCTAAATTTCTACTTTTTCAACATTAAAAATAAGCTCATTTTATTTCTTTTGTCCTCTAAAAATTCCTTTTTTCTCTACTCTTTAAGACTACACAATATTTATAAGGCAGTTAGTATGTAGTCATAATTGAGGTGGTACTTATGCAGAAATTGCATTTGAACTGTGGGGCATGTAAATTTCAATTTACAAGTTTGTTTTTTTCAGGAGTTTCTGGAGCATTCTGTCCACATTGTAGGTCAAAGGTAACAAACCTTGTGACTTCATAAACAACATTTAAATACACTTTAGTTCGCTTCAGTAACATGAAGCGCATTTTTTCTTTTTCAAAAATAAAACCAACTATTAATTTATTTCTAAAAGGTCTTCTGATGGGCGCAGCTGACATTGTGCCTGGAGTTTCTGGTGGGACTATTGCGTTTATCGTAGGAATCTATGAAAGGCTTCTAACAGCAATTTCAAATGTACTTCCAATCACAAAATCAATTTTCCAAACAAGAACTATTCAAAATACAAAAGCCCAAATAAAAAATCTTGATTGGCAATTTTTAATCCCTCTTGGGTCAGGTGTCGTGGTCTCTTTTCTCTCTCTCTCATCACTTATGACTCATCTACTAACAAATTACTCTGGTCAAACTTTTGCTTTTTTCACAGGACTTATTTTAGCTTCAGCCGGGATTCTAATCACTCATGCAAGAACTCACAAATTAAAACAATTTATTCTAGTAATTCTTGGATTCATCGTAGCTTACCTAATTACTAGCCTAACAGCAACAGCACTCCCTTCTACTCTTCCAGTAGTTTTCATATCAGGAATAATTGCGATTTGCGCTATGCTCTTACCTGGGATTTCAGGGTCATATCTTTTAGTTGTTCTAGGCCAATATCAATTCATCATTACTGCCATTCATGAAAAAAACCTCAAAATCATCTCTACGTTTGGAGTTGGAGCAATCATCGGACTTTTAAGTATTGCAAAACTTCTAAATCATCTTTTTAAAAAGTTTCATGACAATATGATTTACATTCTTACTGGTGTAATGCTTGGTGCCCTAAAAGCCCCCATTTTAAACATAACGCAAAGCAGCATTGCTCTTCCACAAACAATTTTATTCATCATTTTAGGGATTATCCCTATCATTTCAATCAGTTTTCTTCGTCGCCAAAAGAGCAATTCTTAAAAAGAAAAAAATCTTCTATCAAAAAGAAGAGGGTAGGTGTGGGTTCTCACTTAAAAAAATCAATCAAATTAGTCATTTCTCTAGCTTTAGCAAAAAAATCTCCTTTTCATTTATTTATAAAAAAACCACGAAAATCAAGATTCTCAAAAAACAAAATATTGTCTAGAAAAACCAAACCATCAAAAAATAAACCTAGTGGAAAAGTACCTCAAAAAATCCATTCTCTTTTCATTTTCATAGTACTCGTGATTTCAATAGTTTCTTTATTTTTATTCTCTAGTGGCCAATATGATTACTCTAATAATCTTTCAGGAGCAGCAGTAGGTGGCGGCACAGGATATATTGGCGTTATTGCATCAGTTCCCTCAATAAGTTCTGCAAACATTACTTCTTCTGATGTTTTTAGAAATGCTACAATTGATAACATTACTGCGCAAATATCTTCAGGTGCAAATAAAGATATTTTCAATTGGTATCTAAACTCTTCCTCAATAAATGTTCTGAACATGCCTTTTGAAAAAGTTAACTCTTCAATAACTTCAAATGCAAGAGATTATTCTCCTAATAGTTATGACGGTTCAATCTCGGGGGATCCTTTTTGGAATGCCACAGGTGGTTTTGATGGCAATGCCTCTTATGAGTTGGATGGGGATGCTGACTTTATCTCTTTTAGTAGCGCAGCAAATATATTCTCTTCAAGCCAAGGATCTTGGGTGTTTTGGTTTAAAACAAATGAAGACACTGGGTCAAGTGGGCAAGCAATACTTGTTGCTTATACTTCTGGTTCAGTGTCTAACATTCAAAGGATTGAAATAAATGGGAGTAGTTTAAAATTTTTAAATAAAGCAAGCTCTGATAATTTCCGTGGACATATTGATATCTCAAATTTAATCGGGTCGTGGCATCATGTTGCCTTAACTGGCGGCCCAGGCGGAAATAATGCTTATGTTGATGGTGTACAAGTAACTCCTGTTTATATCTCAGGATCATCATCAAGTGAACATTGGTTAGATGATTTAACTGAAAATACGTTTCAAATTTCTGGCCACGACATTGGTGGCGGTCAAACAGCTTTATTCAATGGTTCAATTGATGAAGTTCAAATATTTAATGAAAAATTAACTGCTAATCAAGTAGCTGCAATGTACAACAACCAATCTAATCTAATCACAAGTAGCCAAACTGATGTAAATGATAATTGGTCTTATTGTGTTACTCCAAATAACGCTAATGTTGATGGAGCAACTGTTTGTTCTGATGGTTTAGTTGTTTTAGATCATATCCCTAGTATCTCATCTGTACTCGTTAATACTACGACTCCTACAACAAACTCTTCTTCAGCTAATATCACTTCTCATGTGACTGTTACTGATCCTACAAATGATCAATTAAAATTAATCTATGATTGGAAACTTAATGATTCTTCGATTGCTCATTTAATTTTACCAATGGAAAAAATTAATGATTCGAACTCTAGTAACCTTAGGGATTATTCACAGTATAGTAATTCAGTGACAGAATATCAAGGTGTCCTTTGGAACGCAACTGGCGGTTTTGATGGAAATGGAAGTTATGAGTTTGATGGAGTTAATGATTATCTTAATGTAACTGATTCTCAAAATCTTAACTTAACTTCGCCTATAACTATTTCATTTTGGATGGCAACTAGTGAAGATATTGATGTGACTTCTACTTGGGGAATGCAAATGGTTGGCCGAGGTGAATATGGTGACCCCAGAAACTCCATGGACGTTAGAATCAGAGCAACTGGTGATGTGGTCGCTTTTAATTATGAGCACGGTTCTGGAACAAACGAAAATTATGCTCTTGGTACAATAGATATTGCTGATGGTACTTGGCACCATATCGCTGCTACTTGGACCGGTACAAGATGCCTAGCTTACGTTGATGGTTCTGTGGATTCTAATGTCTCTTGTACAAATACTCCTGGTCCTTTTGATGAAGGTTTTTCTATTGGTAAATCATTTGCTTCAGATCAAGATAATTTTAGTGGGTCAATTGATGAAGTAATGATTTTCAATCAATCTTTGTCAAGCGGGCAAATAAATTCTATCTTTCTAAATAAAACAGATCTAGTTGTCAATTCACAAACTAGTGGCGCAGATAATTGGTCTGTTTGTGTAACTGCTAATGATGATGATGTTGATAGTGCAACTGTTTGTTCAAGTAACTTAGAAGTTAACGACCCTCCTTCAAGTCCTGTTCTTGTGACTGCTGCAAATGCTTCAACACAAACAAATAGGAGTATAAAGTTCATTTGGAATAATTCTTTAGATGCTAATCTTGATGATGTAACAACTTATTTTTTACAATTTTCAAACGATTCTACTTTTTCAGAACTTATTGAAGACCAAAGTAGTTTGCCTGAAGATAATCTTAATGATAGTAACTTCACTCATTTTCCTGATTTGAATGTTGATACAACTTTTTATTGGAGGGTAAAAGCAAGTGATGGGAAAGAAAACAGTTCTTGGGCAGAGTACTATAACTTCCAAGTTCTTTCAAGTAACGTGATTAGTTTACCTGTTAGTTCAGTGAATTTTAGTACAGTTAACGATACTGAAGATAAAAATACTACAATGCCTCAGTATGATCCAATGATGGTTTCAAATGATGGAAACATTCCTTTGAATATTTCAATTAATGCAACTGCTATGTTTGATTCCGCGGGAAGTTTATGGCAGTATTTAATTGGGGCTAATGAAACAAACTCTTTTCTAACTGCAGAAAATAGTACTTGGACAAATTTAACTTCAATTCAAAGTCTTGCAATTACTTATTTTTGGCATGAAAATAATTCTAATAATGCAAACCGAGCGAATTTGAATCTATTGGTGCGCTCAGCTTCAGATGAATCTGGTGGAGAAAAATCTTCTACTATATATATCAGTTCGGAGGCTAGTGAGTAAAATGGTCATAAAAAAACATTCCAGCAATCTCCTCATTATTTTCTTTCTAGTTTTATTTGCAATTCTGATCTCTTCATCTGTTTTCGCTATAGGTATTGCTCCAGCAAAGACAATTGTTCCAGCTGAAATTGGAACACATACATATTCTGGATTAATTATTAACAATGAAGGTTTAGATACGATTGCAAAAATAGAATTAGTTGATTCTTATGGGATGTTATCTCTTGACTTAAATGAAATCCAACTAAGTCCCACTATAAGTGAGTATCCTTTTACTTATCAAATTGAAGTAACTGAATCAAATATTTTGTATCTAGGTAAACTTGGTTATTTGAGTGTTTATTCAATTCAAGAAGTCGGGTCCCAGGTATCTGCTCAACTAACTGTCAAATCTTCAATCTACCTTGGGTCAGAGTCTGATGCAAGTCCAAATCTTTATGTTGAAACAAAAAATGAAGAAAAATCAAAAATAAATCCTCTTGATTATGTTTCTTTTGATGGGACGTACACTCCACCTGAACTTGTCCAAAAAACAAAAAATGCATTTAGTGCTTCTACGTATTATCTAAAAAATAATCCTCGGGCACTTTTTGGGATACTCATATCTGTTATTCTTATAATCACAGCAACCTATGTCTTCTTGCCTTTATTCAAAAAAGACAACTTTTAATTTCAAATATCTTCAGAAACAAATAACTCGAAAATCAATTCAAAAATTTACTCTTCTAACTAATAATTTCAGAAATAACTCTTCTTACATATGCAAATCAACTTCTTTTGCCATCTCAGATAAATGGTCCATTGTCGCTTCAATATCTCGTTTGATGTACTCTACAACTCCTTCAAGTGTTGTTGCACGTAAAATATAACCACCTTGTTCTCGAAGTACTATCCCTGAGTCCATAAGTGAATTCAAATGATGTACAACTGTTCCACGACTAAGTCCAAGTAGCAAAGCAATATCATCAGATGAAACTACTTCTCCACGTTTAGCGCGTTTAAGTAAAACAATGAAGATTCTAAAACAGCTTTTGTTTTTGTCGCGCAGTGAAAATAACCCTAGGCTATTTCCAATCCATTGCAGCATGTCATTCACATTAGCGCTGTTGTCACGGCGCACTCGAATGATTGTAATTCTTGAACTCATCTTATTAACAAAACACTTAAACATTATAAATGTGAGTAAAAAAAAGCTTAAAATACCAAAACCTTTATATATCAATTGCCTAAAAACAACATTGTCGATTTAAAGCCAACGAACAGAGGTAACTATATGTCAGAAAAAACAGACAAAAAATCAGAAAAATCAAACTCGGAAGAATGTAAGGGTCATTGCCATGATTCAGATGAATCATGTAAAAATGAATCAAAAAAGCAAGAATCCACTAAAGCAGCTGAACCTAAAAAAGTCAGTAAAATGGATAAGTCTGAACTTCTTGATCTATTACAACACACTCAAGCGAATTTTGAAAACTTCAAAAAACAAAACGATGAACACTTCAAAAGTGCAATTAAATTTGCAAACAAGCGTTTACTAACAGAACTCTTGCCAACTCTTGATAGTTTTGAAATGGCTCTACGTGGTTCAGATAACGCAACTGGAGAACTCAAAAACTTTTTAGTTGGTATGAAAATGGTTCTAGATCAATTTGTAAAAACTTTAGCTAGTAATAAAGTGCACAAAATCGCGCAGCTAAAAACTTTCGATCCAAAACTTCATGAAGCAATGGAAAAACTAGTATCAGAAAAACCTGAAGATACTATCTTAGAAGTTGTACAATCAGGTTACATGATTGGAGATAAGGTAATTAGAGCGGCAAGAGTAAAAGTTAGCTCAGGGAATAAAGAATAAAATTAATAATAATTTATCAAAAAAACATAAGGAAATAATAATAAGAAATTAAAACTATATGGAGAATATATGACTATGGCAGAAGAAAAACAAGCAGCAAAAGAAACTGAAACAAAAACTGAAAATAATAAAGAATCAAGCAAAGTATCAGGGGCAACAATTGGAATAGATTTAGGAACAACTTTTTCCGCAATCGCAGTTCTTGAAGCAGGGAAACCAAAAATTATGACTAACGCTGAAGGAGCTAGAACAACTCCTAGTGTAATTCACTTAAAAGACGGTGATGTAACTGTTGGACAAATTGCAAGAAACCAAGCAATCACTGATCCACTTCACACAATTAGGTCCATTAAAAGAAAAATGGGTACTTCTGAACGTGTAACTATCGATGGAAAAGAATATTCTCCAGAACAGCTCTCAGCAATGACTCTTCAAAAATTAAAAAGAGACGCTGAGGCTTACTTAGGTCAACCAGTTAAAAACGCAGTAATTACTGTTCCTGCATATTTTAACGACGCAGAAAGGCAAGCAACTAAAAATGCAGGAAAAATCGCTGGACTTAATGTTCTAAGAATTATTAATGAGCCTACAGCAGCAGCACTTGCTTACGGTCTTGATAAAAAAGAAACAGAACAAACCATTTTAGTATTTGACTTTGGTGGTGGAACTTTTGACGTATCTATTCTTGAACTTGGAGATGGTATCTTCGAAGTAAAATCAACTGCTGGGGATAACATGCTTGGTGGAGATGATGTTGATGATTTAATTATTAATTTCATTGCGGACTCTTTCAAAGCTGCTAATGGAATTGACTTAAGAAAAGATCCAACTGCACTTCAGCGTCTTAAAGAAGCAAGTGAAAAAGCAAAAATTGAACTTTCCACAAAGATGAAAGTAGAAATTTCAATTCCTTTTATCACTGCAGATCAGAACGGACCAAAGCACGTGAAAGAAGAAATTACTCGTGCTAAGTTTGAAGAGATGCTAGCACCTATAATTAAAAAACTTGAAGGTCCTGTAAAACAAGCAATTAAAGATGCTAATGTTTCAATTAGCGACATAAACAAAGTTATTTTCGTTGGTGGTTCCACTAGGATTCCTTCAGTGCAAGAACTTGTGAAAAAAATTACTGGTAAAGAAGGAGACAAATCAGTTAACCCTGATGAAGCAGTTGCTGTAGGAGCTGCAATTCAAGCAGGAGTTATTGCTGGAGATGTTAAAGACGTACTACTTCTTGACGTGACTCCTCTTTCTTTAGGAATTGAAACTCTTGGTGGAGTTTTCACAAAACTAATTGAAAGAAACACAACTATTCCAACTAAGAAGTCTCAGATCTTTAGTACAGCAGCTGACAATCAGCCTGCAGTAACAATTCGTGTAGCACAAGGTGAACGTTCCATGTTTAACGATAACAAAGTTTTAGGACAATTCGATTTGACTGGAATCCCTCCAGCACCACGTGGTGTACCTCAAATTGAAGTAGCTTTTGACTTAGATGCTAACGGAATTATTCAGGTTTCGGCAAAAGATATCGCGACCAGTAAAGAACAATCTATCAAAATCACTGGGTCAAGTAACCTAAGTGATGAAGAAGTTCAAAAAATGCGTGATGAAGCTGCAGAAAATGAAGAATCTGATAAGCTTAAAAAAGATTTAATTGAAGCACAAAATACTGCTGAGTCAACAATTTATCAAACTAACAAACTTATTGATGAAAACAAAGATAAAATTGACAAAAAAGTAAAAGCTGATATTGAAGAAAAAGTAAAAGCTCTTGAAGCAGTAAAAGGCAGCGAGGATGCAGATACAATTAATGCAGCTCTTGAAGACTTGAACAAATTGGTTCAGGAATTTTCAACTAAGATGTATCAAGATGCAGCAGCAGCGCAAGGTGCAGCACCAGGCGCAGATGCAAAAGCAGCAAGTAGCGACTCATCTAATAAAGATGAAAAAGTTGTAGATGCTGAGTTTGAAGAGAAAAAAGAATAAGTTTTTTCATCAATATTATTTTTTTTTATTTTTTACTATATTTTATAACTAATATTAACTAAAATTTATATTCGAAAACTGGCCATGGCACAAAACAAAGACTATTACAATCTTTTAGGCGTTGACAAAAGCGCAACTAAAAAAGAGATAAAAAAAGCTTACAAAAAGCTTGCTATGAAGTATCACCCAGATCGTGCTCCTGAAGAAAAAAAAGTAGAGTACGAAGAAAAGTTCAAAGAAATTAGTGAGGCAGCATCTGTACTGGGTGACGACACAAAACGTTCTAAATATGATCAGTTTGGTAGTTCAGCCTTTAGTGGTGGCGGCGCTGGTGGTTCTGGTTTTCAAGGTTTTGATTTTTCTGACATCATGTCTCAGTTTCGTTTTGGTGGTGGTGGCGGTGATGATATTTTTGATTCTTTATTTGGTGGCAGAGGTCAACGTGGGCGCCGAGTTTACCAAGGTTCAGATCTTCTTTACGAAATGACTATAACTCTTGAAGAAGCAGCTACTGGTACAACTAAAACAATTCAAATCAATAAATTAGATCATTGTGGTGAATGTAAAGGAAAAGGTGGAACTAATATCTCTTCTTGTTCTACTTGTAATGGTTCAGGCCAAACAAGTACTGTGCAACGAACACCTTTTGGTGCATTCAGGCAACAACGTCCATGTCATGCATGTGGTGGGGAAGGAGAAGTTCCAGAAAATGTTTGCGGACCATGCGGTGGCGAGGGACTTCAAAGAAAGAAAAAGAAACTTGACGTGAAAGTTCCAAAAGGAATAGAATCAAATATGCGTTTAAGATTAACAAGAGAAGGGGAAGCAGGTAAAAATGGCGGACCTTACGGGAATCTGTTTGTCCAAATATCTATCTCTGCTCATAAATACTTTGAAAGACGGTCTGACAATTTACATATCACAGTTCCAATTAGTTTTCATCAAGCAGTTTTAGGAGACGAAATTGAAGTGCATACAATTACTGGAAAAGCAATTTTAAAAATTCCAAAAGGCACAGATTCAGAGACTATTTTTAGAATGAAAGGTAAAGGTATGCCTCACTTACGTTCAACTACTATTGGTGATCAGATGGTTAAAGTCCACATTGAAGTTCCTAAGAAAGTTTCTAAAAAACAAAAAGAAGCGCTTGATAAGTTCAAAGACAACCCAAGTAAAGGTTTCTTCGCAGATTTGTTCAGCAAGTAAACGCTGTATTATTATCTTTTATTAGAATTATTTCTCTAAAACCAGTCTCTCACATAACCATGCATTTCTTCGTGTACTATCCATAGAATCAAAAGTATCGCGTCAATACTAGCAGCGTGATCCTGGACTCCCCATTGTGGACAGAAATTTGTTGCAATTTGTAGTGGCCATAAAAAAGATTTGTATCCACCATACAAACAATCCAAAAATAAATGCATCGTCCATCCAAATGCAATCACAAAAAAGATACTGCTCCATTTACGCCGATCTGCTTTATGTTTAAACACATAGTCAGACGAAAAAATAATTCCAATTAATCCAAATAATAATACAAATGTAAGTGAATGTGAAAATACTCCATGCAAATCAACATGTCCAGAAGAAAAAAACGAAACAATCCAGGAGATTACAATGTCAAAATCAGGTGCTAAGCCAGCTACTCCACCAACTACAATCAAATAGCGAGGAAAATGCTTCTTTCCAAAAACGTAGTGCCGAAGTAAATCTAAAACAACAATTGTGATTAGAACATGTGTTACTGCAAGCGCCATATTATCTACTTGTAGTCTCGGACGCCTTAAGAATCTTTTCCTTATTTTTCAGGCAGTTACCGTTAAATTTATAAATAAACTGCTTACCTACTCAGTATTCCATTATCACTAGCTAAGCTAGGAGGAAATTAATCATGAATCATAAAAAAGCACTCGCTGCAATCAAAGCAGCAAAAGAAGCTCGTAAAGAGCGAAAATTCTCTGAATCCTACGATTTAGTAATCAATCTTAAGAACTTAAATGTTAAGTCAAACCCAGTTAAAGTGGCAGTTGTTATGCCTCATACAACTGGACGTAGTATCAAAGTTTGCGCTTTTGTTGGTCAAGAACTAGCAGAGCAATCAAAAAAATTCTGTGATAAAACAATTACTGATTTCGAATTCGCTAGCTGGAAAGGCAAAATTAAAGAAATCAAAAAATTAGCAGAAGAATATGACTTTTTTATCGCTCAAGCAACTGTTATGGCAAAAATGGCAGGTACATTTGGGAAAACTCTTGGTATGAAAGGGAAAATGCCTAATCCTAAAGCAGGTCAAGTAGTACCTCCAAACGCGAACCTTCAGCAATTAGTTGAACGTCTTGGAAAAACAGTTAGTGTTGTAGCACGTAAAGCAACCAATTTACAATGTATCGTTGGAAAAGACTCTATGAGTGATGACGAAGTTGCAGAAAACATTGAAACAGTCTACAAGACAGTTGTAAAAGCACTTCCAAATGAAGAGCAAAATGTCAAAAAAGTCCTACTCAAATTAACAATGGGAAAACCGGTGATTCTATAATGCCATCCGAAGCGAAATTAAGCCTAGTTAAATCCTTAATCAAGGATATGAAGGAGTTTCCAGTAGTGGCTGTTGTAGATATTGAATCACTTCCTGCACAACAGTTTCAAAAAATGCGTGCAACTCTTAGAAAAAAAGATGTAAAAATTGTTGTAGCAAGAAAAAAACTTCTAACTTTAGCTCTTAAAGAGGCAAAAAAGCCACAGATGGATCAACTTGAAGCAAAATACAAACGTATGCCTGCTTTATTATTTGCAAAATCAAACCCGTTTGCTCTTTATGCAACTATTCAAAAAAACAAATCAGATGCACCTGCAAAAGCTGGAAACATCGCTCCAAAAGATATCGTAATCAAAGAAGGACCAACTAATTTCGTACCAGGCCCTATTATTTCAGAATTAGCAGCTGTTGGAATTAAAACCAAAGTTGACTCAGGAAAACTTGCAATCGTTCAAGATGCTGTTGTAGCAAAAGAAGGCGATGAAATTTCCGCAGCATTAGCTAGTATGCTTAAACGTCTTGATGTTAAACCAATGGAAATTGGTCTTAATCTTGTAGCAGTTTGGGAAGACGGATTTGTTTTCGACGCTAAAACTTTAGCAATCGATGAAGATGAATTCAGAGCAACCATTGTGCAAGCAGCTCAGTGGGCAACTAACCTTTCAGTTGAAGTGGTTTACCCAACTAAAGATAATGCTAACTTACTAATTCAAAAAGCATTTAGAAACGCAAAAGCTGCTGCAATTGAAGCTGCTTATCTTTGTGATGATACCAAAGAAAGTATTCTTGCAAAAGCAGATGCTCAGGCAAGCGCAGTTAAAGCAAAGGCTAAAATGGAATAAGTAAGAAAAAGTTTCAAAAATCACAGTTATTAATATAACAACTAAAAAAAACAAAAAAACATAATTCGAAAATACGAAACAAAATATCGTGAGGAATAATACCATGGAATACGTTTATGCTGCAATGCTACTACATAAAGCAGGCAAAGAAGTAAAAGAAGATACAATTAAAGCAGTTTTAACAGCTGCTGGTGTAACAATTGATGAAGCACGAGTAAAAGCTCTTGTGGCTGCTCTAGATGGAGTAGACATTGAAGAAGCAATTAAAAGTGCTGCTGTAGCCGCTCCTGTAGCTGCTGCACCTGCAGCCGCTCCTGCTGCAGAAGAGAAAAAAGAAGAAAAGAAAGAAGAAGATAACAAAAAAGCCGATGAAGCAGCAGCTGCTGCTTCATCGGCTTTTTTGTTATCTTCTTCTTTC
>ENA-OREN01003326-OREN01003326.1-marine-metagenome-genome-assembly--contig:-NODE-3326-length-15075-cov-4.434725_pt1 | contig 15075 bp, 10 predicted proteins | sample MGYA00248624_ERZ508555 | MGnify/ENA primary metagenome ERZ508555 (study PRJEB26222, sample SAMN06267773) | marine metagenome | isolation source: Saanich Inlet, British Columbia, Canada | place...
ATAGAATTTCATTCATTTCAGAATTTTTCATCAAGTAACTTTGGTAAAAATTACTTTCATCGTTGCTTGCCAGTTGAAGGTTTTTACTTTCCAAAAGATCAGCAAAGACCCGGCTTTTCGATCTCTCGATCATATGGAAACCCTCTCCAGGGTCATTCTCCTGAGAGTAAATTTCTACCAGCTTTACGTAAATGGAGTTTCGATGTCCGGCGAAAACTATTCGTTTCGTATCAGAATCAATTGTAGCCCGTTGCTTTTCTATTAGACTCAATGCGTTCAGATAGAATTCTTTTGCGCCGGAACTATCGCCTGATGCGGATAAACCATCTCCTCTTGCCACAAAAAAATCTAATTGTTCATTCGGCCCCATGAACCTAGCGTATTTTAATTGTTTAAGAGTAAGGCTGCTTTTTTGAATAAAAAAGTTTTCTTCAATACCTTTTTTAGATTCAACATACTTTGCTTGCAACTCCACCACATCAGTTTGATGTTCATATTCGATTTCTTCTCTTTGCGCTGTTCCGCTCTCATGCATTGCAGTACTAATTTTTCCGGTGCCTTCTGCCAGATCATGTATTTGTTGAGAGGATAAGGTCTGTCCTCCATAAGCTGCATTATAGCCATTGGCGACAGCCACCATAGCCAAGGCTGTATACAGCGCCACTTGCCCAACGCCTTCAAGTACTGCACTTCCAAACTTTTTTGTACCACTCCAGAAATCAAGCCACTTCTTGTCAGATAACTGGTCCTCCTGAAGGTTTGCCTTTATTTTTTTCTCAATATCATCGATGAAAAGCTTTTGATCTTCATATCCCTGCTTGACCATGTTCTCAAGTTTCTCAATGGTTTGATCAAATTCATCAAGGTGAGAAATACCTGGCTGAGTTTGGTTCATTTTTAAATGCGACATCCCAACCCAATAATGCAGTCTGCAGAGCAAAACCAAGTTTTCCGGGCTGGTTTCCTCTAGTTGGTCGATGGCTTTTTCTCCAAATTGTATAACCGGAAGGTATTGGTCTGGAAGTGCATTGGGTGAAATGGATGACCAGGAATATTTTGCAATGAGGTAATTTTTTTCTCGCTCAGATAAGCTATTGTCCTGGTTGTCGGATTCCAACCCTTTGAGGACTCCTGATTTCTCCAGTGAAATATTTTGTGGCGAAGGGGATCCAACCCCCAGGTTTTTTTGGAGTAAAGTCACCCTTCTGTGGATACGTTCGCCTGTGGCGAGTAGATCCTCTTTTCTGACCTGCTCGACCATTTTCTGTGGGAATTCCGTTATGAGGTCTGGACGTTCGGCAAGTGTCTTATTCTCAAGATCCCAAATGGCTAAGTTAGCCTCATCCGGTGTGTTTTCTTTTTGTAAGGCATCAGAGGAAAAATAAAATAAATTCGATATCAGTCGATTCTCATTGAAATAGTTTGAGAAAGGCAGTTCTTTTAAATTCCTGTCTTCTAGCGAGGAATATAAATCTTGCGCCTTTTTATTAAACTCGTCGGCCTTTTTAAAGTTGATCAGTTTTGTGGTGTAGAGGTTTGCCAGGTCATCTAAAATGTATAAGCGGGTTTCAAGGTTGAATGACGAGTTGGAATAATTGTTTTCAAGAAATGTTTTCAGGTCAGAAAACATCTTATATTCATTCAAATGTTTTAAGTGGGCTTGAAGTTCCCAGGGAGAGTTGAAACGAGTAGATTTCTGCTCTTCTCCGTGAGAGCGATTGTCACTTTCCAGATTTTCAGTGCCTGCCTTTTTCTCCAGCTTATTCAAGCCGAGAGAGGCCCACACATGGTCGGGCTCTATTTTTAAGGCCTCTTTATATTCTGCTATGGCTTGTTGGTCCTGGCCCAAATTTTCGTGGGCAATCCCAAGATAATAGTGCGCTCCAGGTAAGCTTGGATTGGTTTGGGTGGCCTCCTTTAGATGGGGAATGGCTGATCTATAATCCCCGCTATCTATGAGCTCTTTCCCTTTAATGTATGCTCCATTTTCTTCATCGCTATGTGCCTCTGTGGCATGTGCAATCATAATCAGCATTGTCATGCCAAGCAAAGCTGAAAAGAGCGTTAATTGCCTTAGCTTTATTTTTATGGGCATAAGTTCACCGTACAAATGTAGTCGGGATTACTCCTGACAGAAAACTGTGGGATGAGAGAGCTTCGATAGCAGGACGACCAGAATAAATATTTTTAATTTTCATGGGATTTGTTTTCGTCCTCTTTGTGCTCTTCAGTTATCATTTCTAGTAAGTCCATGGTGTTTTTATAGAACGCCATTGTTAGGGCATGCCGTAACCCTGGAAATTGGCTGTCTGGATGGTTGTAGTTAATGAACGGATAATTTTCTTCCTTTTCAGGGAATTTAAAATTCGCTGCTTTGTGTGAAGTTTTTATCGTTCTGGCAGTCTGTGTGCCGGTGTTATTTTGTATGAGGTAGCGAATCTCTACATAAGCCCTTTGGCAATACTGGTACTTTAAAAGAACTGGCTGTATTAAATAGTGGGAATTAATGCTTTCATTGTCATCAAGTTGGTTGGCGTTCACAGAACTTAACCCCAGGTCTTTAATAAAGACATGATAAAGTCGCCCCAGTTTGTTGGTTGAGTTTTGATTGTTAGGTGAAAAACAATTGTCGCTTGAAAGAGAGCGAATTGATTCTTCAGGGTTTTTTGAATAGACCTCGCCAGCCAAAAAGAATTTGTTTTTTTGCATCCCTTCCTTATTAAGGTCCTTAAGAGAAATAATGGGTGAAAATATGAGCCTTGTTTCTTTTAAGGGAGAGACTACTTTAGCGAGCCTTTCTTTCTTGTCAGAAGCTTCCTCGACTACAAAATCTTGTAATTCAATGTCAGGCATTTCCATGTCCGTAACAAGGTTTTTCATGTTTTCAACGGACTTGTCTATGCTTGCGCATGAAGGAAAAACCAACGCTAATATCAATACTGGAAATAAAGCGGGTATGTTAACGTAGCGAGGTTTTGAAAAGTTATTGAGCAAAAATTTCCAGTTCATCGGGATATTCCTTGATGAGTAACGTGAAATCTTCTCCGGGGTCTCCTTTATTATAGAGAACCTGGTTCTATCCAAATTTTTGGGAAGGGCCTCGGACTGCCGGGCTATAAAAAACAGTCACTATTGGTCTCCCATATTTTCATGCGCTAAGTATTAAAATTTTTACAGGGTCAACGTTATTTATAGCATTTATAGGCCAATAAAAGAAAAATATTCCGTGTGGTTGAAAATTAGACACAGGTTTCGCTTCTCCAAAAAAATATTCTTATTTGATTGATTCCTTTAATAGGTCTGCTAGAAGGGATCTGTAGTGAGGGTAGATTAATGGCGTGTATTCTATGCCCTGGGAGATTTGTAAGCTTTGCATGTTTTTAGAGATAAGCTTGGAACTATTCTTCCAGATAAGAAGTATTTATTTTGCTATTTATGCGATCGTAAGCCTTTTTAAATGATTTTGAGTTTCGTGTTTCTTTGTCCAGTTCATCGAATACATCCTGCTTGCGTCGAGATTTTTTCTTCAAGAATTCCTGATATAGCTCGTACGCTTCTTTTTCAATGGACTCTATTTTTTCTAGCCGGTCATCATATTCCTGTTTAGATATGCTCCCGGTGTTGAACCGGGCGCAAAGTTCCTGATAGCGGACAATTAAGCCCTGCATTGTTTGATCCCAATCAATACCGGTTTTTTTCCCAAAACTGATTTCAGGGCCTGCTCCAAAAAGAAAGTTTCCGACCTTAAATCCAAGGGTAATACGGCCGTCTTCTGATTTATGGACGGAACAATCCTGTTGTTCGACCATGATGTGTTTCGTTCGAGTGTTGTCGAGATACAGCTTGAATGGGTCAGCCAAGGCAAGGGCTGGTATGGATATCATTATGGTGATTAGAAGAAACTTTATGATCGTTTGCATGTTTTCTGTAACCTTTTCGACTTTTAATGGCTTCTAATTCTGCCCTTCATTTCTTCCATCATATCCTCCATCTCATCTTCTACTTGCTCAAACAGGTCCTTCTCCTTGTATGGGTGAACCTCAGTTAAAATTTCTGGTTCATTAGGAGATTCTTGTTTAGATTGAGGAATAATTTCATTTGGTTCTTTGGATAGTTGTTGTTTTGGCTCCGGCTCGATTTCAGTTGGCTCTGGCTCCTGAGTTGGAACAGGGACTATTCCAGCTTTCTCTGTTGGAGCATGTTTTTCTGTAAGAGGGGTGGCTGTCTGTGGTGATAGCATCGCATATTGCTGCGAATAGCCAACGGAACGCATCCATTTCATCGCGACAGTAGATTTAATTGAAAAATTTACATCGGTTATGGTTATGCCGCTCTTTCCTTTACGGGCAATCATTGAGTTGATGCCTACCATATGACCATTCTGGTCAATCAATGGTCCTCCAGAGTTTCCCTTGTTAATGCTCGTCTCTGTCTGGAAAACATCTTTACCGCGAATGCCCTCAAAACTTTCAATAAAACTACTGATGGTTCCAGTGGTTAAAGTCCATAAACCACCTTGTTCGGGGTGTCCTATTGCCAAGACAGGGTCACCTATGGAGGTATTACTCAAATCGGACAGTTCTAGCCGCGGAAGCGACCCAGAATTCTGATGGTCTTGAATTTTTAATATTGCCAGGTCCAGTGAGTTGGAGTAACGAACAAGAGTTGCTTTGAATTTTCGAGAGGTATCTTTCTTTAAATTTCCGGTTACACGTTCAGGCTTTAAAAAAATTCTTATTGCGTTATAGGGTTTTTTTCTTTCTTCATCGAAAATTACATGGGCATTGGTGAGGACCAAGCCGTCTTCACTGACGATAGAGCCTGTTCCGTTACTGGCGTATCGCTGACCACCATTAAATGCAGAGATCAGGACCACAGCCTTAGAAGTTTCCTCATAGATCCTCTTAGGATCAAAATCCCGGCCGGAGGCTGGACCGGTGAAACAAAGGCTGAAAGTAATCAGTGTGATCCAGAGTTTCATTAGGGTTTAGTTTCCTTTTTGGTGACTTCCTGCTCCAGTTCCTCATGGAGTTTGTCTGCCCTTTCCTTAATGGCTTCCCTTACTTCATTGGAGAGTTCCTTATGTTCATCCAGATTTTTTTTGAATGATATGAGGTCCAACCGAGCTAGAGAGAATAATTCATTTCTTCCAGGATGTTCCCAGTGGTCAATAATCAATACCCCTGTGAGGGTCGCGGAAGTTACGGTCTTGATAGCTACTTCCACATTCTGCTCTTCAGATGTGGTTGTAAAATCACCAGATGTAGTGGAAGCCATATAATCCTTGGTCAAAGATTTGGTGTAGAACTCAAATACCTTTGCCAGATCGTTTCTAGCCCGGTCGTCCGCCGCTGTTCTTTGCAGGGAATAGTTTTTAATCCCTGACGCAGAGCCCACGCCATAAAATGCCTTGCCATTAGAATCTTCAAAGGCCCCAGAACTTTTCATTACCCATTCAGGAGGTTCATATTCATTCATTGTGGTTCTTGTGGATTCCGGTGTGCTAGTGCAGGCACTAAACACAACCATGATCGAGAGTAATCCCCAGAGAGCTGCTAGTTTGAGTTTCATTTTATTGCCTCCTACTTGTGTTTCAGTGAAATTATGAAGTCATGCAAAATGCTTACACTAGATTATATTTATAGCGCTTCTTCAAAACCTAGCTTATACAGTACACTTTTCGTGCCACTTGAGAGTTCTGGATTGGATAAGTCCAATTTTACACAAAAATACCATGATGAGTGCTAAATTAGTAAAGAATTCCGATAATCCAAGCTGCTCGGAATAAGTTTTTCGCTAAAGTTGATTTTAAGAGTACAGTTTATGACGCATGGACGCATGGTTCCATGCGCTAATCCATGCATGGATTTACTGAAAACTATGTCACGGGTTCACTTGATCTTTGAGAAATAAGCGAATAAAGGAAATATCTGAGCACTATGGGAAGTTTGACCATATGGGTATGGATATTGCTCTTTAAACAGTCAGGTCGTATCAGAAATTATATTTAGGGGGAAATAATGCTGTTTAGAATAGCCAAAACTCTGGCAGTTTCTTTAATTTTAACCATAGTATCCGGTTGTGCGGGTGGAATAAAAGGATTAGGGGTAGAGCAAGAGACAGTCCTGGAGGAATCATCCCCTATTTCCTCTTCACCTCCGGGCTGGGTATTAGGAAAAGGCCACCCTAGCTTTCCTCAAAACAAGTTCCTTATTGGAATTGGAATTTCTGAAAAGAACTCGGTCTCTGCCAACGAGTCGGCCCGATCTAACCTGGCCAAAAACTTAAAGGTCAAGATCCACTCCACCATGGTGGATGTTTCCACAACAGAGCAGTCGCATGTTGAGTCGGTCATCGAAACAGAAGTAGATACGGTCCTTGAGGGGGTTGAAATCAAGGATGGCTGGCTGGATCAGGGGAAGGGTGTCTACTATTCTCTTGCAACCGTAGAGCGAAGTCTCGCAGCGTCCACCATTCAGGACAGGATCAGAAATATTCAATCCGTACTGCAGCGAAATATGAAAGAGGGAGTGGAAGCTGAAAACAGGTCCGAGGTTGTTACCGCCTTATCAAATTATCTATCGGGATACCAGAAGGCCCCGGCAATATTACCGTTAAAAAGTGCTCTTAACGTAATCAATCGCTCTCGGGAGAATTCTGAATCTCAAAATATAAGCGCGGGCGAATTTGAATCCAAAGTAAAAGGTATTGTCCAAAACTTAAATCTGGCTACAGTTTCTGGGGATAGGCAAATCGTGAAAACTCAGAAAGGTGTAGCGGATCCTCTTGTTGCGAAGGTCTTTCTCCTGAAAGGCGGGAATCAGTCCCCTGTTGCTAATATCTCTGTGGTTTATAATTATGAGACAGGGCAGGGAGAACTGGAGCAGGAAAAAACCAGCGGGCCTGATGGACTGGTACAAACCACCGTTCATAAGATTTCTTCCTATGAGGAATCCAACCATGTGATCACGGTGAAGTTGGACTATTCAAGATTTCTCTCTAATTTCAATGGAGAATTTGTTGAGAAATTTCTTTCACCTCTTAAAAATAAAAGGGCTACTTTCAATTACATTGTACAAACCCCTAAATGGGCTTCAAATAAATCTCAAGCTTGGCGAGAAAGCATTACCGATCTTAGCAATCAGCTCATAAGAAATATTCCTCCAGGAAAAAACCCTCTCCTGGGTGTAATGCTTTTCAAGGATCTAAGATACGAACGGGTTACCCCTTTTAGTCGTGTACTGAATGAGGATATAAAAACCCTACTTGCACGAGCTGAGGATCTTAAATTGCAGGAAATTGAATTTGATGAGGAGCAACAGCCAGGAGAAATTGCTAAAGCCAACGGTCTGGACTATTACGTGAGTGGCTCCTATCGGATGGAGAGAGGGGGGCTTGAGATCAGGTCCCGCTTGATTGATACGCAAACCAGAAATATCCAATCCTCTGCCCATATTTTGATAAAGCGAAAAGAATTGAACCCGGACGACCTGGCGTTGATCGACACCATGGCAGAAGAATTTAAGTCCGCCGAAAAAAAGAAAAGTTATCAAGAGCAACTTGAAAAACTTGTAGCAGCAAAACCTCATAACTCATCGTTCCTGGCCAATGTTTGGACAGATAAAAAGGAATATGAGATCGCTGAGAAAATTGTGTTTTATGTGAAGGCAGAAAAAAATGGCTACTTAACCCTGCTTGATGTCGGACCTAATGGGAATATCACCGTAATTTTTCCGAACAAATATCACAGGGAAAATTTTATTCGGGGAGGGGTTACCTACCAGATTCCTTCACCAGATTATGGGTTCGAGTTTGATGTGCAGGGCCCCGCAGGATTAGAGCGGATCAAGGCCATCATCACCCTGAATAAGGTTTCTCTTTTGAAACTCGATCTGGATAAGGGTTTTCACAGCGTGGAAAGAGAAACTACTCGCGGTACAAGAACCATCCAGGCCCTGTCAAAACAGGTTGATTCTGTGGATAGCTCCTCATGGGCCGAATCCTATTCAGAAATATTCATTTTTAAGAAGGGTGAAAAATATACAAGAGGTTCAAGGAAAATTCCAATCATTCCAGAACCCAAAAAACCCATCGACATGATCGGGACTTTTGGCCTTGAGCAGAATAAAAATTAGCAATTAGGAACTTTTGACATGAAAAAGTCCATCATCCTGGGGTTTGTTGGAGCGGTCATCACCCTGTTGTTGAGTCTGGGGTTTTCTGATCTGTTCCATGCATGGGAACTTAAAACACTGGACGCAAGATTCCAGGTTCGCGGTTCCATCGAAACTAATCCCAACATCATTATGATCGATGCGGACGATGCAAGCGCTCAGCAATTAGGTCGGTGGCCTTGGCCGCGTTCTCTGCATACCCAAATGATCAATTTCCTGAGCAATGAGAATCCTGGGGTCATTGTTTACGATATTCTTTTTTCCCAACCTGTTGATGAAGCTGAAGAAAGGTTACTTGCGCAGGCGACAAAAAAATCAGGGGGCATGGTTTATCCCTTTGCGGCCAGCCTGATAAATTCAGATAAGGCGCTCGGAAAAGTAGCTTTGCCAGAATATTTCCCTGTCACCCAGTTTAAAGAAGCTCCCGGAACAAAGAATTATCTATCTATTGAAAGCGCGATCCTTCCTTTGCCGGGTTTGGTGAAGTTCTCCAGGGGATTAGGTCATATAGCAGCCAATCGCGACCGGGATGGTGTGATAAGGCGCACCCCACTGTTTGTTCGCCATGAAGAGCACATCGTTCCCTCGCTTGCTCTTCAGGCAGTCTTGACCTGGCTGGATGTTTCTCCTGAACAGGTTGAGATTAATGATTCAAAAATTCTTCTAAAGCAGGCAAGCCTTCCCGGTAACCGGGTTGATATTCAAATCCCTGTCGATTCAAATGGCCAGATGCTCATCAACTATGCCGGGAAATGGAGCGAGACATTCAAGCACGCCTCATTTGCTTCTGTGTTAGCCAATGATGAAAAAACAACCGGCAATATGGAAGAAGTGGAAGGGAAATTGATCCTTGTCTCGAATACATTGTCGGGGCAGGATATCAAGTCTACTCCAATTGAAAAAGATTATCCCGGTTCAGGGATTCACGCCAACATCATCAACACCATCGTTACACAAAACTTTCTCCGGGAAACAGGCCAAGGTTTTAATGCACTACTTATTCTATTGTTGAGCATCACCACGGCAAGACTCCTCCTCCTTAGAAAATATCTACTTCAAGCCGTTTTCATTTCAACTTTGTTGGCCGGATACCTGGTTGCCTGTGGCGTGTTCTTCAATTCCGGACTTGTCTTACAAATTGTTTCCCCTCTCTGTACCATAATATTAACGGGTCTCCTCGTGTCCATTTACCAAGCGGGTTCGGAAAAGAAATTATCAGATAACCTTCAGCAGGAAAAGAACCGAGTGGAGTCTCATCTCGTGTCAATATCCGTTGATCTTGCAGTAAAAGAGGGGGAGTTGAAAAAAATACAGGACCAGTTGAGAGGTCTTCAAACAGGTATGCAGATAGGTCAGGAGCGTGGGCAAGAACAGGCACTGCAAATAGATGATTTGCAAAGAAAACTGCAGTTATTGGTCCAGGATAAAGAGGAGCTGCTGGTCCAAAGGAACCAACTGGAAGACAAAGTGTTGGATCTGCGTGTTCATATTTCCTTTGATCCATCCGGCGAAGAAATACTGGAACCGTTGAAACAGGAATGTGGAGAGTTTGGAATTAATACAAGAAGCCAATCGGTTCTGGAGGTATTTAAAAATCTCAAGCAAGTGGCACCGGTTCCATCGCCTGTGCTGATTCTTGGGGACTCCGGTACGGGCAAGGAACTGTTCGCAAAGGCTCTTCATTTATTGAGCGATAGAAAAGGAGAATTTGTTCCTGTCAACATGGGGGCCATCCCAGAGGGATTGTACGAAAGTGAACTTTTTGGTCACATGAAAGGGTCTTTTACCGGGGCCGTAACAGACAAGAAAGGGAAGTTTGCACAGGCCAGCGAGGGAACGATATTCCTCGATGAAATTGGAGAAATCAGGCAGGACCTGCAGGTTAAGCTACTCAGGGTATTGCAAGAGAAGGAAGTCCAGCCTGTAGGAGGTAAGGCAATCAAGGTCGATGTCAGGATTGTTGCCGCTACTAACAAAGATCTTCAAAAGGAGATAGAAGGAGGGGAGTTCAGGCAGGATCTGTTTTACCGGCTAAACACGGTTACCCTAAAACTACCTCCGCTGAAAGACCGGAGGGAGGATATTGAAATTCTTGTGGAGCATCTGATCAAAAAATACTGCGCAGAATATGGAAAGGATATTCAGGGAATTTCGGACAAGGCAATGCGGGTGATATTGGATCATGACTGGCCTGGGAATATTCGTGAACTGGAAAATATCATTCAACGTGGAATCACTTTCGCCACTGGAGAATTGATTCAAGAAAAGGACTTGGGAATGGATCAAGCCAAAGCCGAAGTCAAAAGGCCCCTATTGAAAGCTAGCAAAGCGGAAGGAGATGAGCTTCTTTTGAATGCTTTGAGGGAAAATAATTTTGAGATAAACCAGACAGCCACCAGATTAAAGATGCATCGCAATACCGTGACAGCGCGGTTCAAGGGTATTTGTTTTGATATGCTAGTCAGGCATGGAATGGACGATGCGGTAAAGGAAATTGCAGAAATCCCTTCGCACTATGAAACCGTTATGCAGATGCTCAGCGAGTACTGGAAAAACTTGATTAATACAGTAGAAGAATTTGAAACAGAAGCAGAGGCCATCAAGGCAGCTTTGAAACGCAACAAAAACGTGCCCGCGCAATATCACGGAGCCATTGAAGAATTGGTCCGTGTTCATTGTGAGGGAAAAGAAAAGAGTGCAAACTCATGAGACCCAAACTTAATATAATATTAATGGTCATTATTTTAATTTTGAGCATTACTGTTTTAAGCATAGCAGAAGAAATGAAAACTGTTTCGTGGATCACAGAAAAGGAAGCTGCGCTGCCTGCCATGAAACCTTCTAAAATAGGCACGAAAGGTCAACCGGAGTCTGATGAGCTATTTCAAGTTAAAAAGCAGTCTATGGCTGGACCAATCATAATAGTTGAGAAACCTGACCCGGATCAACTCTATGATGACCTGATCGACGTCCTTATAAATTTTGACCGGAACCCGATTGGTGAACCCGTGAATATGGAGTCTCTAAGGATCATTTATTTGAAAATGTTCGGCATTGACATCACGGACCGGATACGTCCTTATATTAAGGAAACCCGCATCGATGCCAATGGGATCAAGTTTCCCGAGGGAGAGCATGAGTTTGAAATCCGCATAAAAGATATTGAGCAGATGGAGAGTTCTGAAATTTTCAAGATCAAGGTGAATTGAGGAATTTTTATGAGGAAGTTTGCTTGCATAATTTGTATTGCTGTGCTTTTCACCGGATGTCAGACGCTTGACCACACAACCGCTCCAAATTTCAGTGATTACCAGCTTTGTGATTTTCTGACCCCAAATTGGATTACTACTTCAGACGAAAGGATGGCAGTTTTAAGTGAATTGAGTAATCGAAAAATAACATGTAATGGGGGGCCTATCCATGAAAATGGTAGTGCTGGAGCTTTAAAATCTCCACCTCCAGTTGTTCCGCGCCCTTCAATTAAACAGCAGGCAGTATCGGGTGGGACAGGATTTCTTTTCAGCTCCAAGGACTATGTGATAACAAACTATCATGTTGTAAGGGGAGCAAATTCAATACTCGCGAAATTTACGAACGGGAAAACGGTTGAGGCCGTGGTTGTGGCCAAAGATCCTAAGAATGATATAGCGATCCTGAAGCTGGAAAAGTCTCCTCCCTTGTCTGCTACACCCATAAAGCTGGGGGACTCATCACAAGCTAGGACTGGAGAGAAGATTTTTACCATTGGCTACCCGGCTTCTAAGATCATGGGAGAAAAACCCAAGTACTCTGAGGGAGTAATCAATTCTATGACAGGGTTGAAGGATGACCCAGCTTTCTTTCAGGTCAGCGTACCTGTCCAGCCTGGGAATAGTGGAGGGCCATTGTTTAATGAACGGGGAGAAGTGATTGGAATCACAACAGCATCGTTGTCTCTTCTGGCGATTGATGCCATGGGGGCAATACCTCAGAACGTTAACTATGCAATCAAATCGTCGTTTGTGAAGAATCTTCTGTCAACGATTCCCGAATTGATGATTGCAAACACGGGTATTGTTGTAATTCCAAATGAACCTGGAAATTCGCTCCCTGATTTTATAGAACAGGCATCTAAAAATATTGTCCTTATAGAGGCGAAAGAGTAAATGGGTAAATACTATAGATTTATATTTGTGCTTATCTTTTTACTGGTTTTTATGACGGCCTGTGCTAGCCCTCCAATCAGAAAAGAAGATATAAGAGTCCGTTACAGTTCAGGGATAGTGGAGGCTTTAGGTGATACTCAACTCATCATCCATATGCGACCTGAGGACAGAAAAAAAACATACCCAATTAGAGCCTCGCTAACTAGGCAAGTCATGGGACATTTGGAAGAAGGACTCATTATTGAATCTGCCGCAATCAAGACATTCTCAAAAGTTTTCGGGAAAGTAAGCTCTTCAGAAAGTTCTAAAACTTCAGATTTAGTGATTACTGTTTCTGGGATTTCGGATATAGAGTTAATGAATGGCATTTATACAGCCGAAGCAAGCGCTATCGTTGCATTAGCCAGCGGAATAAAACTAGGTGAATACGAAGCCACTGGCAAAGCCACCCATATTACAGTTAAAGATAAGAATGTATTTGAACTAGCCTATGTAAAGGCATTCGTTAAAATATTAGAAGCAATGCTGAAAGATGAAAGGCTAGCAGGATACTTTGACAATGGGTTTGGTAATTTGGAAACAGCAAACCTTGCACCTCAGACTGTCACTCCATCCGCAGAGCAAACACCCCAATCAGGAACAGGATCAGGCTTCTTTGTTTCCAAGCTGGGCCATGTGATTACCAATGCTCATGTAGTAAAGGGTTGCAACAAGATAACTGTAGGAGATAGTGCCAATAAACAAGTCCCAGCCGAGATTGTCAACACAGATAGAAGCAATGACTTAGCCCTTTTAAAATTATCCTCCCTCGAAATGGCTTCCGCAGAAAGTAAGTCTCTTATCCAAAAACTAAACATTGTAGTTGTTCCTCTTGCATCCAAAGGCTTGTTGAGATCCGAAGATGTAAAACTTGGTGAGGAGGTTTTGGTTGCAGGTTTTCCATTCGGTGATTTCTTCAGCAACAGCATAAAAGTTACTAAAGGTATCGTAAGTGCCGAACGAGGTGCTGGTGATGATTCAGGCCAGTTTCAACTGGATGCCGCAGTGCAACCGGGTAACAGTGGTGGGCCAATCTATGATAGCGGTGGGAATATTGTGGGTGTAGTTATTTCTCAACTTGATAAGATGAAAGTAGCTAAAGCTATTGGCTCAATGCCAGAGAATGTAAACTTTGGTATCAAAGCATCTACGGTAAGACAGTTTTTAATTTCCAGCGGGCTTCCTTCAAAAAAGGCTGGGCAGACTGAAGAAAAATCCACCGAACAGTTGGCAGAGATTGCTACCAACCAGGCATTGATGGTGGTGTGTCATCATTAAGAACCAACCATTATTACAGCGATGGATATGAAGAAATTGACTTTAGGGTTACTGATTTTAACAATGCTCTTTTTCCTTGGTTGTGCTGGAAAAACTATTAACTTAAAAAGCTCAATGGTTGGAATTCCAAGTCCATATAAGACTAAGGTAGCTCTTTATTTTGAATCATATCAATACGGCGTAGTTCCCGCCGGAGGTATTTTGTTTGATCCAAACCTGTTTAGAGAAAGGGCACGGAGGTCAAAAAATTACGTCCAAGACGTGTTTTCTCAGGTCTTTTCAGAGGTTGAAATAGTTTCTAGTCTGAGGGAAGTAGAGAAAACGCAGTCATCATTAATAGTTTTGGTTAAATTTAGTGGAACAACTAAATTATTGATACGAGGTGAAGCTACTGTATTAGTTTTTGATAAAAATGGTAAAGAACTTTTTTCTGGTTACAATAGTTCGTCGACTTTGAATTGGAATGCCACAAAAAAAGATTTTCAAGATGCCGCAATAAATGTCTTTCTTCCCATAGCCAAAGATTTAAGCCAAAATTCACAAGTTGCAAGTTACATTAAGTCGGAGCAAACATCTCATTATGCCAAGCAGTTTACAGAATCATCTGGAGTGAGATCCTCAGCTATACCTTCTCCACCTATTAAGGCACAGACACCCCAGTCAGGAACAGGATCAGGCTTCTTTGTATCTAAAATGGGACACGTGATTACCAATGCGCATGTGGTGAAGGGTTGTAATAGGGTAACAGTTGGCGACAATGCCAATAAGCAAGTACCGGCTGAAATTATTAATACCGATAGAAGCAATGACCTAGCATTATTAAAACTGTCTTCCCTCGATATGGCTTCTGTTGACAGTAAATCCCTTATTCAAAAACTTAGCATTGCAGTTGTCCCTCTTGCTTCTAAAGGATTGTTGCGTTCCGAGGATGTAAGGCTTGGCGAGAAGGTATTAGTTGCCGGTTACCCATTTGGCGATTTCTTCAGCAATACCATAAAGGTTACAACGGGAGTAGTGAGTTCTACCCGTGGAGTGGGTGATGACTCAGGGCAGTTTCAACTAGATGCCGCTGTGCAACCGGGCAACAGTGGTGGCCCTATCTATGATAGTAGTGGGAACATCGTAGGTGTAGTTATCTCCCAACTGGATAAATTAAAAGTGGCAAAAGCCATTGGCTCCCTCCCAGAGAATGTGAACTTTGGTATCAAGGCTTCTACGGTTAGACAGTTTCTGACATCCAGCGGACTTCCTTCAAAAAAGGCTGGGCAGACAGAAGAAAAATCCACCCAACAGCTTGCAGAGATTGCTCAGAATCAAGCATTGATGGTTATGTGTTTACAGTAGATATATGACGACATGCAATTGCTATAGATGACCAGCGATGGTATCGCTTGATGTACTTATTCCAAATGAGCCGCCAAGCACGAAGGCGCCAAAAC
>ENA-OREN01003328-OREN01003328.1-marine-metagenome-genome-assembly--contig:-NODE-3328-length-15072-cov-7.672224_pt1 | contig 15072 bp, 16 predicted proteins | sample MGYA00248624_ERZ508555 | MGnify/ENA primary metagenome ERZ508555 (study PRJEB26222, sample SAMN06267773) | marine metagenome | isolation source: Saanich Inlet, British Columbia, Canada | place...
GTGTTTCTGCACTCGGCAGTTCCACGAGAAGGGTCACGAATGATATTCATAACGCCTTCCTTCTTTAGTTTGCGAAGTGCTCGTCTTACGAATGCTTCCGAAGACTCTCCGCTTCTAATTCTCTCTTCAAATAAACCTTTTCCTTTATCTCTCATTTTGTTCCTTTCGTGTTAAAGTATCTTGGTTATGTAATCTGATTTTAAGTTTTTGGCGTTAATTATCTTTGCGCCATTTTCTAATGTTCCATTGAATGAACCTATGGAGTCAATAATGCCGTCTGTTGCGGAGGTGTCTCCATCTCCCATTTGCCACCAGCTTATAATGCTGTTAGGGTCTGAAAATTTGTTCATGTCTTTTACTCTTCCTGAACCAGCAACTCCAGCCGTTCCGCCGAAGACTTCGAGAGCCTCCGTGGATGTAAGTTCTTTGTTAAAGATAACAACATCAGCCATTTGGTCTTCAAAAGCCTGACCTGCTACTGGTGGTTCGTTGTTGGTGTTTCCAAGAAGAAGAGGCTGTGTGGTCCTGACCATGCCCTGGTAATCTCCATTCTCAGCCTGCGTTGCAGCAACAGTGAGACCGTCCACATAATATTTCATCGAGGGTGTGTCTTTATCCCCATTGTAGGTGAAGATTATATTATGCCAAGTGTTATCGGACAAGACGGCTGCATTTGAGTCCAATCTCAGTCTATTGCTTGTGCCAGTTGAAGTGTAAAGGAAGGTTTGCAGTGTCCCAGAGGCATGTTTAAAGATGTATTCTGTTTCCGTCGTTCCACCAGAAATAGCCTTCGTCACAAAAGGTCCGTTAGATGCTGAGACGTCTGTCATGAAAGCCCACACAGAGAATGAGAAAGGCTTATCATTACCTGCACCATCTGTAAAGCTAAAATTGTCGTAGTCTCCGATTAAAACGTGGTCAGATTGACCAGCGGCAGTGTCTCCGTCAAAAAAGATAGATTTGGTGCTCATTGGTGCAATAACTCTACCTGTAGGTCTGCCCCAAATTTGGCGTAAAGCTCTTTCTGTTCCGTCTGGATTTATAACAATTGAGTTTGGGTCGACCATTAGTTTGCTCCCGCTGATGGTTCGTGGTCCAAGACAGCCGTGACGAGAATAGAGATTGCATCGTCAGGTGCGCCTGCAACACCCTGTGTCAAAGCTGGACCTGTGTCGAAAATGTAAGGCTCGTTTCCTGCAATGTCGTAGTCAAATTTTTGAACAAGAATAAATAAAACTTTAGACCTCGAACTGATTGTTGCTGTCTCGCCTACATTGATTTCAATAAAGTTGCTCAAAGTAAGAGGTGTTGCGATGGCACCACCGTTGGTGGCTTGAACATCCTGGTCTTCTGCCAAAAGAGCAACCTTGCATCTAATGCCTGGGTCTCCTACCTCTAAAGCCTCTGTTGGGTTTGCCCCTTCTCTATACCACGCTTCTTCAATTAAAACTTTTGCGCTTCTTATTGTGCTTGGAAACTCTACCATAATGAGTTCGCCGCCGTGACCGTCAGCATTTGCATTCCAGTCAGGCGAGAAGACGTCCTTAAGATTAATCTTGCTTGTATCTATTTCACAAGTCAATCCGTCGGCACGAAGATATCCGCTGTCTCCGCCTATTCTGATAATTCTCTTAAAGAAAGGCTTTCCTGCTTGTAGCTGCGTGGCAGCAGAGCCACCACGGATAAAAGTCCTTGCCATTACTTTTTATTACCTTCTGCTAATTTCTTCCAAGTATTACCGAGGGCGTTTGTAAGCCCGTCGATGTTTACACCTGGGTCGTTAGGGTCAACTCCGTCAAATGCTTTATATCCGCCTGAGTTTTTGGAAGCTGAACCGCCTTTCTTTAAAGGTTTGGTTCCCTCGAACACATCGACGCCGTTATAAGACGAAGAACCGATGGCGTCAAGAAGTTTCTTTTTATTTTCTAAAACCTTTTGTCTCTCGGCTTGATTGATTTGATTCGTTTGTTGTGGGGCTGGTTGAACCTGTTGCTGAACAGGTGCTGTTTGGCGAGTCTCAGTCATAAGCCCACCTTGAACGCCAGCAATAACTTCTGAAATAACCTTAGACAATAAGCCACTTGACAAGAGTGCGTCTTTTACACACTCCTCTACGATAGGCTGGATAATGTTCTTTAGTTCTGATTTCTTCAATTTTAGTCCCTTACGATGTCGTTTAGTAATCTGTTAATTTTGTCTGCTTTAGTGTAGACGTTTGTTGTTTTAACTTTGCCCTCGGCTAAAGACATAAAAGCTCCGATAGTGGAAGGGTCTGAAACAAAGTCAAAACAGATAAGGTTGAAGTCGTCTTCAACAACAGTGTTGCCTTGCCTATCCTCGTGAACCGAACCCATTCCTCTTGAGGAAATGCCGAGCGTAACGTTTGACTGAACAAGAGACTGGAGAATCTGCCCCGAAGGTGTGTTGAGGATTTTACACTTCCCCATTACACTGTCACCGTCCCACCAGATTTGAGTCATAAGGTGTGAAACGTTCTTCAAGTTTACAACAGAATCTTCTGGGTGGTCTAGCTCACCAAGTGCTCTATTCTCTCTTACCACTTTTTGATAGTTCTCCACTTCCCTTTCCAAGACTTCTCTTGGATAGACTCTACCATTTTGGTTTTTTGCTTTTGCTCTCTGGATAATGCCAGTGAGATACATTGCTTTTCCGTCGGCAACTTCTCGCTTTTCGCTTTCAGTTAGAAAGTCCTGGCACACTCCGCCTTCGCAAAGCTCATAATATTCTCTTAGTAGAACTTTATTGTTCATTTGTCAACTCCATAAATAATAAAAAGCAGGCTCTCCCTGCTTGGGTTTACTGCCTTTGCAGCAATTACGAACAGGCTGTAACATCCATCTTTTGTTTGCCATTGGAAACCTCGCTTTCATTTGCTTATTTTTAAGCCATTATCGTCAAACAACATTGAAAGGATATAAGAAGTTCCAGAACTCAAACACCCAAGCAAGATTGCCGTTAATGGACTATAATCAAAACTAAATAGTTCGGTTTGACGATTTAGACTCCATAAAAGCAAACCAATCCAAAAACCTAGACACATAGGGCACCTGAACAGTTCTCCTAGTTTTCCTTTGGTTGGTCTTATGGGGTTGAAGATAGAACCATAGACTAGAATCTGTGTGAGCCCGAATGCGGATAAGATAAAGTAAATGAGGGGGAGCACTTGACTTCCTTTCTAGTAAACTCTATAGTAAGACTTGATAGCGGGATATTTTGGAACAGTTCCCTTTTCTGCCTCTTGAGGAACCTCGCCGAGTTCTGTCGAGTCTTCCTCTGAAGGCTCTGTGACCGACTGGACCATAGCGTCCTCAAGTGCGTCGTCGTGAGCGTAGTAAGGCTTTTCTTCTTCGATAAAACGACCGATAGAATAGATAACTACTTCTGTTTCGTTTGCTCCGTTAGTTGCTTCGGGATAGGTCGCTTGGATTGTTCCATAAACGTTTCCTGCTTGAACAGAGTCTCTAACAAGAACACCCTTTCTACCGAGGAAGTCGAATAGTCTGTCCTGGGCTGCATAAACATCGTCAGACATTTCATTCTTAGGGAAAGCAAGGACTTGCTTCTTTTCTGGCTGAACTACGATGTCTATATCTGCGTGGTCGAAAATAGCATAATCGCCTGATAGGGTTTTACGAAGAGCCATTTTCATTTTAGGATTATAAACTACGTTCTTCTCTTCTGGCTCGCCAATCTGAACTTTGATATCTTCATTCATTTGTCTCTACCTCACGGACAAGACCTTGAATCTGCATAATCTTTTTGATAGCAGGTTCATCAAGTTTAGTTTCAGTCAGGCTGTCTAAGAACTCCAAAACCTGCTCCGTCTTCTTGACCATTTCTGGGTCAGAGCTAATCTCTTTCGAGTCAAGTGAAGAACGGACCTTATCCCGAAGTCTTCCGACTTCTTCGTTTAGGTAGGTCTTGAGAGAAATGCCGTTGTCTGAAACAGAGTAAATGTATTTTGAAACAACTTGTTGCTGCTCTTCGTGAAGCTTTCCTGCATAAGCTTTATTAAACTTATTTGTAAAAGTCTTATAAGCGATAGAGTCAATGTGCTCTAAGATTTCTTTTTCAGTCTTTTCTTCTGCCTTTGTCATCTCTGTGAGAAGCTTGTCCTCAAGGATAACTTTCTCGCTAGGAGAAACGTTGTCGGCGAATAGCTGACCAATAGTAGCCATAGTCTTATAGTTTGGAACAAAGTTAGAATAAACTTCTTGTCCCAACTCTACGTTAATCTTCTTTATAAGTCTAGACTGCTCTGAAAAGATGTTCTGAGTGTTCAGCCTATCTCTGTCTCTACGAACTTCTGAAATGATTCTCTTTGCAAAGTCCGACTCTGCCTCTTTAAGCTCCATTAGAACCTTATAGGACTGCAAGTCTTTGTAAAGAACTCCACGTTTGGTGAAGTGCCTTTTGATAATCTTTGCGATTTTTGTTTGTCTTTCAGAGTCATTGGCTACTACTGACTTAGCCATTTCCTTGATAAGAGTTTCAAATAGGAATGCTGTGTTTCTCTTTTTATTATGCTTAAACTTCATTTTGTTTGTTATCCTTTTAATTGCTTATTATTCTTCTTTTCAAGTTCTTTCACAATTGACTTGACTTGCCAGTCGGTCAATTCTTGATTCACTTCAAGAAGCAATTTTTCGTCTGCGTCAGTGTAAGTAGTTTCATTACCCTCGTAAATGCCACGAGAAAGGGACTTCAAGTCAGACATTCCTGGCATTACATTACGTGGAGTGTTGGAAGCAGTTTCATCTGACCATTTAGACTTTATAGAGCGAGTTCGAGCGCCCGATGGACGTGAGTCGACTTTCTCTGGGTGGTAAACTTTTCCTTTTGCTCCTGGTGTGAGATATCCATCTCGTTTACCTGGTGCTGCGAGAAGTGCTGACTCTGGCTCATCTCCACCTTCGTCTCCAAGGTCAAGGTCGTCTCCGCCTTCGTCACCGAAGTCTTCGTCTCCACCAAAGTCTCCTCCGCCGCCTTCGCCGCCTTCGGGAGCCTCACCTGCTGCTTCAATAGCTGCGGTAAACTTAGAGTCGTGAAACATCTCTCTTTGAATGCGAATAACTTCTTCTTCTGTAAGTCTAAAAATGTTTCTATAAACCCAAGCCTTTGAGAAGTAGCCTTCTGTTGCTGAATCAGCAACCTCGAACTTAGTCTTCATGTGCTCTAACTCTTGCATCGCTGCTATCTGTGAAGGGTTGTTTAGTCTTAGACCGAACTTAGTCAAGTCCTCGCCACGATAACCAAGAGTGTAAAGGTGGATAATTCCAACCTTTTCTAACTCTGCGATAACAGAACGCTGAAGTCTTTGAATAGTTCTTGCAAAGCGAATGTCTTTTTGTGCGAGTGTTGCCTTATCCTCGTCTGCTCCCTCTGAACGAGAAAGATAAGACTGTGGAATTTTGAGTGCTGCGAAGAGTTTATCTCTTAAATATTTTACGTCATCGATGTCGCCTGTGTAGGTTCCACCTGGAAGTGATTCAATCTTTGTGCTCTCGCCGCCACGGACAGGAATAAAATAATCCTCGTCAATAGAAAGTGGGTTGTAGCGAAGGTCAACACGTCCAGTATTTGCGTCAACAACTTGATTTTTCTTCATAGTTGTTACGACCTTCTGCATGTATTGCTCTACGTCTTGTGGAGAAATGTTACCGACGTCAACATAGAAAACTCTTCGCTCTGGTGAGCGAGTGATTCTGTAAGACATCATAGCGTCTTCTAAAAGGTGAAGTTGTCGCCAGATGCGTCGTGCTGGTTCTAAAATAGAAGTTCCATAAGGAGCATATTTGTCATTACCTAAAATGCGGAAGTGTGCTACCTGCCAGTTCTCAAAAGTAAGCCCAGCAGAATTCCACTGGTATTGGACATAGTTGGGGTTAGTTGGGTCTTCGCCTTCTAATCTTTCTACTTCTGCTGGTGGTAGTGGAATAAATGACTTGACGCCGATTTTATCGTCGATGTCAACATAGAGAAAATAGTCTCCATATTTACACATCGTTCGACACCAGCCGTAAAGGTTGAAGTCAACGTTTAGGACGTTATTATAAAGAGACTCTAATGTAGATTTAATCTCTTGGTTTGGGCACTCAATGTTTATCATATTGTTGAGTTCGTTATGATAAGTCATTTCGTCTGCATAGATATCTAAGGACGATGCGATAATAGGCTCGAACTCCATTTGGTCGAAGTCGACATAACGCTCAAAGCGGACTCGGTTGTTCATCGCATCTGAGTTTATTTGCTCGAATGGGTTGTACTGGTTCTTCTGGAATTGCTTACCAGAAGCAGAGGTGAAGCGAGTGGCGTAGTTGTCCATCGCTTTTCTCTTGAATTTTCTTCTGTTCTGCTGTCGCCTATTTACAATAGGTCCAGAGAATAGTCTCGTTAAACGCTTAAATAAAGCCGAGTCTTCGTTTTTGATATTATCGTCTGCCATCTATTTTACCCCTTAAAAAGACCAGGGAAGTTGGTCATTATTTCTTTCATTTGTTGAACCCCATTAGGTTCCCCATAGTTTACCATACCTGGAATAGTTGTGTTAAGCTTTGTTTTAGAAGTAGTCATTGCTCCAAGAAGGGCTCTCTTATATTCAGAGTCCCTCTGGTTAGAAACCAATGCCGTGTCCCTTACCCAACAAGCAATAGCCATAGACATTACAAGGTCATCGTTATAACCTCTCATTGCCTCGGGCTTGCCATTGTTCCAGACGAATGTCTTCAATTCATTGTAAAGACGATTCGATACAATGCTAATTAGGTCATTTCTTATAAATTCTTCTAACTTGGCGATTATTAGTGGTCTTGTTTTCATTGAAGTTGTAAAACCGAGAACAGAACGGCTGTTAGACCTTGCTGCGGATGCGTCGACATATTCGTGAGTTGACTTGATAGAATAGTAGAGGTTTGGGTAAACCATTTCTTCTAACTTCGTTAGAACGGAATAACCGACATTATTATTCTCCACAACAAGCAGACACCCACCATAGGATTTGCCTACGTCTGCCAAAAACATAGCGTAAGTGTCTAGGTCGACCTTGCCTTGGTATTCCGCTGCTTGAGTCATCTCTGTTACGTTTATAACTTGGAATGCTGAAAAGTCCTTACCGTCTCCACGGGCGACGTCCGCTACAAGTAGATAAGAGTGCTCTGGGTTGTAGTCTTCCCAGATATAATAGTTTCTATCAAACCCTGCTTTGTGAGGAGGTGGAGTGATAGCGTTCATTATCCTTTCTATGTCCTCGGTGTTAATAACCGTTTCACCAGACATATTGAAGTTACACTCTAGCTCTTGTGCGATTTGCCTACGAGACATATTTCTCGTCTCTTTATCGAACCAGTTTTGGTCTCTGTCTGGGTGAACGTCCCAAGGAAGACAAGTAGGGTGAAAGTCGTTATTAGATTCTTCCGAGTCAACATAGGTTTGGTGAAACCAGTTTCCGACACCATTGGGTGTGGAGAGTGCGATGCAACGACCACCAGTTGATAGTGTGGGATAAAGACCTGTCCATAATTCTGCTAAACCTTCAACGTGTGCTGCCTCGTCTATTACAAGAAGAGATAGTGCTTCTGAACGACCAGCGTCGGCTGATGTGGAAGTTGCTTTGATTTGTGAGCCATTAGATAACTCGAAAGAAGTTCTATTGTCCACAGAGATGTTTGCTATTCGCATCCACTCTGGAACGTTTCTCATTATCGCTTTTACCTTCTTTACCAAGTTGGCTGCTGTGCCGAACTTTGTAGCCATAACAAGAACATTTTTATCTTTGTGAAACAACATCATCCAAACAACATAACCTGCTGTTACGGTTGAGATGCCCAACTGGCGTGCTTTTAGAATAACGTTGAAGCGATGGTCGTTGAAGTCTCGTAAAAGTTCGTCTTGGAAGTCGTAGGTTCTAAACGGAATAGACCCGTGCATCGGATGTGAAATCTTTGCGTAGTTGTTTAGGAAGTAAACGGGGTCTTTGCCGCATTGGACGATTTCAGATAAAATCTTTTTCTTGGTGAGTTGATAAGACATTCAAGCCTGTGCTTTCTTTATGATGGTTCGCCTACGAAACCTGCATCGATGTTTTCGATGACTTTGAGCAATAGTTCTTTAAGCTCTTTGTTAGAAACTCCTTCATCAAAAAGGGTGTTTAGAATCGCTTCTATCTGGCGCTCAGACTCCTCCGCAACGTTCTCGTTCATCACGTTACCTTCTAGTTCTCTTGCTGCTGCGTGGAGTGCGAGGGCAACATCTTCTGTTGAAATCTCGTAATCACGGGTTGCTCTCTGGATAAGGTTTTTAATGTCGTTATCAAGGTAAGCTCCAACGCCTTCGTTCTGGTGGAGTCGAACTTCTTCCTTGATGATTTCTTTTAGCCTTGCTTTTGAAATCTTCATTATCCGTCCTTCCTTTTGTCGTTAGGGGCTTTGCCTTTTCTTCCAAGTTCAAGCCATTTTTTGATAGCGTCATCAACGTTGTCTTCTGAAGGTTCGCCAACTGCGACAACACCTTCACCGAATGAAGTAATTGTGTAAGGGCAAGTTGCCTGAACCCAGCATCTGTGAGCGCCGACGGTTTGAACGATAGCGTCCATCTCGCCTGACTTCTTTAGGTTGAGGGCAGAGCCTGTAACCTTTTTATATTCTTTCTTGAGGAAAGAAGAAATGTCAGCAATCATTTGCTCCATCTCTGACTCAAAGCCACTTGCCTTTGCTTCCTTCATTGTAACTTCGCCGTGATACTTAATAAAGAGTGTATCACCAGCCATTGCGATTTTGAAGCCATCCATGACTCTCTTATCAGTAATCGCTACATCTTCTTCTCGCTTCAAACCAATTTTGATTGGTTCGCCGTTTTCATCAACAGCGCCGTCGTAGGTGTTCGCCATTACTTGCGAGATTCCCTGAACGATTTCTAATACATCAGCCATCTTATTTCTCCTTGTTTGGACGCCAGCCAGACTTCCATCTGTCTTCACGATTTTCGACATAATCTATGTAACAGGTAAAGCAACATTCGAACTTGCTCATATAGACATCATCCTGTTTATTGAATGAATAAGTAGTGCAAACAGGACAAGTTCTATTGCTACCCTTCATAAGTAGTTTCTTTGAAACAAAAACGCCATCAGCTATTTCTACTTTTTCTTTCTTGTCTTCTGCCTCTCTGGACTTTGTAGCAGCAATTTTGAGCTTTTCTAAATGCTCTTCTTCTTGCTTATCCGTCCATCCTTGGGCTGGTGACTTGATAGCCTCTTCGCCGTACTTCTCTTTTATCTTTTGCTCAATCTTGGCTACAAGATTCCAATCTTTATCTTTACTCATTTATTCACCGCATAAGTTATTCCAACAGTTGTGGCAACACCAACAACAAAAGAAGCAATAGCTACCACTGGAACAAACCAAGAGTTGTTATTCTTGTCTATGATTTCTTCCAGCCTATTGATTCTTTTATTCTTGACCTCGACGAACTGGTTTAGCCCGTCCATTTCTGCCTTTAAAATAGAAACATCTTTGTTGTAGAGAAGTTCCTTTTCGTCTAATTTCAGTTTACAGTTATTCTCGCATAGTTGGACGTCTAAGAGCAAGTCAGCCTCAATCTTGGCGAGTGCTGCTTTTGTTAGCAAGATGCCCGTGAAGGGGGCTTCCTCGCCCTTATTCAGCCCTGTTATGTTTAGTTCCTGACTTATAACATAGGTAGGAGCCAAAGTCAAGGAAATAGTTATCAAAATAGATAATAGTTTCAAGTTATATCCTTTCTAAACCAAAACGTTTTGCGAAGTCGTCAGCAATCTCTTCTACTGGCTTATCTTTGTTTTCCTCAATAGTTTTTTTGAGTTCTGCTCGGTTCGCTTTCTTTATTTCTTTTTCTTTTACTTTATATCTTTCTTGGAGAAGTTGCAAGCTTTTTTTATAGTTTTCTAAAATCTTTTTTTCTTTCTCTCGTTGTTCTCGTAGGACTTTGAGTTGAGTCTCGTAGTCGTCACGTTGAGCTTGGAGCATGTCCTTCAAACCCTGCTTGCCGCTGTTACCAGCGAAGTAGCTGATAATAACGACAACAGAGGCGAAGGGAACCCACCAGTTGGCTTTGAGCCAGGTCCAGAACTTTATCATCCCTTTAGCTGCTTTACAAGGTCGACTGCCGCTTGTGAACCAATGTAAACCATTGTAAGCTGTGTCCAGTCGCCTGATGATAGAACTCCGTAAAGAGCCAAGCCCGAAGCTGTTAGCCAAGCAAGAAACTTGCGTGAAATAAATCTTTCAACGTGGGTGTCCATAAATGCTTTTAGTTGTGTCATCATATTATCCTCCAGTGGCTTTCGCCAGTTAGAGTAAATAGTTACTGATTAACAAAAGCAAACTTGTCCTTCTTCTCGATTACTATCTGTAGGTCTACCGAGTCTTTCAAACTATCCAAGTGGGAAATAAGGATAACGTTCTTGAAATGAGACTTCACTAGGTCCAAGATGCGGATAAAGCCTTCCATATTCTCTTCGTCGAGTGCCGTCCCTGGTTCGTCAAGAATAAAGACGTCTCCGATAGGAAGAGAAGAAACGTTCATAAATGCAAGGCGAATAGCCATCGCAGAAATAGCCTTCTCAGCCCCAGAACCCATCTCTAAGGGTCGTGGTTCAAAGCTTGGGTGCTTGATAAGAACGTTGAGCCGTTTTTCGTCATTTTCTAAAAACACTTCAAAATTTACAACGTTAGCAAGAATCTTTGCTACTTCGTCGTTGATAATAGGAAGCTCTTTCTTGATAATGTCCAAGGAGACTCCGTTAGAGCCCATAGCCTTTTTATAAAGGTCATAAGCAGAGAAGTCTCGTTGAAACCTTTCAAGGTCAAGTTCCTGATTGTGAATCTCTTTTAGCGCATTCTCATGAAGACCTTGTTGCCTGCTTAGTTTCATAGAAGCTTCGTTGCATTTGGATAACTCATTCTTCTTTTTAGTCTTTGCCTTTATAAATTCCGCTCTCTCAGTCGTGAGCTTTGCGAATTCCAAGATAGTCTTTTCGTTCTCTTCAAAGACTCTGACCTCTTCTTCCGCTTTACTCTTTGAACCACGAAGGCTAACAATAGTTGTTTTATTCTTTGCGATTTGAAGTTCGAACTTGTTTATCTCATCTTGCTTATCTTTTCTCTTCTTGACAAGTTGCTCATGCTGCTCTAAGTATCTTGCGACGTTCCCTTCGTCAAGAACGCTAACCTCATCGCCAGCTTTTTGACTGGCTCTTTCGAGGCTTTTCCTCTCACCGTGCAGAGTCGCTTCCTTGGAGAGACTGTCGTGTGCGTGCTTGATAAACTTACAATTTGGAAAACTATTTCCGCATGGAACCTGTTGCAGCAGCAGTTTGTTGTCTGAAACTTTTTTGAGTTCCTTCTCTACTTCATACACCTGCATTTGGTTCTGGGATATTTGATAATTCAACTGTCCAATTTGTGTTTCTTTGTTTTTCCAACTTTCATAGTTGAACTCCTTGAGGAAGTCGTCTATCTTAACAACAACGGATTCATTACTTATTACAGCAGATTCGAGTGCTTTGTTGTTCTCACGGATAGCTTCTAAGTCGCTGGCAAGCTTGCTTATTTTTGCCCTCTCCTCCTCTGGGTCGATAACCTTTTGAACTGGTGTAGATTCCATTCTTGTCTCGATTCTCATTATGTCGAGATTTAGTTCTTCCAATTCCTTTGTTAGAGTCTTACAAGCCGCATCTTGGTTGCGAAGGTCCATAGTTGTTTCTTCTATCTCTTTCTCGATTTCAAGTTTTCTAACTTCGTGACCAAGAGGACCAGCAGAGTCTAGAAGATATTTAATCTTTCCGTCGAGGTCGCTTGACTCGTCTTTGGCGATTTTGTATTTTGCATCAAAGATTTCTAGGTCGAGGAACTTAGCAAGAATCTCTTTCCTCCTTGTTGAGCCCTCGGCGATAAAGGCAAGAGACTCCAACTGAGAAGATAGAGAGGTCATCAGGAAATCATCAAGAGTCCCAAAGAAGATTTTAACGTTATCGTCTGTCTGGCTTCTGGTCTCACCGTTTAGGGGTGAAGACTCTTCGGTCGCCAAATCATAGACAGAGAACTCTACATTAGTTTTTACTTCTTCCGTCTCTTCTCCCTTAAGTCGCTTGATGTATTTATCCGCTGTTCGCTCGATGGTGTAGAGTTTGTCATTGACCTCAATTGTTACCTTGCCCCAAGCGTTCTGTTTGTTCTGGTTTACAATGTCCACGGACTTTCTATTTCTTTTAGAAGTAGAGTTAAACATTACCCATAGAAGACTATCAACAATGGAGGACTTTCCTGAAAAGTTCTTTCCAAAGATTCCGATGATTCCTCCAAGGTTATCAAAGTCTACCTTGTTGCCCTCGCCATAGTTGAAGAGGTTGTTCCACTCAAGAGTTTTTAGGTGCCAATTTACATTTCTGTGAGCGATTGCTTCCACAGACACAGCCTGGGCATTAATTCTCCTGTTTATCTCCATTACCTCTTTTAGGACTTCTTTGTCCTCGGCAGTGTCTGAGAGGTAGTCATTTAGATATTCTCCAATAAGCTTTTCTTGAACCGCTACGTCTCGAAGGTTGTTCTTTTCAAAATCAGAATCGAGGTCGACCTTGGCTCTCGAACCAGTCGCTCTATTGAGGAAAGTTATTGACTCAGGGCTGAACTTTGTTCTTGCGACGTCAATAACTTTGCGAACCTTTTCTATTGGAATAGAGTGGTTCGTTACGATGCGAAGGCGTGCCCCAACAGGTGGATTAGCGCCCTTTGGAAGCCTGCCTGTCTTTGTAAGTTCGATAGTCATAAATGGGCGTGGGTTTTTAAGGACATGGTGTCTTACTTCAAAAGTGTCTTTGTCTTTTATGTCCCAAATAAGAAAACCTTTATCATTAGTCTCGCCGTGGTTCTGTTGAACAGTTGAGCCGCAGTAACGAACTCTGCCCTCGGTGTCCAAGATTTGGTTTGTTTTATGGATGTCTCCAAGGAAAGCATAGTCGTGCCCCTCGAAGATATCTACCGAGTCTTCGCCGTGGTCCATTACCCAGCCGATGTCGGTTGTAACACCAGCAATAGCTCCGTGATAAAGAGCAATGTTGATAGACTTATCGTTAGAAGGTTCCACCCAGTTATCTCTATCAAAGACAGAAAGGACGTTGAACGTCAAACCTTTGCAAGGTGAGAACTCGCCAGAGTTCTTGAGATAGTGAATAGTGTCCTTATCAAGAGCGTTGATAATAGGCGTTAGGGCGTCTTGTCGGCTGCTATTCTTCAAGTTGCCGTCGTGGTTGCCTGCGATAAGAACAAGCGGAGCAATGTCCGATAACTTATCAAAGAAGTTGGCAGCCATCTCAAAAAACTCTGGTGATAGTTGAGTCTTTGTGTGGGCTACATCGCCGCAGTGGACAATGTAGTCTGGATTCTCTTCACGAAGGATTTCGTAGAGGTGCTCGAACACAGCACGATAGTCGTCGTGAAACTTTAAGTTTCGGATATGTGTGTCACTCACATGTGCAAGCCGTAAAGCTTTTTTCTTTTTACTCATCTTCTCTCCTTAGATGCTATGAATTGCTCTCATCAAAAAAGTGTCGGGCGTCATTAATTGTGCTTCCGACTTTCTCTTTTGGAATTCTCTTTTAGTCATTTCGCCTACGTCACCATAGGGCGTAATATCTATCTTATACACTTCTATATCAAAAGTCAACATTTTTTTTATTAATTTCATCGCCTTTGTCTCAACGTCTGGGTCGAGGGCGATATAAACTGGTGTGTCGTGCTCTACTATCTTCTGGAATAGTTTTGCATCGTCTCTTAAGGAAGACCCCAAGATAGGAACTGCGTTACCTGCTACAATAGCATCAAAGGCTCCTTCCACGATAACCAAGTCATCTTCATAGTCAACGTAAAGTTCGTTGAAAACAATGTTTCGGTGGGCAGGTGGGTTTTTGTATTTCATCCAGTCGTTGCCATAGGTTCTCGCAATAAAGTAACTTATGTCGCCGTCTTCGTTGAATGAAGGGATGATGATTCTATTTTTATATTCGCCTGACGGACAATAGCCTATCTTCCATTTTATAATGTCTGCCTTCGTCAAGCCTCGCTCATAGAGGAAGCGAAGGATAGGTCTCGTTGTGAGTGATAGGTTGTTGGAACAAAGAGACTTAAACTCTCCTGGTAGAGCTATTGACTGCTCTACTTTTTCTTCTATCTCTTGCTCTGTTGAAAACACATCTTCAAAAGAAGCTATTTCAACAGTGTCGTCGATTTTTGCCCAAGCTTGCTGGTCCATAAAAGAACCGAAGCGTCTCACAAGACGGCGAACGTTGCTGCCACGGTAGTCACACACCCAGCACTTGAATTTATTCTTTTCCAAGTTAATGGACAGCTTCTTTTTATGATGCTTGCACTTTGGACAAAAGAATAGCGTCTCACCACCAGAGTGGTAACCGTTGCCCAATACACTTTTTATAATATCAATCTTTTCCGACAAGTTTTACAAGCCTTCTTTTATTCTCTCACACAATAACAGAACAGAAATGATAAGTCAAGCGTTTTTTTGAAAAAAGCCTGCTTTTGCTATAACCCAACTATCTGCTCTGTCGAAGGAGTCAGGCTTGGGGTTTCCGTGTTTTGTGTATTCTACCATAAAAGTAGGCTCGTTGTCAAGTACATATTGTAAAACAACTGGTTTTGCTTTTTCGCCTTTTGGAATCTTTATTCCACAAAGCTTTCTCGCAGAGGTGGCTGCAAGGTATTGGGGCTCAAGGCTCCATAGAGAATAACACATCCAACTTACTATCCCATTAAAACGAGAAAGGGTTGAAAGAGTCTTTGCTGAAGAGAAGCCTGAACGGAAAGATTGCAGAGACTGTTCTATAAAGATTTCTTCTACTTTATAGGAATTGGATAAATCTGTCAAGACTTTTTTGACAGCTTCTGCTTTTTGGAAAAAGTTTTTATATTTTCTTGTGTCGATGGCATTCATAACCTTTACCTCTCCGTTATCGTCGAGTAAAGTAATGCCTGTGATGCTGGTGGAGATGTCTAGTCCTAAAATCAA
>ENA-OREN01003330-OREN01003330.1-marine-metagenome-genome-assembly--contig:-NODE-3330-length-15065-cov-4.146050_pt1 | contig 15065 bp, 20 predicted proteins | sample MGYA00248624_ERZ508555 | MGnify/ENA primary metagenome ERZ508555 (study PRJEB26222, sample SAMN06267773) | marine metagenome | isolation source: Saanich Inlet, British Columbia, Canada | place...
TACACCACTATTAGCTGCTAACTTACCGATAGCCGCACTACCAGCTGGTAAAGAAGCGACCACATCAACTTGCATTTGAGTAGAAACAGCACCTGCAATTGTAGCTAAATGAGCGACTCCATCATCATCTGTAGCAATCGTAACTCTTTGAGTCGTTGCAGAAATTGTACCTTCAGCAGCTTGATTAATAGCTTCTACCGCAGTTTTTATTGAACCAGTATCAGCATCAATAGTGCCTAATAGAGTCTCTACTCCGTCTACGTGACCAATAATTGTAGATTGGTTTGCTGCGGTAGCTCCACCAGAAGGTAAAGCGGATGATACAATGTCTATTTGTAAATTACCAGCTGCGTCAACTAATGGAACGGTACTAGTACCTGTGCCATCTGCTGCTGTGTTAGCATATATAGTTACACTATCGTTAGCTTTATCTAAAGCAACATCTATTGCTACATCGCCACCTTCAGTAGTCAGCGTTACGTTATCTATATCTACTTTTAACGCATCCTCGCCTGAGTTTAAAACCTTATTTAATAATTCGTGAGCTTGATATTTAATTCCGTTAGCCATAATTCTTTCCTAATTTTTTATGTAAAGTCTGGCATAGCAACGCGTCTATCGCCACCAGTCTTATCTCGTTTCTGCATACCATTTCTCTTAACCGCCTCGTTCCACTTACCCTCATGCATGGCAGCAAGGTTCATACTCACGCCAGAGATTCCAGCGTCCGCAGAAGAGCCAGCCTTATCCTGATACAGTCTTGCCTTAACATAGTCTATAAGACAAGTATGGAATACATTGTCAACATCCGGCGTATCTGTAATAGCGGATACTGCATTTGGCTCTGCTTGATAATGAATTAAAATACCATTAGTTACCGCCTCATCTATGGGCTTGTATTGTCCGTACTTTGAATGAGTACTGGTACTATCATTGCCCTTTAAGGTAACGATAGCCAAGTGATTACCTTTAATGAACCATGATATATAATCCTCGGGGTATTTGTATGTACTTGCCATTAGTCTATATCCATTGTTGGTATTTCGTTATTTACTAATCTGGGTATCTTTACATAAGTGCCGCTTGAGTCCATAAAGTCTACCCTAAATACTTTGTTTATCTCTACACCAGCGTTAGCATCACTCAATGTGTACCACTGCTGGTCTGCTACTGTCGTTGCCTTGGCGTACTCTATCTTTGTAGCATACTTGCCAAGCTCAACAATAGCTTCATTTACAAGGTTCATAATATAATTCTCTGGGGCATTTGGAAAAGCCTGTCTGACCCTCGATATAATCTTTTTAATAGTTAAGCTGTGGACGGCCATTAGTCAGAATCCTTTCCTAATAATCCAATTTGTTCCCACGCTCTGGTTTCATCTTCCCAATCGTTAACTGTCATGTCGGGCCAACTACCGGGTAATACCCAAGTCGTGGATGTGTCTAATACAACTAACGTACATGACGGTGAGGTGTTCAGTGCTACCAATGTAAAAGCTGGAGAGGTAGGTAGTGTTACTAAAGTCTTTGTCATCTTATCCCTTAGCTAAAAGCTGTATTCCCCTATCGTAATCTCCTTGCAGTTTTGCCTGCTGAGCCTGATACCACTTATACTTTTGTTCTTCTCTCTGCATTCTGGTATTTGTTTCAGCAACATACCCTTGTGCCTGTGATATATAACCAGTCGCAGCTTGGAGATAGGGCCCAACGCCCTCCAAGTCCAGCCTATACGAACCCATAAGTATATTAATTTCAGCAATCGCTGCATTAGCCCTCGCTAACTCTTGCTGTGCTACTGATAAAGTAACATTGGCTTGAGCCATTCTACTCTGTCCTTCTTGCCCTCTCGCAGCTGATGCTTGCTGGTATGCACTAGCATAAGATAATCTGGCTTGAATTTCACTACCATATGCCTGAGCCTCAGATAAAGAAGCATTAATTTCTTTCACTCTCATATCACCAATAGAAGTCCACTCTTGTAAATGTAGTTTGGCTCTTTGTATTTCTGTACCTGCTATCGCTAAAGCAGATTGTACTAATTCTGTATCTTCAGCCGCTAGAGCTCCATAAGCATCGGTAGTGGCGCTAGGTTGGTCGCTGTTTATAACATTTTCAGCATTATCTATAGCAGCCTTTACTCTTGTAAGTTGAGAACTTGCAGCTGTAAAAGTATCTGAATCACCAAAGACAGAACTGGCAGAGGCTTCCATTGTGTCAAGTGAGGCCTCAGCAGTTTCTATTGCAGCTTTCATAGCCGTCAAAGCTGTAGCAATATCTCCTGAAGTTGGGTCGTTTGTAAGAATAGCCTCTCCATCAGCTAAATGAGCCTGCATCCCGTCAAGGGCTGCGTTTATATCTAATAAATTCTGTGCTACATCATAGTCTGCATGAGGCTTATTGTTATCTATTAAGTTTCCAGCATAAACCAGCGCATCTCTTACCACTGTAAATCTTTTATTCGTATCATCCCACAACTCTGTAGTATCATCAATATCGCCAATGGAAGTATAAAAATCTCCTATTTTCCCATGGGCTGTGAGAATAACATCATCCGCTTTATTCAATTCGGTTGTAATAGCCGTCAATGCTGTCGTATCAATAGCCGCAAGGGTCATCATGCCACTCATATTCTGCTGTAATGCTTTCATAGCAGCATAAAGAGTAACAAGATATTCGGCTTCATTTGGGAAATTTGTAATTGTACTAAGGCTGCTTGCATCTAAAGCTGAGCCTTGATTATAAGTAGGGATTGAAACAAGCTTGCCAGTACCAGTTGGGAATATAGTTACAAGAGCATCTTGTATATAAAAGGCAGGGTCTGTAGCGGTAGCATACTGCATATCTGAAGAATCCTGTATTCTACCACGATGTCTTGCTGGTATCCTTCTGCAAGGCTGGTCTATCGTACCATCATTTCTCAATACATGAAGCACCTTACTTCCCTCAGAACTAGTCGTGTTACTGAAAGAGGTTTCTTCCGCCACTCTCTCCCGCATAGAACGCGGCATGGCGTTAATAACTTCATTAGCACCCTCTGTAATAAAAGAGTCCAATGCGGTCTCATCACTGAATGCGCCTATTAAATCTACGACTTGCGCGCTAAACGTTGCCACGTATCTCGCCTCCTTTTGATTCTATGTCCTCACCCATAGTCGTTACCTGAAAATCAATCTGGTCTTTCCTAATAGCTGTAGCAAACCCCGCTTCTCTTATTATGATAGCAGGGGTAAATAAAGGCTTATTGGCCCTCTTACCGCAAGTGCGACAGTAGAACCAACCCTCCGAGTTGTCTTTATTACAGTGCTGACAGGACATTAAGCCCCACCAACCACCATAGTTAGTATTCTGTCACCAGCAAGTTGCGTATGCGTAATAGATAAAACTTTATTATTAGTTGAATCTAAAGTATCAACATGGTCTTTTATATCCCTTGCCATTGTTCCTATAGCACCAGTTTCAATACCGGGGTTTCCTGAGTGAATGAATACTTTTACTTTTACATTACCATATACAGCCATAATTTCTCCAATTTTTTAAATTTTAGGATGTTCGGGGGCTAACCTTTATTGAAAGCCCCCACAGAATCCAAATCTGTTTACCCTTATTTATTCGGGTTATGAAGTAGTAACAGCGTTATTAATACCAGATAAACACTCTGCAACCCACTCGTCTCCAGCAGCCATTATATCAATATAATCGCCCTTTTCAGCACTCGTTCCAATCACAATATTAGAAACTTGAGTACCTGCGGTTGAGTTAGAAGCATCGGCTCCAGCATCTTTCATTACCAAGCTTACGATAGCACTACCGGCTGCTATTGTAATAGCACCAGTTGGTGTTTCTTCACTAACTACGAATTTGTAGTATACGCCATCTTCCAAAGCAGTTGGAAGTGTGACAGCGTAAGCGCCACCGGCAGCGTCAAGCATAAATACTTTTCCACTGTCGTCGTTTGTTAATGTTCTAGCTACGGTAACGTTTTCAACTTTTTTCTTTACTCCAGCAGTTACACCACTATTCTGTTCTAAGAAAGCACTTCTCATTATTCATACCTCCTATTAATTAGACTCAAAGTTAAATAGAGCGTGAGCTTCAGGAAGAGAAACTTCAAGACCTGCTTCAGTAAGAATCATGTCTTTGCGTAAATCTTCATCTGCTGACTGTACATTCGTTTGAATGTGCGTGTCTCTATTTACCCCATTGCCTACTAATGGACGATAAGCTACGTTATCAAGGTCAACTAAACACATATATGGCGCAGCATGGCCTCTAAATAGAGGTTCTTTTACTAACGTCAAATCACCGTGAATGGTTTCAACCTTCATTACTTTATGCCCATAAGAACCACTCGCTTGCGACATCATAGGATTCGCAGCAGAGTAAGCACTTGATAGGAAAGTAGATGCGCTTGCCATCTTGTTAAAGAATGAAATAACGGGAAGTGAACAAAGCGCAAGCTTTGATGAACTACCACCACGAGCCGGGTCAAAAATCACTTCAAGGTCTTTAAGCAGAACATCGTATGTTGTTTCACTATCATCACGAGTTGTAAAGTAGCCTTTGTCTTCAGTGTATGATACCTGAGTCGTTGCCCCGGTAATCTGAGACTGTGAGTTTTTAACAATGTGTCCAACAATACCATCGGTATAGTTGATACCATTTTGACTTGCGGAATGTCCAAAAAGCATTGCTCTTTCGATATCCACCTTATGTTCGCGAAGTTTCAAATTCCAAATCCTATCCCATTCACTAGCATAACCGCGATAGACCGTAGCCCTTGCGGTATTTGTAAGTTCTGCTGCTGTCTTAAAAATCTGACAGTACCCAGTACCATTTTCTAATTCACGAGACCAAGAATCAGGAGAACCTGAACCTTCTTCAAATGCACTTCCAATGACTGTACACTTTTCACCATCAACAACATCAGTTGTGCTGCCAGTTGCGGCGGAAATTGTACGACCAGTAAAGGTAGTTTCAGTGCTACCAGCGACAGGAGCAGACTCAACACGGACAATAGCTGTCTCGGGTTCATTCGTACTCGCGTTTTTTTCGCCAACTGCAAACACCATACCTTTAATAATCCAATCAGGAGCAGCACCTGCACCATCATCAATAGTGTAAGTTAATGTGCTACCTGCTGCGGGAATAGTATGTGATGCATCTAGTGCAAAACTTCTATCCGACATTTGGATTTTATTACGGTCTTTTAACCATCGGAACTGCGGGTCGTCCGTTGGAACTTTAGCGACCTTAGCTAGGTAAACGAAAAACGGAGATTCATCAGGGGATAAATCAGCAATTCTATCACTGAAATTATATAGTCGCCTTGATGGTACTACGCTATCAATTACCGCACCGGGGTCACCAAACTTTAACGGGCCGGGATTGTTATATGTTGCCATATTATATATCCTTCCTCAGTTTATTGTTTAAAGTACGCTATTACGACTACCAGCATTTACAATGTTATCCCATACCTTATTTTCTTCAGATTTGGGAGAACTTGGAGAACCTCCTTGGAGGACTCCAGCTGTACGTGGCTGGTTTTGAGCGGCTCGCACCGCTTGTGCCGTTTCAGGGGCGTTACCTTTTTTATTAACGTCCCTATATAGCTTCACCAGATTCGATAAGCCAACCTGCTCTTTAGGCTGGGTAACAAAACCCATAAACTCTTGAACATCATTGTCCGAAAACTTATATGTGTTACGCAACTCATTCACAGTATTGTTGTACGTTATCTCCTCTGTCATCTGTCTTTTCTGCTCACCCAACGCATTGTTCACCACATTATTCATCATCTGAACATCTTGGTTCATTCTGAATTTAAATGAGGGTGATTCTGCATTATAGTAAGCATCCCAAGGGTTAAAATCCTCAGCAGGTAAACCTTGCTGGGCTTCTTGCTGCGGCTGTTGTTGTGGTTGTCCATTTATGTTTTTCTGTAAGACGTCAACGAGGTCAGGTCTCGATTCTAATAAATCCCCCAGAGGTTCTAGCTTTCTAAGCTTGTCGTTTTCTGCTTGGGTTCTATCGTACATTGACTGGAACTTGCGGGCTTCGACTTCCCACTCATTCTCTGGAATCGTTTCCTGCTGTACCTCAACTTCTGGAGCTGAAAAATCAACCGTCTCTTGCGATTCGGTAGCTTCTCCATATTGTCCATCAGTTTCTGCTCTTACATCTCCAACTATATCTGGGCCACTGTCAACTAAACCGTCAGCTACGGGTAGGGCCTCTGTCTGTGTATTGTCCATAATGTCTCCTTTAGATGTCTCTAAGCTTCTGGAGCTGAACTAGCATCTGCTCGTACATTTGCTAATTTCTCCGCTTCGAGCTTCACCTTTGTTTGTAGATTATTTAACTGAACTCTTCTGTCAGCTTTGGCGTCTGATGCAACGTCTGCGAGTCGAGATTTAAATTTCTCAACCTCAACCCGTTTTCTATCGTTAACAGACTCCCTTTGGGCAGTCTGGAGGTCTCCCTCCAAATTCTTTATTTGCTCACCCATAGCCTGAATCTGTTGAGTAAGTTGATTCTTCTCATCAGTCCGGCGTAGGATAGCTTCTTTATCAAATATTTCTGGGTTCTTTTTCAACACTTCTACCTTATCTACGATACCCATCTGGTAAGCCTCCATGTAAACACCAAGCTCTGCCCACTTATTGGTTGGCAACGTAGAGCCCGGTTCAATACGTATATCGTGTTGTGCTAAATTATGTCGTTCTTTTTTAATATCTAAGATGGCGCCTGTTTTTTCATCATATGTATTAACCATAGCTTCGGTCATGTCATTGTTGGCGCTATTTAAACGAAACATCTTTTTATAAGTATAATGACCTTTAGATAAATTATATAACACCTGTCCAAGTCTATTGATACTAAATTCAATATCTCTTAATTTAGACTTAGGTCTTTCAGTTCCAAGGGCAATCATTCTTTCGGTACCCTTTACTGTCTCTGGTGCCTTCTCTGCAAAGCCGTGCATCATCTCTGGTAAACCAAAAGTAAAGTCAATATAAAACTCACACTGCTGAATCAACTTATAGAACTCTCCAGCTAATGGCTGGGGCGCTGGGAAATGGGGCTCTCCCTGTGTGGAGTCTACTTCTATGACCGCATTGGGGTTAGCCCAATCTCTTTCTAACTGTCCTAAATCTTCCACGCTTCCTAAAGGTACCAATAGTTTTAATCCACCAGAGGCTTGAGCGTGGGAAAGAGCCAATGACCAAAGCTTATTAAGTAAGCGCTGCATTGGTCTGGCCCGAGACACGTCTGATTTTGGATAAGGTGTCTCTGTAAAAATATTTGGAAGTGGAACAATTGGATAGTGGTCGGTATTTAATATTGATTCGTACAATACGACCTGACCAATAGAAGCACACACTTTAACGCGCGTTTGCTTAACTGGTATAACTTGGTATTGACTTGCCTCTACCTGCTCTCTGTTATTCTCTATAAATTCTTGATATTCCTCATCGCTAAAGATAACTTCTTCGCCTGTCTGCATATCAATAACACGGTAAAAATCAACCTTAACTTTATAAAATCTCTCTAAGATTTGATATTTCTGTCTTTCAAAATAATCCAAATCATTAGCTTCTGCGGGAGTAAAGACTTTCTTACTATTGTTATTCATTGCGCCGGGATAATCTTCTTCCAGAAAAGTCTCAAGGTCTTGTATAATACCTGTTTCTTTTTCGCCTGTTTCTGGGTTTTCCTGTTCGCCTAATTCTGGGTAGAGGCTGACGACCTGTTCACCGGTGAGGATTGTAGAGAGGATAACACCTTCGGCATCATCAAACCACCTGTTTCGAGTATTCGGAGAGACGTATACCCTGAATGGGTTGACATAAGTGAACTTGACATCGCCTCTACCGAAATCTGATTCCGGGTCTATGTAGGTATACAAATAACCCATACCGGTAGTAGCATAATCGTGAATTGCCTGTCTTAACTGCCAGTCTCCGTCGGAGTTACCCCAAACATATCCCATGATAGTTCTCCACACAGAGGCCACCTTTACATCGGAGTCTTCTCTGGGCGTCATAGTAAATGCAGGGGGTCTGGACGTTAATACTGCTTTAAATTTTTCAATAGCTGGGCCAATCCTATCCATAGGGACGTCAGCTTGATTGCGAGATTGTAGTTCGTCTACCTCTTCGCTGGTAAAGTGATTACCATGATAGAAGTCAATGTCGTATCTGGCTTCCGTATCCCATCCAGAACGGGCATTACGCCAGCGACGGTGTAAATCTTGGTTGTATTCGGCTCTTTTGTCTTTATCTAATACCACTAATCGTCTTCATTGGTTAGTCGTTGCACTAAAGCTCTGTTAATTAAACCTTTAACCTGTGGATTTAAAGTTTGAGGCGCTATCCCTTTTCTATACAATAGGGCACCCTGCCTACGAGACAAAGGCGTCTCCATTCCGAAGGATGCTAAATAAGCAGTAGAAAGCTTTGGAACCTCTTCTACTTCTTCTTGGTGGGATGGGTAAGCTAAATTTGATTCATCAAAAGGTTTAGCTAAAGGTATCTTTTGAAGATAAGTATCAGGCTGTAATGGTTTTATTCTCCTATCTGAACGAATTGAACCCATAAGAGCACCCGGCTCTGCTTGGCTCGCTAATGGGAAATAACCCCCGGGTGACTCACCACCAGCTGCTTCACCATACCTTCTTTCAAGTGGCTGCCCTTCTCCTAATTGACCGCTTACAGGGCCACCCTGCTGCATCTTTTTACGACCATATGTAGGCATATGGGACTTTTTCATTTTTCCCAATAGACGTAAAGAATCTTCCTCAAAGTTAAGACTGTCACCACTAAAAGGATTAATGCTTTGATTAGCATCACGCATCATTAACTGTTTCAGTACACTATCTATACCGGCGGGGACTGGCGGGCCATATACTTCAGGGTTGCGAATCTCTTGTTGTTTGCGAGGCTTCATCTGTCCACCTTGCTGATATTGATTAACTGGGCCGCCTTGTTGTCTATCATCCACAGCCGTAAAACTCCCCTTATCCCACGGGTTTATTCCTTTTAAGAAACTACCTATCTTACCTAAAACTCCAGATTCGCCCTCATCAGATGGTACCGGTAGCGAAACCCTCTCTTCTGGAGGTAATAAATTTTCACCAATTCCGCCCCGAGGGCCATAAAAAATAGGTTTTCCATCCCTACCAATAGCAGCAATATTATGTTTTTCTTTGTACGCACTTTGTTTGGCCTCTTTAGCTTCTATCGCATCAAACATTCCTGCTGTAATATCATCTAATTTTCCATAGTCTCCCCTTCTCGGCCTTGTAAAAATATTACTGCCTGACTGGACAGCAGAATCACGAAACTCTGGAGTATAATATGACTGGTCTACCAAAGATTGAGATACGGGGTCATATACCCTCCCACCAGTTTGATACATGGGAGACTTAGGTTGAGTTAAGCCATTTTCCATAGAGGCGGAAGCTATTAAAGCATCCATAGCCGTATTACCATTATCCATCTGCTGCATGGCACGGCCTTGATTGGTAATTTGTTTTAAAACGGGTAGGTAATCAGGAACGGCTTCTTTGGGTATTATCCATTCGCCGCCTTCGAGTTCAACGGGTTGTTCGCCGGCAACCATGCCAGCAACACCGCCTTGTGCGTGAGAAGCCCCCCGTACTAAACCGTAACTGGGGAACCTGCTTTTTCTTTTAACCATATGGTATGTGGATTAATAGCTTTTTTAAGTATGTTTATAAACAGTTTGGTTAAGTTACACTTAACACCTTCAGAATATACGAACAGAATGACAAACAACACAACAATTAAATAATTAATTTCTGGCACCAGTCATCCAGTTGTACTTTCTAAGTCTGGGTAGTAGCTTTTCTTTACGTTTACTATTTGCAAAACCCTCTTTGCTTGTGGCTTGTGACTTGGGTGCTCTTGCAAAGTAATCCGCATAGTATAAAGCATCCATAATATCATCATTCCGAGGTTTCGGGTGTTCAAAGAACTCATCAACTATCTCAGTCATGTTTCTTTGTATGAAAAGCTTTTTAGAATTAACGATAGGGCCCAGCGTTGTTTCCAGCCTATCTTCCTTTTTTATCCGGTTAGGTGGCTTTACACCCTTAAATATCCCCGGCATTAGTCTTTTTTCGTTAGCACTCATACGAGTAACCATATCCCTAACCATCTCCTGTGCTGCCACGGTTTCAATGGTAACCCGCTTTACAGGGCTATATTTCTTAGCCAGCTCTATAATCTTAGCTGGAACATCAAATGTTGGTATTCTTTCTCTAAAGTATTCTAATACATAACGATTGTTCCTCGAATCAATCCCCATGACCAGTATTACCTGAAAGTCTGAAGTAGCGGTAGCTGTAGCTGCAAGGTCAACACCCATGTAAATATTAATAGGAATGACCTCATCCTCCTCCATAAGGTAATTAAAACCATTCATAAGCTTACGCTCGCCGCTATAGTGCTGTATTCTATCTATTTTGAAGGATGCATTAGATATATCCCGAGCATCGTTCATGTACTCCTGAGCAAACTTATTGACCAGTCCAGCCTCAATAAACTCTTGTTTCTTATGTTTTAACTTTGTAAGTGGGAATTGTTCAGGCCACAGAGCCTCTCCATCCTCTACCGCACGGTGAAAGAAGACATCCCACGGGTATGGGCGGCTATCCTTCTTGGCTTTCTTATGCCCATCGTATGTCATTTGCAGGAAACTATCATAATGAACAATAGTACCGGCTAACCATATCCAACCCTCGTTACCGGGTGATTCCTCTAAAGCAGGATAGATTGTAGATACCACCCACTTCTTAATTTCAGAGCGGCGCTCCGGTGTCTTGGTATTTAACTCAGACTCGAAATCATCTAATATGATACCCGTATACCTCACATCCACCTCAGCACGTCCCCTTAGGCGCTGACTTGTACCTTTGGCTATAATCCTGTCCCCCTTGGGAGTCACTAAATCTTTCTCTGTCCACCTTTTGCCCATAGTACCGCCATCCATGTTACCAAAGTAGTACTTAATGGTCTTATTGGTTTCTAAGTGGTATCTTAGGTATTTTAAGTGGTCAATGGCCTGACCCTGTTCTTCCGATACCCAAGCAATAAAGTTCTGGTCATCCTCACCAGCAAAGCAAAGTTTATGTAAAATAGCTGATTTAGATAGAATGGACTTACCAAAGCCACGGGGAAGTATAATACAAAGACGCTCACCCGGTTTGGTAGAGATAAGTCTTTTAGATACGGTATAGTGACAAGAGGGCGAAGCACTCTTATACATGAAGTCTTTGGGTAGAAAGGCCCTTCCGAAGAATAACAGGTCTTGATATGACCTAGCAAGTATCTCATCCCGGCGAGCCATCTCTTCCGGGGGTGGGATAACGCTAAATGTCTCTATCTTCTGATTCTTCCCTTTCTTTCCGGGCAATCTTTCTCGCCTTGATAATTCCTCTTTTACGTCTTTTGTTTTCAATTGTTAATGTTTTCCTTAAACGTTTCCTTGCCTTGGCTGCTTTATTGGGCATTATTACTTTTTCTTCTTAGTAACTTTCTTACCAACCTTCTTGGCATACTTCTTAGCTGCCTTTTTTCCGGCTTTAGTGTAAGCGAACTTCTTTTTACCTACTTTAGGCATAATTACTCCTTATGAGGTTTATCTTGTAAATCACACTACCCCAGCGTATTTGCTTAGGATACTGCCATATCTTCCTATTGAGACGCATTCTCTTCGATTAGACCCGACTCAAAGGCTTTAAGTTTATCTTTAGTAAAACCAGTGAACTCCTGTATGAGCGCAATGGAGTCTGATTTCTTATCAGTCGTCAATAATCCCGATATCTTCATTAATGTCTCCAGTGCCCGAAGCTTGTCCCCATCCCGCACATCTGCCTTATCCACCACTGATTTGGCGTTTTCGAGTAAATAGGTCTTAGTAATACCTAAATCACTCATCAACTCTTCCACTTCTTTGTTAATCAATGTTCTTATCCTCTTTTGTCTTAGTAAAATCTTAGAACGGTTTATCGCATAACGCCGGTTCTTTGTCTTATATACCGTCAAATAGGCGTCAGTAGCGTCCCGGCCCATGGCAACCATCTTGGCAAAGAGCTTCTCACGGGCAGAAATGTATTTACTCGTCTTATATTTGGTAAACGTATAGATGTCTGCCGCCGGTTCACCAGAGAGCTTTGCCCCATCTACAACAAATACCGTGCCAAGCAATGTACGAACATAGTCCGTATCCTGATGATATTGATTACTATACATGACAGCACGCCTCAATACACTAAATACCTGCCCATCATCGCTTAAAGCCCACTCTCCCTCTTGTGCTTTGCGCCAATCATCCTTTAATTCTTCTTTCCTATGGTGTTTGCGGAACTCTTCCTCGTCCTCGTATAAATGATAATCAACACCACTGATGGTCTTTACGTACAAACTAAGCCTCTACTTTGATAAAGTCGGGCTCCAACAGCTCAATTAACACGGGAGACTCAATCTCATCAATTAACAGTAGTATCTCCATCATATACATATAATCCCCAGACTCTCGAAACTTGCAGGCCAATGACTTTAGGGTGTCTATAGCAGGGCCCAAGTCTAAGATTTCCATGCTGGGGTTCATTTCCATGGTCAGAATATACTATTATTTTATATTTTAAAACAAGATGAAAATAAGTGTTGACTTATATAGGTCAAATCGAATAAATTCAAATGTCGGTTGAGACAGTAAATAATATTATTAGTATATTAATATATTAAGTACTTACTATATACTATATACTATATACTACTATAGTATAATATTATAATATTAATAATATTAAAAAAAAAGAAGAGATAGTATATATTAAGTATAGTAAGTATTAACTATAGTAAGTATTAAGTATAGTAAGTATAGTACCGCGAAATAGTAGAATAGTACCCGCGAATCCTACAATGTATATGTTGTTCATTTGTTCATTTGGCCTCTCATATGAACATATAAACACTATATACACTATAGAGAATATGAATAGGTGGAGAATCCTCCCCCACCTCAAACTTTCAAAAAACTTCTAAAAAATAATATATATATGCGCGTGCGTCTTTTATTTATGAGGTACGCCCCCCCAATCGGTTTCAGGTTGAAATAATTGAGGTTGAAAAAGTCAAGGTCGATTGGCTCAGGTTGAAAATAGTCGAAGCAGCAAGCACGATTCCCGGCCCAAGTTCCACCCAGTCCCCTCAAAGTTCCATTCAATTGCAAACTATTTCTCGAGGGTGATGGAACTATCTCAAAATAAATGGGAACTTTCTCCCCTGTCATATGTGTACGGTATAGCTTATTGAAAATTTGATGACTTGGTCGCCTCCCGTGTGGGTGGTGTGACTGGCAGGGAATAGTCCTGTCCCAAGTCTTGAGGGCGTCCCGAGGGACAGCGCCCAATACAATTATTAATCTTAAACTAAAGGTGATACAATGAGTAGTATAAATAAAGCAGATGCAGTTGGTATAGCTGAAGGATGGATTGAAGTTGATACCGAAGAAGAAGTAATACAAGCTTGGCAGGAGCTAGTTAATAGTGGCCTAGCTTGGCAATTACAAGGATGGTTTGGTAGAACAGCTAAACATTTAATAAACGAAGGAGTAATAACAAATGAGCAATAGACAATACACAATATACACAAAGGAGGGTAATGTTAAATTATCCACAATTAATGAGAATGACCTTGGCAGAGGCCAAGCAAATAGGGGAAACCTTAATTGCACTAAGCTCCGCGGATACATCAGACCGGGTAGAAATGAGTGACGGCAATGAGTAGGAAACATTACCGCGAAATAGCGGAGATACTGAAGGAATGTAACTACCCAGAACATTGGTCGTTTAAAAAAGTTATTGACGACCTCTGCGCTATGTTCAAACGAGACAATCCGAAATTCAAGCCCTCAGTATTTAAAGAGGCTTGCGGACTGTAAACAAAAAACCAAACGGGGGGCTAACCACCCCCCGGAAAGGAACCGAATGGCACAATCTAAGCCCATTTTTGGAGTACCTATTCAATTGACAGGAGCCGACGGGAATGCTTTTGCAATCCTTGGAGCCTGTTCAAAGGAAGCTCGCAAAAACGGAATTGAACGTGAAAAAATCAATGAATTTATGGAGGAAGCAAAAAGCGGAGACTATGACCACCTTTTGCAAACCTGTCATAAATACTTTGACGTCAACTAAACAAATAACCCGAGGGGGTGTAAAAGCCCCCTCTTAACTAAGGTAAATAAAATGGAAAATAAATACATACTAAGTTGGTTGCCAACCCAAGATAGCGATAAAGTATATCCTTTAAAAGACGTAACTATTATTGAAACAGATAAAAAAGGGTATTCAAAAACAGAATGGCAAATGAGCAAGGCAACAATCATTGAAAGGAATAAAACGCAAGGGATAACAGAAAGAGAGAGAGTAAAAGCCGAGGCTATATCAATGAGATAACACCTCAAGAATAAAATAAAGAGGCCCGGGAGAAATCTCGGGTCTTTTTTTGTGTCTAAAATTAATATTTAAAGGTGAAATTCACGTACGTAGCTCAGAAGTATATTTTTTAAGGACATTCACGTAGGTAGTGTAATTATCTTTTATTATATGCCATTCACGTAGGTAATATTTTAAAGATATCATTCACGTAGGTAGTTTATAAGGTCAATTCACGTAAGTAGTAGTTATTTATAGTATTTATTCACGTAGGTAGTACTATTTTAAAGGTTAATGGTACTTTAGCGGTAATATTATAGTATTATTGGTTTATATATATTATAAGTCTTTAAAGTAGTAGTGTATTATAATACTAATATATTAATACTTTACCCTATATAAAGGTACACAGTAATTCAAACAGTTTCCACGTTTATTTAATCTTTTTTTATTTATATTGGAACTTTTATCCTGTTTCTGCGTATATTACTGCATGGAAACAATCAGAAACAACCAACAAAGGACAGAGACAATGAACATACAAGAAACAAATTACGCAATTATGACTGGTAATGATTTAATGGAGATTGTAAAGTTATATA
>ENA-OREN01003331-OREN01003331.1-marine-metagenome-genome-assembly--contig:-NODE-3331-length-15060-cov-17.809918_pt1 | contig 15060 bp, 15 predicted proteins | sample MGYA00248624_ERZ508555 | MGnify/ENA primary metagenome ERZ508555 (study PRJEB26222, sample SAMN06267773) | marine metagenome | isolation source: Saanich Inlet, British Columbia, Canada | place...
TTAATTGCGTTATTGATTATGATTGTACAGAAAGATTGTAGCTTGTTATTATTTAATTTACACTGACCCCTTTATATGATGATATTCTAACCAAACTCAAAGATGTTTGTTCTGACGATATTGTCGGTCTCAGAAATAAGCTGCTTTTACAACTCGGCTACGAAACCATGCGTCGACGCTCTGAAATTTGTCAATTTAAATTCGAAGACTTACAACATCTTGGCAATCATAAGCATGCGCTCTTACTTCGACATTCTAAAACTGATCAATACAGCCAAGGGAAAATAATTCCAATATCTAACGAGCTATCTGAGATGATTTCAAAATGGTCACTAGCAATTAGTCAAGATAGTGGCTATATCCTTAGAAGCTTCAAGCGGAATCTATCTACCAACCCATCACTTACGCCTGCATCAATTAACCATATTTTAAAAAATCTTCAAAAGCAAGCTGGCCTGAATCAAATTGGAGAGCTATCAGGGCATTCATTTAGAGTTGGCGCTGCACTTGATCTATTAAATAAAAATATACCACTAGAGAAAATCATGCTCAGAGGTGGTTGGAAATCAGAAACTAGTGCAATGAGATATCTTCAAAGCTGGAATGATAGCAACTGGTTGATTGTTAATTAACTAGAGAAAATCGACAATCTAATTTAACACAACCGCTGCCTTTACTAGTGACTTACACCATCTCGGTTAATAACTTTTAAAAAAGTCATCCACAATATTTTCATATCAAACCAAAAGGATTGATGATTTAAATACTCAACATCTAATGCCACTTTATCAGGAATTGACAATTCATCCCTGCCATTAACTTGTGCCCATCCTGTAATGCCGGGCAATAATTCAACCACTCCCTTTTCAGTGCGTAGGGCAATTAAATCCTCTTGATTAAAAAGTGCAGGACGTGGTCCTACAAAGCTCATATCACCCTTTAAAACTGAAAATAGCTGCGGTATCTCATCTAAACTAGTTGAGCGTAAAAAACCACCAATGGGAGATAAGTAGACATCTGGATTATCTAATAAATGGGTTGCTACAGCAGGAGTATCTGTCAACATTGATCTAAACTTTGGCATTTTAAAAATTTTATTATTTTTACCAACCCTGTTAGACCAATATAGTGACGGGCCTTTTGATGTTAGTCGAATTACAATAGAAATCACTAGCATTACAATCAGTAATGATAACAATAATATTACGCCAAAAAATAAATCAAAAATCCGTTTCATTAAAATTTAAACCTGCTTACAATCACTTTTTACTCTTTGTTATTCTAAGAAATATAAACAACAAGCCCTTATTAACTAACTCTACCATTGCTTTATTTGGCACTTTGTAAAACGGAGTTGTACAAATCAGCATAGGATTTAGCCATTTTATCTGCTGTGAATAAATCCCAATATCGCGCTTCTGCACGCATACCCATCTCTTTAGCTATTACTGGATTATTCCATAAATAATCCATCGCCTGACGCAAAGCAATAGAATTACTAGGTGGCACAACTACTCCAGTTTCGCCATCAATATTAATATAAGTTGTGCCTGTACCTATTTCACTAGAAATTAAAGGCTTGCCATACATAGCACCTTCCAGCAATGAAATTCCAAAAGCTTCTGAACGAAGATGAGAAGGGAAAATGACAGCATAACTAAGCTCCAAAAGTACTACCTTTTCACTATCGGATATGCGTCCAACAAAATGTATATTATTCACTCCTAATTTTTTTGCTTGTTCTTTCAAAGAGTTTTCAATTTGCCCTGCACCTACTATTATGATTGGATAATCAGAATTACGAGCCGCTTCAATAAGAATATGCAACCCTTTATAATATCGAATAACACCTACAAATAAAAAAAACTTTTCACCAAAACGTTCTCTCCAATAATCTAACCTCTCAGGAATAACTAATGGGTAAGTTCTTTTATCAAGGCCAATGGGTATTACACTAACCTTATCTTTATATTTTACAAGCACATCACTGGTTTTTAAATAATTTGGAGATGTTGCTACAATATGATCTACACTTTTCAAAAATTTAAACATCAATGGTCTATATAATTTCAGCCACTTTTTCTGTTTAACAATATCGGAATGGTAGGTTACCAATGTTGGTTTTCGTATCCGTAAGATAAGGTGCAAAATATCAGTAAACGGATAAGGAAAATGATAGTGAATAACATCAGCTTCCTTGGCTAATTTTAGAAATCTAAAAAATGCTGAAAACGAAAAAGGTGTTGAGGCAATTTCAAAATTAGAACGACAACGATGAACTAGATGTCCATCAACCTCTATTGTTTTATCGACTTTAGTTGGGCTGAGAGATAATACTTCAGAGGTAATCCCCATACTCTCAGTGCCTCGACATAGCTGATTAATTACCTGTTCTATTCCACCTACACTAGCTGGTAAATAGGTTTTATAAAAATGCAAAACTTTCATAATATCTCTCTATAATTATTTGACCTAAGAAAATAGCTTCACATATTGATAGAAGAAAAGCACCTCTATATACTGCATCGCTTTTGTGCCATCTAAAAGTTCTTTTGAACGCAACTTACCTTTTGAAATAAGTAATTCATACTGATCAGAGGTATTTAAAACATCATAAATACATTTCACACCTTGTTCAATATTTGAAAAGTCTACATAAGCACCTTCTGAAATTTCACTAATAGCAGTTCCTGAGCGAACAAATATGGGTACGCTAAAACACACCGCTTCAAAAAGAGCTGCACTTCTCCTCCACCAGGCGTATGAAAGGTCATAGGGTATGTATAATAAAAAGGACTTTCATTATGAGCCGTCCATCAAATCAAGCATCTTTTCCATTCGAGCACTCCAAGTATTATCACCAACATACGAATCTGATTCTGGCATAGTCAACTTAGATCTTCCTAACTGTTTTTGAATTGCATGTTCAAAATTCTTTGAATCTTCTCCTGTTTCCATGCCAGCTTTGTTATACCTTGTAAAGTCAAGTGGTGTTGACACAATCCGTAAACCTGCCGCAAGGTATTCAAAATACTTCATTGGAAACATTGATTTTGTATAATCATTAATAAGGGTTGGTAACAATGCTACATTAAATCCACGCAGATAATCTGGAAGTACTTGGTAAGAACGATACCCTAGAAAATGTGCATTTTGCATAGCCTTCAATTGATGTATATATGGACTGTTCTGCCCTTCACGCTCCTCCCCTATAAATACAAAATTCCATTCAGGATGGTTATTTGCGACATCAACTAATAACTGAAAGTCTATTTTAAAGTCTGATAAAACACCAACATAGCCAAGTCTTGGTTCTGGGATTTTCTGTAATTCATTAGGTAGCGGCCCATCATTTAATGCAAGATTAAAGTGCTTCTTATCCACCACATTTGAAAAATAATACGTATTTTTGTTTTGTCCTGAACACATTTCCATAAGTGCAGGACTAGTAGTGAAAACCACATTCGCAGCATTCAATAATCGAAGCTCTTCTTGTTTGAAGCTTAATACATCAACACCGGGGACAGCTGATAAATCATCAACGCAATGATACACCAACTTGCCATGCTCAATTCCAGTAATGGTATCGAGCATATATGGATGATAAGTCCAGATCGTTGGACATTTAAAATTATTTTTTTGAAGAAATCGTTTGATGGTAAAACGAAGTAAGCCCTGATTGAATATGCGAACTAGTGGATTCTTGTGCATGAAAGGCAATACTAATGGTGAAATAACCCAAATATTATTTTCCACCTGTTTTGCACTATGAAGACCTGTTTTTAAGCGCCGCCAAATACGATTCCAGTCACGAGTACTTTTTAAGTTTGGAGTTCTCAGTCCAACACTTTCTATATAAAGTACCCGGTAATCTTTTAATGTAAATTGACGTGCGGTATGTTGCTTGTTCGTCCAGTATGACTCTGACCAATCTGCTGTCGAGAAAATAATACAACAGTTAGTATTATCCAAGAAAAGCATCCTCCGGCTGATCTAACAATCCTGAAATTATCCTTTTCCCAGCCTTCCCATCACCATAAGGATTAGATTTATTAGATAACAATAAGTGTATATCTTCATCCATCAAATAATTTTCAGCTGCTTGTATAATTGAATCCGCTTCCACGCCGGCGAGAATGGCAAATCCTTGTTCAATACCTTCTGTACGTTCCGTTGCATCACGAACTACTACTGTCGGTACAGAAAATGAAGGGGCTTCTTCTTGAATCCCACCTGAATCTGTTATTACTAGTCGTACCTGACTTTGTAAAAATAGACACGTATCAAAATCTATCGGTTCTAATAATTTCAAATTTTCAATACCGTCTAATAATTTAAAAACTACCTGTCTCACCTGTGGATTCAGGTGGACAGGAAATATAAAACCATGATCAGTAAACCGTGCACAAAGAGTTTTTATAGCAAGACATATTTGCTCTAAGCCTTGTCCAAAATTTTCACGTCGATGAGTTGTTATAAGAACTAATTTCTTTCCTGGAAAATAATTTGGAAAATTATTTTTTAATGATGATTTTTTCCAAGTGCTTTGAACCATTTCAATAGCGTCAACTACTGTATTACCTGTAATAAATATCTTATTAGACTCTACACCTTCCTTAATGAGATTGTTTTTAGCTTGTAATGTCGGAGTAAAATGCCAATGTGCTATGCGTCCAATCATCACACGATTAAGTTCTTCAGGAAATGGGCTATTAATGTCACCTGTACGCAATCCAGCTTCTACATGAGCCACAGGAATATGAAGATAAAAAGCAGCCAGCGCAGCTGTAAAAGCAGAAGCTGTATCTCCTTGCACAACAACTACATCAGGTTGATTTTCTGAAATCACTTTTGAAAGGCTGTCAATTAGACGAGATGTTAATTCTGATAGAGATTGATTCTCACACATAATATCTAACTCTATATCAGGTGTGACATTAAACACAGACATCGCTTGATCAAGCATTTCTCTATGTTGGCCGGTCGAACATAACAATAACTCTATTTTATTCTCACGCCGCTTAGCTTCACTAATAACAGGTGCAAGTTTAATCATTTCGGGGCGTGTCCCCATTACTATCATAACTTTCATAATGTTAGTCCATTGTTAGTAAGCTGATGAAGAGTACCTACATACTCAACGCCTAGCGAAAACTTACTTTTATTTGAAAACGAAGTACTGATTTGAAATTTTTCACCATCATTAACAATACTAATTAATGATTTATATCCAATAAAATCCAAAGCATCATCTTCATTCAAAAATAATACATCATCACTATTTTTTATATAGTCTACAAACTGTTGATGCATATGTTTTCTTTCTTCCTCGTTACTCCAACCATATTGATAACGCTCAGAAAATGGATGGTCAAGATAACCAAATAATGCTCGACCTGCCAGAGCATAATCAAAAGCCTGTTTAAATATTTTTAGTGGGTCTTCGCCTTCCAGCATACAATCGCCATGCAACATACACTGTTGACTATGTCCGATAAAACCTTCACTTGATCCCGGTGGCGTACCCGCCCTAGCCATAAGAAAATCCGGGTCATTTTTAATAATTCCACCAATACAACCTTCATAACCCGCGTCAGCTAATGCAGTTCTGGCATAATTTGGGGTTTGATGAAATGGTGAAACGGCATAACGAACTAAATGTTCTGTTGCAGCCAGAATATTACTATTAGAATCTAATCCTTCTTTAAATGCAGCATCATAACTACCACCCCAGTCAGGTGCGTGCGTAGCTGTATGAGATAATATAGCTCCGCCATGCGCCAATACTTCTTTTGGCAACTTATGGTGCTGTATATCAGATAAAACAGCTGAATGCAGGGCTAGAGAGAAAGGGACCTCCATATTTTGATATATATTCCATAATTTACGAGCAGATTCTACATCTTCATCACAATCAAGACGCATCGTAACTGCAGCACTGTATCCATAAGGTATCTCACATAACACAGGCCAACAGGGTAATTCAGCGCTACGATAGTTAGCAATAAACACTTCAATTAGTCGCCATTCCTGAGAATCGACAGGACCAACAGAACGATTAAACCAAAGTAAACTCGCTTTTGATGAGTCCCAAATTGCTGCATATGCTGAGACTTCATTTGAATCTATCGAGATACTAGCAACCTTTACTTTCATTGGCACAATTGCATTCTGACTAATTGACCAAATAGAGTTATCAGCACAGATTGCACCGAAACCTAAATTATTCCATTCATCAGTGAAATCAAAACGTTTAAAAGGTCGACGAAGTATTGGACTTTCTACATTCGCAATTGAAGTATGATAATTAATGCTCGCGCGACTCTCAGAAAAAGAATGAGTTGGTGCAGGTTCACAGTGAGCAGCATCAATAAGTTCATCAGAAATGGGGGATAAAGTAACCTCAAGATAATCCGCTAATGACGAGGGAATTATTCCCAATAGTATGACTTTCGCCAAACCATTATTCAAAATATGAACAATATCTTTTGACCATTCTTCAGGTGGATCAATGAACACAAAACAACTCTTAACAGGTGCATCTAACCAATGCTGTAAGTAAGAAAATGATTTGCTAATTACTTGAGAGCGACCGCAGCTTCGTATAATTGCTGCAGTAACAATAGAGCCCGCTTGTAATCGGTTACCCGGATATAAAACTTGGATCATGGATGCACCACATGTCTAAACTTCGAATGACGACCCACTCGAACAAAATCATCATTTCCAACGAAATTAAGCTTAAATCCGTCACCCCAAAAAGATTCAATCTTTTGCCTAATATCTTCTATATTTCCAAGACTCTCTGGAATAATATTTAATGTAGGAGGGGTAGTTCGAAGATCAATCTGAAATTCCTGAATACCTCCAACGCGGTGATCTAACATATCCTGTATATAATGCGTAGCATGGTCAATGCCATTAATTGAAACTAAGTCATGAATCCTACCTACTACATTAGTCAACACCAAACCTTTGTCATTCTCTTCAACCGTTGCTATATCGCCAGTTCGGTAACGAATAAGTGGCATTAAATGATTTCTAAAACCAGTAAAAACAAGTTCTTCTTCACCTGGTTCTGCCCCCTCAAACGGGAGAGATTCTGCCCATCCCTCTGAATCCAAAACCTGCAACCCACCCTGATGTCCATCAAATTCATAAGCCATGACTCCAAGCTCAGCTAATCCATATCGATTAATTACTTGGCAACGTAAGTTTTGTGAAATAGTTTCACGCATATATGGTTCAAGTAATTCCCCACTTGATTCAAATATTTCAAAAGCCTTACCGCTGCCGTACTTATCACCAACATAACAAGCTAAAGCATATATTGTAGAAGGATGAGCATGTGCCATATGTGGCCTTCTTCGCTTGAGTGTCTGCCACATTTCCTCAAGACCTTCGTCATCAACTCTATCAAAAAATATATTAGTGCGATTCATCGCAAAGCATTTAAAATCTTCTCGAGAAGGCCAGTCCGGTTGAACTGGATCTGGAAAACGACAGGCAAAATGTAACTCGGATTTATATTTTTTATTTCCAGCTCGCTCACGCGCATACAACGTTACGGCAGATGAATAATCTGCCGCATTTTGATCATAATAAATCACGCATGAGCGTCCAGTTGAACCGCCTGTCTTGCATGCATGGCGCCTACTGTCACTCAAGGAACTAGAAAGAAGCCTATCGCCTTGTTCAAGAATTATATCTTTAGTTAGAAATGGAATATCATTCAAATAACTTAAATCCTTACGAATCTTAGGAGGCTCAATGTGATTACTGGTAAAAAGATCTTTATAGTACGGTACATTATTCTTAGCATATTCTAGTATATCGGCAATACTATTTTGTGCCTGTTTTTTACGCTGCTCTATTGGCTTTTTATAGTACTTACGTAATTCAGCCACTTTATTAAGAACATCACGTTTTTCAGTTCTTTGAGCTATAGGATAAGCAATATACGCACTACTCAATCCCTTAATCAACCGGAATGGCTGCCATGCAGAAACTCGTTCGGTTAAGTGAATTAACGGATGATCACATTTCATCTATTTCATACTCTCAAATTTAGAAACATCATCTAAAGCGGGAGAAGGCAAAAGCCGGCCCCCGATTGGTGCTTGCCTGGCTTTGTTATTTTTGGGCACTGCAAACTCGCGACTAATAAATGCTGTTGAGGTAGAGGTAAATGCGTTAATAGGTGAAAAGCCATTAAAGGGGATTTCTATAAAATCTAATGAATTTAAATACATCGCTGTATTAGGATACCATTCAGCATTATCCAAAATAATCATCCCCCCCTGGTGTTAAAGCTTCACTTGCAGCTACAGCAGAAGCATATCGCTCAGCACCATCGATAACAATCACATCAAACTTACCAAATTCTTGAATTACAATTGGATATTTAGCTCCATCTGGCTCATGAATAAGCTGAACATTATCAGGTACTTTTTGTAACAACGACTCATACCATTCCCTGTTCAATTCAACACTCACAACATGCTCTACCCGTGCAGCCCAATATAACGTAGAAGAGCCTGCACCATATTCAAATATTCTTTTCCCATCGAAATCGAACCCATTTAAAAACTCAATCATTGGATACGTTAACCAAGGTTGAAAATCACCTTTGCCATTAACAGGGAAACCAGCCTTATGACAAGTATGACCGTGCTTATGCTGAAATATCTGCAATAAGCGAACTGCGGAAATAACTCGACGAGGTAGCAAAAAGCGTAGAATATCAATAAACATCATTTCGATAATACATACTCAGTAAAACTTTTAATTAGAATTTTTCTCATTATACATAGCAAGTAGTGTTTCTTTAAAATCATATTGCTGCGCGTAGCCTGTTAATTTTACAAGTTTATCATTAACTCCTTTCAATACTTTTATTTCATTTTTTCTAACAAAGCCAGGGTTAACAACGACTTTAATACTATAACCCGCAATTTCATTCATCATATTTATAATCTCTTGTAATTGATAAACATGACCGGAAGATAGATTAACGATTTCAGAGCTTACTTCAGACTCAAATAATTTCAGATACGCTTGTGCGATATCACGTACATCTGAAAAGTCCCTTGCAACATCAAGATTACCTAACTCAATTATTTTCTTATTATCTTTATAGTGATTTACAATCTTAGGGATGAGAAATTTTTCATCTTGCCCAACACCGGTGTAATTAAATGGTCGAGTGATAATTATTGGATATTTTGTAAACCAAGTCTTAACCATAAACTCCATGGAGAGCTTGCTCGAAGCATAATGATTTACTGGTTCAGGTGGGGTATCTTCTGAAATTTTATCTACAGTTGGATTACCATAAATATTTGCACTACTTGCAAAAATCAACTTATCTGGATTAAGTCCTTCTTTATCTAGCGCATCCAGTATATTCAATGCACCAAAGATATTTACTTTATAGAAAGCAGACTGATCTTCATGGCCAACAAATGATAAAGCCGCCAGATGTATTACTCCATCTGGTTTGGTTTTCTGTACCATTTCATATACAGACCCTTTATTTGTTAGATCACATTCAACTTCATTTTTAGTCGGATTTCCACGAACAACACCGATAACATGATAACCATTATCTCTAAATAATGAAGCAACATAACTTCCAGTAAAACCTCGACTACCCGTTATTAAAATCGTTTTCATTTCAAACCTTTTACTGAAAAATCAGCGAACCAATTGCAGGATATAGTTTTGATTAAAAAATTATTCCATTTGATTCATTTCTTCTTAAATCAGAATCGACCATCGATTTACAGAGTTGCTCAAGTGTAGTGGTAGCCTCCCAGCCCAGTTCTTTTTTCGCCTTTGAAGGATCGCCAATTAATAGCTCAACTTCAGCTGGACGGTAGAATTTTGGATTAACTTGTACAATAGTTTCACCCGTTGAAGTGTCAACACCTATTTCATCCTGTCCTTTTCCTTCCCAGGCAATCTCAATATCCAGTGCTTGTGCTGTCATATTAACAAAATCACGCACACTTTCTGTTCGACCGGTAGCCAATACATAAACATCGGGCTCATCCGCTTGGAGCATACGATACATTCCATCTACATAATCTTTAGCAAAGCCCCAATCTCTTTTCGCATCCATATTGCCGAGTTCAAGTACTTTTTGTTTACCTAGTTTATATTTAGATAAAGAATCTGTTATTTTTCGAGTTACAAATTCCATACCACGGAGGGGTGACTCATGATTAAATAAAATTCCACTGGCGCCAAAAATATCGAAAGACTCTCTATAATTAATGGTCATCCAATGTGCATATACTTTGGCACAGCCATATGGACTACGCGGATACAATGGTGTTTTTTCTGACTGAGGCACTTCCTGAACAAAACCAAACATTTCAGAAGTGGATGCCTGATAAAAACGAATCTTTGGGTTAACGATACGAATAGCTTCAAGCATATAGACAGGACCTAAACCAGTGATTTTAGCAGTTGTTATTGGTTGGTCAAAAGACACTGCAACAAAACTTTGTGCAGCTAAATTATAGACTTCTGTTGCTTCAGATTGCTCCAACAAACGAACACTTGAGCCTAAATCAGTTAAGTCATACTCAACAAGGTGTAAATTAGGATGATCTTTAATACCTAATTCATTAATTCTCCAAAAATTAACTGAGCTCGTTCTGCGATAAGTCCCATAAATTTTGTACCCTTTACTTAAAAGTAATTCAGTTAAATACGCTCCGTCCTGACCAGTAATACCAGTAATTACCGCTGTTTTTTGTTCGCTCATAATAATCCTTAATTAAATTGTAGGGCCGTAACCCAGTTTAAATATTTATGTAAAAAAATATGTTACATTATGCATGATTTACATACCGTGACTCACTTTTAAAATGAAACTCTTCCATGTATTGTACAAACTATATATAAATAAGAATATATTAAAGAATCTAATTACCCCCCATTAATAGGGGATCTCATGAATCTCGCAAAACAAATATAGTAAATGTAAAAGAAGTCATTTAAATAGGTGTAATTCGGAGTTCCGTCAATGAGATGCCTAGTCGTCGTTCATCGGAACTCATACCTAATTCCTTCGGTGAAGTGGGTAACGGTATATCGATTTCGAAAGTGCTTGCTCTCTTGGGGTTGTTAAATACGAGTAGACGTCCTTGCGAAATATTTAACGAGGCATCCAGTGTGAATTTAACTTCGCTATCACCCACGCGAGCCACAAATTCCTTTCCAACATTCGGACCAAAAGCTGTCGCAATAAGTTGTATACTGAATTTTTCTGGGAGAGGCTTAGAAAATTTAAGAATCACAGTATCACTTGATGAATGCGTTCCCCATGCCTCTGTTGAAGACAAACCTTCCGTGTTCGAAATAACACCAGGCCATGTAAATTTGGTGAAATCAATTGTACTGCTACTCAGGCTTGCCCATGAAGACTTTTTGAGATCAGAGGTGTTGTCAGCAACAGCACGCACGAGTGTAAAACCATTCATTGGCACCTGAAAGAAGATATTATCAAGCAAAGAAGCCTTACCTAAAATTAATACCCATTCCTTACCTACGGGAGGGAGTTTATAAAAATCATAGCTGCCCTTATTAGGGATAATCTCAAATGATACTTTGGGGTTATCAATATAATATAAGGTCTTAAGTAAACCAGCAGGTTCTGAACCAACAACCATGAGCTTGGAAAGCTCCTCTTTCGATAAAAACTGTTTTGTAAAACTCCCCGCTTTATAAGACAGGTCAGGAACAAGAGCAGAATCCCTGAGCTCTTGATTAACGTAAAAAGTTGAAAAAGAAATTGTAAGCGGCATGAAAAAATAAAGGAAAATCTTTCCACCAATTGGGGCTCGATAGACCCATAAAACAAGGGAAATAAATGATATTCCACTTAATACATAAAAAACAGTAGAGTTAAAAGTAAAACCACGTAATTCTGGAGCATCTACAAAGTAGGGCGTGTATGGTACAAGGTATGTATAGGCAGCGTATAAAATTGCTACTCCGATTGGAAATGCAATAACAGCCCTCCACCTAAGCTTGCCAACGGTTGACTCAAATGACAATTGAGAGGCTGCTAATATGATAAGTAAGGGAAGGGAAAAATTATAGTAACGCATATGAATACGTTCAAGCGTTTCGTATTGCGCCGAACCTGCAACCGAAGCTGTGAAAAGACCAGTAACTAAAATGAGATTAATTAAAACTGCAAAAGTATAAAACGATACTTTTTGATGAATACCAACTTCTACTTTAGATGTTAATGAATTAATCACGACATAAGTTGCAAATGCGAACGGTACGCCAAACATTAAACTGATTGCTAATATGTGGCCGTTTACAATCCCTACTGATAACTCAAATATGTCTAGGTAACGCTGAAAATCTGATGTGGTAGAACTTGCCATTGAAGAGTACGAAGAGCCAAAGATAGTAATTCCGGCATGGCCGGCAAGTAAATATCCAATCAGTAATTTCACGAGCAAAGTAAAGACAACCAAAACAGTAGCTTTCAGTAAAGCCTGCTGTAACCATTTATCTTCATTTCTTCTACTGATATAAAAAACATAAGCTACCATAGTAGGCAATAAAAATAGAGCATGTGGCTTAATAAGCGCAGAAAGGCCTAAGAGTATTCCAGTAAAACACCATGACTTTAAGTCAGATGTATAATTTAACCCCAATAGAAACCATGTTATGAGCCAGAACGAGAAAAAGTAAAATGACTCAGGCATGAAATACGCTGTATAGCTATTAAATGGTCCTAGTAGAGCCAGCAATGTAACAAATAACGCGGTCTCTTTAGAACACAAACGTTTTCCGGTTAAGTAAATAAATGGAGCCGCGGCGACAAAAAATAAAACATTTAAAATTCTTGCACATTCGAGAAATCCGTCCCCACAGATGTTCGTTGTTCCGTATACCGCATAGTATAGATAATTGGGGCGATAGGCTTCTGAGAAAGGCAAAAGCCTTGAAAGTTGGCTATACGTGAATTCGTCACCAAAAACAATGGGATAGAGGCCGGTATTTCTGAACAACAGCGCCATAAACACTATGCCCACCATTACAGCTAATTTAGTTGAAGCTTTAGAATCAAAAACTATACTTTTTATAAACATATACAATTAACCTTACTCAATTTGTGGTAAAAAGAAATTTCATATTGCTCGGCAATATTTAAATACAGAGCGGGAATTCAAAATGTATGCAAAAGTTAAGTTCATTTTTGAATACGTCGCAGTCTTATTAAGTGATAAATTCTTTATTACGTGCACCTCTAAAAACCCAGTAACGTGTACCAGAGAAATTAATAACCAGTCCAAATAAAGCACCTATGGAAAAGGGAATAATTGGAATTTCCTTCATAAGTGGATAAGTAGTCAGTATTAAAGTAAAAACTAAAAGATTAGTTAGTGCCCCGCCTATTTGCACAGTAATATATCTGCCATATTCAGCTCTTTTAGATATATTGGGGTTAATATCGTATTTAAAAACTAATGTGCGATTGAGAACCCAAGTTGCTAGCACTGCGATGCTAAATGATATTAACCTTGATAAATATATATCGAGAGAATATACATGTGAAAGTAGTATCATCAAACCACCGTCAATAATAAAACCTATACCTCCAACAAAAATAAAATACAGCAACTTTTTCGTCGCAGCACTTTTAACCCAGCTTATCATTTGATATTGCTCCACCCAATAGCCCCCAAATACCTGATTCACTACTCATTAGTATATTCTACAGCTTTCATTACTTCATATCCAAGTAACCCGATAAAAAACAGACAAATCACAACAATTGTAAGCTGTTGTTCGCTAACTGATGCAGTCAATACAATTAATCAGATATAGATATAACAAGCGCATTACTTTATTTAATTACCTCTCTCTGGTATGGGAAAGCGAAAGCGTATCCGATAGTATACTACGCTCGAAAGTCATTTTGTTTTGATGCGCTATGGAGTCAAGTATTAAGCCAACTCCCAAAGCCATGATTGCTGAAATTTCCAGACCAGCTGCTAAAACAGCAAGAGGGATATGATAAATATATTGGTGTGTAAACCAGTCTACAAATACTGGGTATGCAGCCAACAGACCGAGTAAAAAAAATCCAGCGCTAATAGTACCGAAAAACATCATTGGTCGATAATAGCGAAAAATTTTCGCTATAGTAAAGAGAACCTTGGTTCCATCGGCAAATGTATTAAGTTTAGAAACACTACCAGCTGGACGGTCTATATATTCAATATCAATTTCCACAATGCTAAACCGCTTGTCCAGAGCATGTAGCGTCAAATCAGTTTCAATTTCAAAACCTTCCACAAGAATTGGGTAGTTTTTAACAAATTTTCGGTTAAAAGCACGATACCCAGTCATGATATCTTTAAGATTAGCACGAAATAATTTATTGATAAGCCATCTGACCAGATTATTTCCAAATCCGTGAAAGCTACGTTTATTTTCATTTTGGTAATGACCAGCTGAAAGTCTGTCACCAACAGCCATGTCCGCAGAGCCGTCAATGACGGGCTCTATCAGAGCATGCACCTGTTCTGCTGGATAAGTCATATCCGCATCTGACATCACATATATATCAGCGTCAATCGAGGTAAACGCTTTTCGTACAGCATTACCTTTACCCTGCTTCATTTCATGTATGACTTTTCCTTTAGCGCCTAAAGTTTCTAATGTTTTTTCTGCAATTTCTGCAGTTTGATCTTTAGAATTATTATTCACGATATAAAATGATGCCTCAGGCAATTGCTTAAAAAAAGATTCAATTGTTTCAGTTATGGTCAATTCTTCATTATAAGCAGGCAATATCACTGCAATATTTAAACATGATAAGTCGCGTTTATTCATATAACCTCTCCATTCTACAAATGTGTTTGTATTTATGATTAATAATTTAGGGTCATGACAACTTAAGCGACTCTTTTCTAAACATTCCAAGCAAAACTTTATAAATATCTTGCTTGCGATTATTAAATCTAAATTCGCATTCTTTTAAGTGTAAATTAAACATACTTTTATCCATTCCTTTAAACT
>ENA-OREN01003332-OREN01003332.1-marine-metagenome-genome-assembly--contig:-NODE-3332-length-15060-cov-6.589935_pt1 | contig 15060 bp, 15 predicted proteins | sample MGYA00248624_ERZ508555 | MGnify/ENA primary metagenome ERZ508555 (study PRJEB26222, sample SAMN06267773) | marine metagenome | isolation source: Saanich Inlet, British Columbia, Canada | place...
TGGCAAAAACATGACTTTACAGAAACTGGAAGTATCAAAAACAGCTCCAGTGAAATTGAGATTACAATCAATTAGGGTTAGCCTGAAGATTTACTAAAAACAACGACTAGGGATTTTTAACAGTAATTGAGTTATCTAACTTGATGGCAGATCGAATTAATTATCAAAATTCAGAACGAGCCTTACAAGAATTTCTTGACTCTTGTTATGCAGTGTCACACAGTAATGCAACTGTTAATGGCTACAAGAATGCAATAACAGGAAAGACAAAAGGATTCAGAATATTTCTAAAGGAAAGATATGATTGTGATGAAATTCAGTTAGTGATTAGAATAAAGAGTGAAGATCTTGATGTGTATCAGATTCTAAAAAACTATGTTATATTCCTGGATAAGTCAGGACTAATGCCAAATTCCATCAAGCAGTTTTTCCATGCAGTAAAGGGATATCTAATTCATTTGGGTGTTGAAGTGTATTCAGAAAAATGCAAGCAATATGTCAAGCTTCCAAAAATCCTGAGAAGACGTAAAGAGGCAATAACAAAAGAAGTTCTGGTTAGAATTTTGGGTGTTGTATCATTCAAGTTACGAGTAGTATTTCTTGTTGCAATATCTTCAGGGATGAGAATTGGAGAGATAGGAGGTCTTAAACTATCAGATATTGATTTTGGCTGTACTCCAACAAAAATTAGAATCAGAGCAGAAACCACAAAAACAAGAGAAGAAAGGGAGACATTTCTTACATCAGAAGCAACAATTGCTCTAAAGGACTATCTAAGAAAATATTTTGAATGGGAAGAAATTCATGAAAATACTCATCTCAAGAATAGGAATATTTTTGGAAGAACATCAATTGGAAAATATATCAGAAAAAAGAACATAGATGAGCAAAGAGCATCAGTAGATCTTTTGGAAAATATACTTCATGAACAGTTAAAGAAAATTCCAGAATTTAGTGGAATTGGAGAAAATGGAAGAAGAATATTTCATTTTCATGCTCTCAGAGAGTTTTTCTATACAACTTCAAGCAATGCTGTAGGCTCAAACTTTGCTCATGCATTAATGGGACATCATAGTTACTTGGACACATATTATTCACTATCAGAAAAGGAAAAAATCAAACTTTACCAGAAATGTGAACCATATCTTACAATATCAGATTTTTCAAAGATAGAAGAAGAATTAGAAAAAACAAAAGAAAAACAAAATGAAATTGCTGAGACATATACTAAACTAGCAAAGTTTCTCAAACAGAAAGATCCATCATTTGAAAAATTTATGGAATTAATTATAAAATAAGATTTTGTTAAGTTCAAATTCTATTAAACTAAAAGAAATTAATTATTAGAAAAATCCAACCTATGCCATCCAAGAAACTAGTTCAGCTTGATGCATGATGTTTTCTGTTGTTGATTCTTTTCTTTCATTAGGATATCCATTTTTTGTTAAAATTCGTTTAACAACAGAGCGAAGTTTTGCTTGAGAATTTTCTCTAATAGGCCAATCAATAGATGCATTTTCTCTTAGACTTGCAAGTAACTCTTTTGAAATCCTACAGAGATTATCATTACCCATTACCTTCACACTCGAGTCATTCACTTCCAATGCATCATAAAATGCTAATTCTTCTTCAGATAAATTTAGTTTCTCTCCACGTTTTTGGGCATCACGAATTTGTTTAGAGAGTTTAATTAATTCGTCTATTATAGTTGCAGAGTTTAAACTTCTGTTTTCATATTTTGTTAGAGCCTTTTCAAGTAGATCAGAAAAAGAACGTGATTGTGTGATATTTTTTTTGGCTCTAATTTTAATTTCATCTTTAAGTAATTTACTTAAAAGTTCAATTGCCATATTTTTATACTTCATTCCTTTAACCTCTTGCAAAAATTCATCTGACAAAATAGAAATTTCTGGAGTTTTTGTTACTCCGGATGCTTTTAGTAAATCCACAACCCCAATGGTTTCAATAGAACGTGATACCAAGTCTCGAATTTTACTATCAACATCTTGCAAATTTACATGTCTAGAACCTGTGTTTTTAGCAAAACTAGCCTTTAGAGTTTCAAAAAATTCAAACTCACTTCTTAATTCTCTTGCTTTTGGATGAGATCCACATAATGCATTTGTTCTTAAGAGTTGAGAAACAGCTAATGAGAATTTCTTTTTACCATCTTCTTGTTCAAGAATATATGCCATAGATCCTGCAATAATTTTTAATCTTTCAGAAGATTTACCAGTGAAGAAATTTGAATAATCAAAACCAATAAGAAAATCTTTTACAATTTGATATTTTCTCATCATTAATTCTACTGATTCTTCAATTGGAAAACTAATTTTTTCTTTACCTGCTTTTGTAGATTGGATGAGAGATTTCATTATATCGTAACCAATTGCAATATAATCTACTATCAAACCAGCAGGTTTTCCTTTAAAAACTCGATTAACTCTTGAAATAGCTTGAATTAATGTATGAGAATGCATTGGTTTAGCAATATACATTGTATGAATTACTGGAGCATCAAATCCTGCAAGCCACATATCACGAACTATAACTAACTTTAATGCGTTATCTGGATTTTTTAATCTATTTTTAATTGTCTTTCTCATATCTTTGGTTGTAATATGAGGTTGAAACTTAGGAGGATCAGAGGCAGAACCTGTCATTACAACTTTAATTTCACCTTTTTTGTAATCGGCATCATGCCATTCTGGTTTCAATTTTATAATTTCATTATAGAGGTCAACACAAATTCTTCTGCTCATTCCTACAATCATTCCTTTTCCATTTAGTGCAGCTATTCTATTTTCAAAATGATCTACAATATCAGCAGCAATCTGTTCTAAATTTTTTTCAGAACCTACAATTGCTTCTAATCTTGCCCATTTGCTTTGTAATTTTTTCCGTTCATCTTCTTCCTGACTTTCTGTGATAAATTCAAACTGAGTATCAATTTTATTTTTTTCAGATTGTAATAATCCTATTTTAGAGAATCTTCCATCATAATCTATTCCTACTGTAAATCCATCTTCTACAGATTGAACCATATCATATTGATCAATATAATCACCAAACACAGCACGAGTATTTTTGTCACCAGTTTCAATTGGAGTTGCAGTAAAACCAATGAATGATGCATTTGGTAAAGAATCACGAACATGACGTGCAAAACCATCTATGAAATCATATTGTGATCTATGAGCTTCATCTGCAATAACAACAATATTGTGTCGATCGGAAAGTAATGGAGCTACTTCATCCTTTTCAGGAACAAATTTTTGAACTGTAGTAAATATTACTCCACCAGAAGAAACTTGAAGTAATTTTCGTAAATCCTTTCTTGTTTTAGCTTGTTCTGGCTCTTGTCGAATTATTTCTCTCGTTCTGAAAAAAGATTCAGAAAGTTGATCATCTAGATCATTACGATCAGTCATGACTACAATTGTAGGATTATACATTTTGGAATGTTGAATGATTTTTCCAGAATAGAAAATCATGCTAAGGCTTTTACCAGAACCTGTAGAATGCCAAATCACTCCAATTTTTTTATCTCCCTTTTTTGAAGAAGCAGTGATAGTAGATTGAATGGCCTTATTTACAGCACGGAATTGATGGTAAGCAGCAATTTTCTTAATGGTTTCTTTTTCATCAATATCAAAAACGATAAAATTTTGTAATAGATCTAAGAGTCTATTTTTTTCAAAAATTCCTTTTATTGCAACTTCTAGTTGAGGAATACTTTCAGGTTCATTTTTTTCAGTGATCATTTTCCATGGTGCAAAACGATCCCAAGGTGTTAATGTAGTACCAACTTTAGCTTCTATTCCATCTGAAACTACAATGATTTCATTATGTGAAAAAATACTAGGAATATCATTTTTGTAAGTTGATTGTACTTGGTTAAATGCACCTTTAGTTGTAGCATTTTCATCTCCAGGATTTTTTAATTCTATTATTCCAATAGGTAAACCATTAAGGAATACCATGATATCAGGTCTACGTTGACGATTTTCAATCACTGTAAATTGATTTAATACTAAAAAATCATTATTTTCTAAATGAGTAAAATCAATCGGCCATATTTGTGCAGTTTTTGAAGTACCTTCTGATGAATATTCTATCTCAATTCCTTCTGTAATCATTTTATGAAATTTATGATTATTCACAATTAAATTTGGAGTATCAGGATAAACTAATTTTTTAATAGCATTTTCTATTACTTCATCAGGATAATTTTTATTAATTTTTTTCAATGATTTTTTTAAACGATCTATTAGAACTACATCTTGGTAAGTTTTCCTTTCTTCATTTTTAGCATTTGGTGCAATGTCTGGACCTGAAATAACATCATATTTTAAATCCTCAAACCATTCTAAAGCTGCTTCTTCAACATCTGATTCTGTAAATCTTTTTGACATTAATTTACTCTCCTCGATAAATTTTGTATTGGGATTTCACCTAAAATTAATTTTTCATGAAATAAGTCTCTGAATGATTGTAATATTGAAATTTGTTTTTTATTAAGAGCAATTCTATCAAAGAGTGGTTTTGCAATTGAATCTAACGTATCAAGAAGAGAATCTGGAGGATAAGTGATAAGAAAATTTTCTTCAAAATTATTTGAATCAAAGCCTTTTACTGACGTACCTGTATGATATGCTGATGCTATTTCTTTTTGTCGGTTTTTAATTAAAAGGTAAAGATAGATTTTTTTATTTCCTGATGATGGACTGATTTTTGAGATATGATGTGAAAATACGCCTTCTGATTTAGAATAATCATGTGGAAGAATTACCAACGCTGGACAAGCTAACAGTCTACTAACATTCAAACCCCCTACGCCAAAATGAGTATTAGCAATAATCAAATCATCCTCATGTAAATAATGTCTATCTTTGAGTCTCTCACTTTTTACCCAACTGTAATTAGTTTTGAATCCTCCACCTAACAAAATATTGTTTAAAGTTATGAATGCATGTCCCTGAGGCTCAAGAAATTTTTCTGTTCCCTTATATGAAAAACCTTTTTGGATTTTGCCAAATGTTTTGAAAGGTCCTACATTCCAATTAATAGGGATTTTTATTTTATTTTTTATTTTAAATTTACCGCCATTTGTTTTATAGGGTTTTTTTGTTTCATCAAGAAATTCATAATTTATGAACCAGTTTTGAAAAATTAAATCTGCAAGATCATTTAGTGTTTTGTTCATCGAAATATTATTTTCAATTTTTTTGTCTAAAATTTCTAAAGCAAATGCAATTTTTCTTTGTTCATCTTCTGTTGGAAATAATTCTTTGAAATCTTCGATATATTCCCATTTTGCACGAATCAATCCTGTTCCTTGTGAACCACCGCTTGCCTTATCAACAAAATTTTTAGTACCCATCAAATAGAATAAAAAACCTTGATCTGTTCCAGATTTAGCTCGTATTACTAAAATATCAGTAGAGCAGATACCAGAAAAGTCAGGTCTAATTACTTTTCTAAATTTAGGATTTAATTTTCCAAAAAGAATATCTCCTGGTGAAAATCTATATTTTGTACTTGTAACATCAGAACTTTTTCCCATACTTTTCAAACGTAGAGTACCTTTACCAATATGATCAAGACCTATGAATATTGTATCGTCCCCAAGTTCTTGTGGATCACAACCGTCTCTAATTCTATATGCACATTCTGAAAAGTTTTTGGCATTCCATCCTTTTTTCATTTCATACACTTCCAAATTTTTGTTTAATTTCTTTCTCTAATTTATTAGATTCAATAAATTGCTCATTTAGTTTTTCAAATAATGATGAGATGTTTTTATCAAGATTATCTTCATTTGTTTTTAGATTTTTTGTAGTGCCAACATATCTTCCAGGTAATAAGACATTATGAGATTGTATTTCTTCAAGTTTGCATGATTTACAATATCCAGGGATATTTTGGTATGGTTTAGGGCTTTTTTCACCTCTCCAAGAATGATAAGTTTCTGAAATTTTATTTATTTCATCATCGGTTAATTCACGATGTTTACGATCTACAAGATTACCCATATGTCTAGCATCTATGAATAGAGTTTCTTTTGTTCGATCTCTAAGTTTTGAATTTTTCTTATTACGAGTTACAAACCACAAACATGCTGCAATTGGAGTTGAATAAAATAATTGACTCGGTAATGAAACGATACAATCTATCAAATCAGCATCAATTATTTCTTTTCGTATATCACCCTCATTCGAGGTTTCTGAAGATAAAGAGCCATTAGCAAGAACAAAACCTGCAATACCTTTTGGAGACAAATGGTGAATAAAATGCTGAACCCATGCAAAATTTGCATTGCCAACTGGAGGAGCTCCAAAATCCCATCGTACATCATCTCTTAATTTTTCTCCACTCCATTCACTATCATTGAAAGGAGGATTTGCTAAAACAAAATCTGCATTTAATCCAATATGTTCATCTTTCAAAAAACTACCCTCATTATTCCATTTAATATCCGCATCAATACCACGTAATGCAAGATTCATTCTTGCTAATCTCCAAGTAGTTTCGTTTGACTCTTGACCAAAAATTGAAATGTCTTCTTTTTTCCCACCATGTTTTTCAATAAACTTTTCACTTTGTACAAACATTCCACCTGAACCACAACATGGATCAAATACACGTCCTTTGTACGGTTTAATTATTTCTATAAGTAGTTTAACTATAGATGGTGGTGTGTAAAATTGTCCTGCTCCTTTTCCTTCGGCACTAGCAAATTTTCCTAGAAAATATTCATAAACTCTTCCCAAAATATCTTTTGAGCGATTTTCTTTTTCCCCTAAACCTATTGTACCAATTAAATCAATTAATTTTCCTAAATTTGTTTTATCCAAAGCTGGACGAGAATAATCTTTAGGTAAAGTTCCTTTAATAGATGAATTTTCTTTTTCTATTGAAATCATTGCGTTATCTATAATTTGACCAATTGTAGGTTTTTTTGCTTGAGCCTGAATTTCACTCCAACGTGATTTTTTAGGAATCCAAAAAACATTATGACCTAGATATTCATCTCGATCTTCAGGATCTGCACCTTCAGATTTTTCATTGAGTAATTGGTTATGACGTTCTTCAAATGCATCGGTAACGTATTTTAAAAAAATTAATCCTAAAACTATGTGTTTGTATTCTCCTGCATCCATATTTTTTCGTAGACTATCTGCAGATTTCCAAAGTTTTTCTTCAAACCCTAAATTAGCTCCACCATTTTTTTCTTTTTTATTTACCAATCCTTCATGTTTAATGATTAGATAATTAAAGGTCGGGTTTGTAATGGTCAATTATCATATTTACACAAAATACGAACAGATATTGCTCTAAATTGGCTCAAAAATCATGATCAATAATTTTTTATTTTATTTTTAGGGTATTTTTTTAGGCGTATAGACTGGTTTTTGACGCTAATTTTCACATTAATTACTTAATTGAAACCCCAAATTACAATTGCTACAATTGCTGCAGCACCCAATAAACAAATTTTATAGAATGTACTATCCATTACTCAAAAATGTCTTTTAAGATTATAAACTTTGAACATTTTTTTTGCAGAACTAATAATTATATTTCTACGATGAAATAGCATCATACTTGTTTTTAGAATGCATGTAAATTGCATTTTTCATATTATAAAGATCATCGATCACTTTTCTTCCTCTATCATGGCTCAGTTCTGTTGCTTTACAAATTTCTTCAAATGTGTGTGGTCCGTATTTGTGTAAAAATACTAGAACTTTTTCTTCATCAAAACTTAATCTTGCTAGTGGATGAATCTTTCCTCCAGCTGTTCTATCATCCCAGACTCTAAAAACAATATCCAAATTTTTAACATAATCTTTTGTGGCTGAAATAACCTTATTTTTATCAACAATGTCTGTATTTGAAATTCGTTGTTGTGAAACAGCCAAGTTCAAAATAGATGTAGGTTTACCATTAAAATCTAAATCTAACATTTTTTCATGTCCTAATAATTTAGTAGCTAAATGGGTTTTTGTATCAACAAATTTCTTTAGTTCTTTTCTTACATGAATTAATGATTCATCATAGGTTTTTTGTTCAATACTTGGAGTGTTCATGTGTGATGCAACAATAAACTGTGTCATTTTCAAATCTGCATACGGAGAATGATTTTTTCTTTCTACATGTTCTTCAATGACAATTGGGTAATCTGATTTGACAAGTCCAAACGAATCAAAATTGTTTGGTTGGTGTTTTTTAGATAACAATGATATTGATTGTTCTAAATTATTGGTACTTGTTTTTCTATTGAGAAGTTCCTGTGTATTTTGTGGGATTTTTTCAAAATCAGATATTTCTTCATTCCAATCAAATGGAAGAAGTCTATGTTTCTTGTTTAATTCTGGAATATTAAAAATCATTTTTTTGGTTCCCAGTAATTCAGGTGCAATCGACCTCCTCAAATCAGCATTAAGACGCCTAACAAGCATGGTCTGACGAGGTGGATTAAACATGGATACGGTAATTCCCCCTACTCGACTAGGCAAGGAAGGTGAACTGATGAAATATTGAGTTAAAAAATTCTCTTGAATAGGATCAATATTACTCCAATTCTCAAATAGATTTCCCTGAAATTCTGATGTTTTAATATCTGATCTGAATTTTTTGTAATCTGGTGTATCAAGACGGATATCTTCTACAATGAGTTTTTTGTAAAGAGATTTCAAAGTTCCATCGTATTCCCATTTTCCTTTACAAGAAACATACTGATTGTTTGGAGGAAAATCTAACCCCTCAATACCTTCACAAATAATGTAAATACTATTTGTAGTTCTAGTGGGCAATAATAGAAATTTTGTTCTATCTATCCATGATACAAAGCCGTAAATTTCAACTAATTCATCACGATTTGCTTTTGAGAATGCCTCAATCTGATTTCTCTCAAATGCAGTATATTCAAATCCAAATTCTCTATCAATCCACCTGCCTCTAAGAGAAGTTATCTTTTTTTCTTCCTTTCCTAATAACCAGGGATATTGAAAATTACTCATGCCAATCTACCTTTTACGTTCTTTGCCCTCAAGTACCGGATCGATCAATTCTGTTAACAATTTAGTGAGATCAATTGATCCTAATTAATGAAAGACTGATCGATATAATTTTGATATCTTTTGATTTTAACATATGGTATATGACAATTACCAATTTGGATTAATTGGATTGAATGATCTTTAAAATCTGATTTAGATCATCTAGTCGTAATTGAAGATTTTCCAATGTAGTTGCTCCATCATAAAGAGTATTTGTAAATTTGAGCAAACTATCTTTTGTTTCTGAATCTAATCCATTATCTAATAGTCTGTTTGGCATTAAATTAGAAAACTTTAGGATATTCCCCATATTGATTTCGTTATCATTGGTTACGGTTAGCTGTTTTTCAATCTCTGTCTTTAGATCATTTAGAAGTTCGATTACATTGTTACGACCAACAGACATGTGGGATATTGTAATTTTGAACAATAAAAGTAGTTTCGAGCCAGATTGGCTCAGAGGTATGGATCAGGTCATTTTTTTATTTTATTTTTTTTAAGTACTTTTTCAGGTGTGGTGCCCATCAAGTCTTCATGGGGGTTTACAGATTTATGGTGAAATCCGATCAAGTAGTTTTTTTTATTTTATTTTTTAAAGTGCTTTTTCAGGCATAACTACGATGCCATTGGCATGCCATATTTCAAAACAGATGAAAAAGTCGATCAGGTAGTTTTTTTTATTTTATTTTTTAATGTGCTTTTTCAAACGTGACAAGTATCCCGTTGGGATACCATTTTGAAAAACATATCTAAAAATCGATCAGATGATAAGTCAAACTAGGAGTTATCAACAAGAGTTTGTGTGTATTGGTGACACTTCTAGTAAATTTTCTTTTTTACCATATACTAGAGTCAAAAGTTCTGCAGAAAAAATAGTGAAATAAAATGTCACCCTTTCAGGATTTGTCATAATCTTTCATTTCTGTCTGCTGTGGTTTCTTGAGAGTGATGTTCAGCCAGACTCGTTCTGTCTTACCATTGTCTTTAATTTTGTCCTGGTCATAATACTCTGAGAAAATTTTCCCAAACCTACCGATTCCAAGTGGAGTCTCAGCTTTTTCTAGCATTACATCCTTGTAAAAGTGGTAAACTTCTCGTACTGATGTATTTTGATCGCTTTCAATAATGTAATTGCTTACAAAGTCATCAACAGGATCAGCATTTTCATTCCATTCCAGTTGAATAGTCTTCCAGTCTTTGGAATGAGTAAACTCACCTGCTTTGTGTAGTTTTCTTGCAAGAAATACAAGACAAGAGAAAACTAAATTTTTTTCATCCTTATTTTCTATTAGTTTTTCCTTGAGATGTTCGTCTCGTTTTGGATCATTCTCAAAATTTCTTTCCCACTTTAGTATAACCCATCTCCTGAAAAATCCCTGAGTTTGATCGTAGACTTTAGGAAATCTATTACACGAAAACATTAGCTTACAAAACGGATACAGTGTAAATGGTTGTTGATGTTTTCTTTGTACTTGGATTCCCTCACCTGAGGTAATCGCTTTGATCTTGCCTGTTTTTTTTAATTCATACTGTTCAAGATCTGTAAAAATATTAGCAGATTTTCCATCTAGTTCAGCACACATGAATCGGTCTTCTGCAATTTCTTGTAACGGAATCCTTGATACGTTGTCCTTGTCTAAAATTGATTCAATATATTCAAGAAGTACAGACTTGCCGTTTTCCCCTTTTCCCAGATTCATAATGGCCTTGTCATTAATCTGAGTTTTTATGAAAACAGATGCTGTCACTTCTAGAGCTGTTTCAAACGCTTCTTTGATTAATTTTCCATTAACAGTAAAAGAGGATTTTAGGAATTTCCAAAATAACGTATCAGCAAGATTCTTTTCAATATCTGCAAAGATTGTTTCCTCTTTAATCTCATATTTTGGATTAGAATACTCTACAGGCAGTAAAACACGACTTAGGTGCTCTGGCGTGTGCTCGTTCAACTCTAATGTTTCTAAATCCAAAATTCCATTTTTTACAGTGATTAATTTCGGATCTTTATCAAATTCATCAATATTCACAAAAGTTTTAGCTTTGATTTTGTTGACGACTTCTTTTCTGTCATGTGTAGTACAATTTTCAATCATCTTTTCAGATTCTTCCTTGATGATGCTTTCAGCGTCAGATTTACTGAAGATTTTACCGTTATAGGTGAGGATTTCCTCAGTTTTTCTTAATGTAATGAATTTATGATTTTTCATTATTTCTAATGCTGTTGTGTCAACTGCATCTTTATCACGATTAATCTTGGTGTCTTTTTGAAATTCCTCTCTAACTACAGGATAAAACGAGTGTCTGTGATCACGACATATTTCGATTTGTTCTGGATCAGTATGGATTACGTAATCATCTACCACTTGATCTATGAAATCTTCTAAATCTGCACAGGAATAGCATTTCATTGGTTGGCATGTTGCAGTCATGATGTATTTACTTCCTTACTAGACATGTTCCAATTCTGATTTTGGCTTTCTTCTCTCAGTGATTTTTTGAAATTTTCTCTGTCTTCATCATTCCATTTACCATAATCATGTTTGATTTTTTCAGGCTCCTGGTATTCAACTACAACATGTCCTAACTTCCTATGAAATTTTACAATGGAGAAACCATCACTGCCTCTTGCATCTTCACTCCAGGGACCCGCACCATCACATGTATTGCAAATGTATTCAATTGTCTTGCTCATGATTACACCTTTAGATCTACAAGCATATTCCAATCCAATGCACGTAAGACTGCCCGAGCAGTTTGAAGAATTTGTCTTTTAGTTATTCTAGCACTAATCTCGTCTTCACGATCATGTGTAGTTTTCAAATGATGCCCTAACGAGTAGATTGAGTTGAATTGTTTGCTTTTTTTCTTTCCTGTTTCTAGACAGATTATACATGTCGTCTTGAATTGTTTGTAATCTGATCTATCATGGGTTTTATTAGAATCCGATATGCTATCCATCATTACTGTCCTCATACGTCATGACAGATTTCTGTGGGAATCCTTTCACATGGGGTCCACAGAGAATTAATCTTCCACTTTTGTCGATTTTAGCCTCAAAAACATGCTCAGAATCAAAGAATTTACTCCATCTTTCGTCTATTGATAAAACAATTCTTTGATTAAAGATAATAAAATATAGAAAACCTAAAGAAATTTCTCTCATTTCTCTGATCTCTGAAAGTTTTCACAATTTTCTACATGATCAAGGATTTGATTCAAAACAGAGTCATAAGTTGCATCAAGATCACCTAGTTTTGCAAGTCGATTTTTTGTTTCTATGTTGATATGTAATGTACCCATATAGCAAAATTAGCATGAATAGTACTTAATACTGGGAAAAAGTGTTACACTAACTGTTATACTTGACAGATCTTGATTTTCAAAAAAAGATTCTAGAAATTCTGAAAAAAGAAGGAGGATGTATTGTGGGAGTTAGACAGTTGCAAAAGAAAGTTAACTGTTCTCCAAGTACTATTAACAAATATCTTAAGATAATGACAGAATTAAGACTCATTAAATTAAGTCAAGAAAAAAATAAACATAAAATTTGTATTAGAGATCTAGATTTTGAAAGAGAATTTAAGAAAAACACCAAAGTTTTAGAAAAATTGGAAACACAGATGTATAGAAAAGATCTTTCTGAAGATGAAAAGTTATTTTTAATTGGAAATTATTTGAAGATGGCTTTACACCATTATCATAATCATGATGTATCTTTATTATTTGCAGAGAATATTCAGACCAATAATAAAAGGATAGAGATTATCAAAGCATCAAAAAATAAGATTTGGGAAAATATGCAAAATATTCTTTTACGTTTAGAAGAAAATTCAAGAATAAACATACTGAATTCATTATTTAATGTGTATGAAATTCCAGAATCATTAGATGAATATAAGAAGAATAAGTACATTCCATCAAAAAAAGAGATTACAAAACAAAAAAGATTAGAAGAAAAGAAAAGGCAAAAAGAATATGAGAAATATCAAAAATTTTGTCAGATTTGTGGAAAGAAAAATCCTCCACTATACAAGGAAGGTGCAAAACATCGACAGAAACATGGAGAGATGCTGTTTGCCATAATCAAACATGGTGGATGGCATTGTCAATATTGTGGAAAAAAGCTGCCTTTAGATGAAATTGAGGCTAGAAAACACCAATGTCAAGAATAATTCAAAAAGGTATACAGGTGTTTTAAATATGATATTCTGGTAATATCATCATAGTATTTTTAGATCATTTAGTTAAATCTAAGAAAATGGATATTTCTTTAAAAAACTATAGCTAATACTTATCAATATGAAAAATCTATTTACTATTCCAATGAAAAATCAAATAATTAGCACTTGCCTAAAAATCAAGAGTGAGGTTTAATTAGTCTATGAAAAAGAAAAACACATTGAAAATGGAAACCCTTGAATTTCAAGAACCAGAGGATTATTCAATAAAGACTCCTAGTGTCATTATTGCTGAATGTGATTACCCATTGTATGAAGGCGGTAGTCTATCAGAAGCAACCCCAAAGGCACTTTCAGAAATAATTGAAATGTATCAATCAGAGAACGTTTCTAACTCTGCCTAGATATCTATGTAATATTCTATTTTCATTTATTACTATTCTTTGATATGAACGAAGTAATTCATTGACAACTCCTGGTCTCAAAAATTCTGTACTTGCTTTTAGAATAGTATGTCTAAGTGTAGTAAGTAATCTATTATGTTCTTTAATATGGAAATATAGTGTAACTAATCGTCTTTGTTGTAAAGGTGAAAATCGAAGGAAAGCACCTGATGAAACAATACTATCAAAAGCTGTTGTAGTTAGAAGATAGGGTGCATATCGGTATGTAACACCAGTAGTGGATGTAAAATCAATTTTATTTTTTAAAATTGGTTCTAACTGATCAAGTTCGCGTATAACAGCTACTCTGCTATTTAACAAAATAGTTCTTTTTTGAGAATAATTAGTTCCAAGAATAGTAATGGTTGCACCAACAAGAGCACCCATACCAGCACCAATAGCAGGAGCAACAATAGGATTTGAAAAGAAACCAATGTCAAATTTAGAATCAAAAATTCCAACGAAAGGAGCTGAAAGGAAATCAGTACTAAATTCAAAATTAAATCCAAAGAAAATATCTAAATTATTATTTGATTTTGGATGTTCATTAAACGCTCTAAGACATTCATTAGATTGACTTAGATTGATACCAACAGTATCACTCATCAAGAATTTTTTAATTTGTTTTACATTTTGTTCATTAGGATTAAATTCTGAGAGTTTTGTATCAAATGCATCTTGAAATTGATAATTTCTTTGTAATTCTTCATCATAATTCGTAAAACAATCAATTGAGACAGGGCTTGCAATAAAGAGCAATAATAGAAACCACATATGAAAATATGAAAATTGAATCCCATTCTTAACTCTTTTATGAAAATAATACACGCATGAAACAATAAATTTCAAAATAAGCTAAATTAGACATAGCATAAGTGATTTAGGCATATTTTTCAAAAATATATAAAAAATTAGATATCCAAATTACAATTCATACAATATTGTTGTCCATCAGGAAGCTGATCTCTCATTTTCTTCGGATGTTTACAATTTACGTGAAATTCTTTTAGAATAACCTGTAAAATTTTGATATTTTGATTCAAAAGCCCCGCATATGTTTGAACAAGACTATGAAATTGATCTTCCTCAGAATTCCAGATTTTTGAAGGATCGAGTATTCCATCTCGTAGTTTGATATCTCCTTCCAATAGTAAATTTATTAGAAAAATTGCTTTTTTTGATACCATTAAAATGAGACATGAAAAGATATTTGTAAAAATATTCAAGTCAATTAATGCAGTCTAGTCATAGACAAGTATGAAGCTGAAAAAGTGGTTATTATAAAAAAATACTAAGGTCAATTAGGGATATAAGGAACTTTTTTGGGTAATAATTAATGGCAAAATACGATGGTCTGTTAGGACAACCAATACT
>ENA-OREN01003338-OREN01003338.1-marine-metagenome-genome-assembly--contig:-NODE-3338-length-15048-cov-4.114154_pt1 | contig 15048 bp, 15 predicted proteins | sample MGYA00248624_ERZ508555 | MGnify/ENA primary metagenome ERZ508555 (study PRJEB26222, sample SAMN06267773) | marine metagenome | isolation source: Saanich Inlet, British Columbia, Canada | place...
GAGGGAGAGAATATATCCGGGTGCGAAGCGTCGCGTCGCCATAGTGATCAAACTTCAGAAAAATAGGTGTGATCAGGTTTCAGAGTAATAGTTTTTATACTGCCCTGCATAATGACCGCCATCGCTGCCATAGTAACGCTCAAATTTCTTCACATCGACCTGCGAAAGGACTACCCCGGCAACATCGGCGCCGGACGCAATGACCTGTTTCAGGGCATTGGCGGCGGCACTGCGGCGGGTTTTGTTCCACTCGATGACGAAAACGGTTTTATCGACCTGGCGGCCGAGGACGAGGGTATCCGACACGGCGAGAACCGGCGGTGTGTCGAGAACGACGAGGTCATAAGTATCGGCGAGCGCTTCAAGCAGCTCGCTCATGAGATTGGAGGCAAGCACGTCGGTGGCGTTGGAAACGGTCGGTCCGGCGAGTATATAGTGCGCCTCCGATTTGAAATCGATCTCGATGATGTCCTCGAGCTCTTTCTCGTGCGATAGATAATCGACAATACCCTGGCTGTTCGGCACTTGTAGCGCTTTGTGCAAGGAAGGTTTGCGCAGGTCACAATCGATAATCAAAACCTTCTGGCCGGACTTTGCCGCCGCGCGGGCGAGCGACAATGACGCCGTCGTCTTACCTTCGCTCGGCACCGAAGAGGTAATTGAAATTGTCCGGGGCGGCCGGTCGACATCGGACAGCAGCAATGCCGTCCTCAGCGTGCGCATGGCCTCTGAATAGGATGAGGTCGGCTTGTCGATGACCAAATCATAAGGCGCCTTACCTTCCTTGTTGGCGCCGGCAACGCGCGGCAGCATGGCGATGGCCGGAATGCCGGTCGCGTCCTCGACCTGGTCGATGGTGCGGAAACCGGATTCCAATTGTTCGCGGATAAAAGCCAGCAGGAAGTCGATCAGGCCCGAGAGAATGAGTCCGGCACCGATGATCAATCCCTTGCGCGGCCGCGACGGGCCGCCTGGTGCGGTGGCGTAGGAAATGACACGCGCATCCGGTTCGATAATCTGTTGCTGCTGGGTATCAACCTGTTTGAAGCGCGCCAGTACCGTTTCGTATAGCTCCCGATCAGCGAGCGCGACGCTCGACAGCTCGCCCAATTTTACTTCCGCCTGATTTTGCTCGCCGACACGTTCCTGCAGCTTCTCAACCTCGGCGACCAGCTTTTCCTGGCGGATTTCGGTGATCTCCAACTCATTGCCGAGATTGATCGCGACTTTGTTGACTTCCTGATTGATCTTCTTTTGCAGATCTTCCAATTCGCTCCGCGCCAGCATCATTTTGGGATGGGCGTCGCGATATTGTGTTTCAAGCTCGGCGATGTTGCGGGTCAGCTCCGATTCCTGTTCGCGCAGGCGCTGAATAAGCGGCGATTCCAGCACCGCGGCCGCCGTATCAAGCCCGCCCGGCGTTTCCAATAGGCGCTGCACTTGATTGTAGCGCGCCTCGGCTTCCGCTAGGACGGTGCGCGATGCGATCAGTTGGGAATTGAGCTCGGCCAATTGCTGGGCGTAGAGCGTGGTATCACCGATATTCACCAGCCCGGCGCGGCGGCGGAAGGATTCGAGATTGCGGCTCGAGGCTTCGACCCTGAGGCGGAGCTCGCCGACCCGGTCCGCCAGCCAGCGGTTGGCCCGCTCGGTGGCCTCATATTTGGCGTTGAGCTGCTCCAGGATATAGATATCGGCCACCGTATTGGTCGCCAATGCCGCCATCTCGGGATCGGGCGAAATATAAGAAAGATCGATCACCAGCGATGTGCCGCCGGCCTCAACCGACAGCCCGGACAAAAACACATCGACCAGATATTGCCGGAGCGCCTCTTCCTTTTGCGCCGCGCTCAACACCACCGGCGCTTCAACCTCTTCTTCTGTCATGCCGAGAGAGGCGCGCCAGCTCTCGGGGAATATTTCTTTGAAGCTGGCAATGCCGAGCGACTTTTTCAGCGAGCCCATCAGGCCGACCTTGGGCTCGCTCAGCTGTGGGTTGTAGAGCGGGTTGTTCACAAGATCCAATTGCTCGACGACTTTTAAGGCGAGCGTGCGCGAGCGGATAATTTCGGCCTCGGTCTCGTTGGTATAGAAATCGACGTTGAGGCCTTGAACCACGGATTCCGCCGACCGCCCGCCGGCATTGATCTGTTGACGCTGCAGTACCAGGCTGGCTTCGGCGCTGTAGAGCGGTGTCATGCGCTGCACCATGAATATCGAGAGCAGCGTGCCGATAATGATGACGCCGATAATCAGCATCTTGTTGCGCAGCAGGATGGCGAAGAATTGGCTGAGGTCGAATTCGCGCTTGGCCTGGGCCGGCGCCGACGCAGCCATATCCTCGACCGGGACGAAGGTTAGCTCCTCCGGCTCCTGTCGCGGCATGCGCGCCACTTTACCCGGACTAGCCATGTGGCTTCTCCGCGCGCGTGCACAGCTTGATCGACCTAATAATCATCTATTCCTGCTTCGACCGAATGTCCCCAAATACAATGGGGGCAATTAGTTAGTTTTGTTAACATCCTAGTGGCAAGTCCTAATCTCATATGTGGCGATCATCACAGCGGCGCTAGAACAATCGGCGATAGACCTCAATTGTATCGCCCGGCAGGACCACGGTTCTCAAATAACCTTCGATGTCGATAAGTTCATCCAGCGTGGTGCGCGTAATCGACACCGGCTCTTCGCTGGCGCGCCGCGTATAGCCGCCGGCGAGCGCGATCGCCTGGCGCACCGTCATACCGCTCACATAGGGATAGCTGCCCGGCTTATTGACTTGGCCATAAATGTAAAATGGCCGGTAATTGGTGACCTCGACGCTAATTCTCGGGTCGATCAAATAATCGTTGGCAAAAAGATCCGTGACGATTTGTTGTAATTCATTGACGGTTTTGTTTTGCGCCTGCACCTGGCCAATCAGCGGAAGGGAGATGCGGCCCTGGCCATCCACCGCGAGCTCGCCCGAGAGGTCATCCTGACCAAACACCACGACCGAAAGCCGATCGCCCGGTCCGAGCCGGTATTCCTGTAGTCCCGATTTATCGATCAGTTCTTCGCTCACGGCTTCGGCTTTTGCCGCGGCGACGTCTTCTGCCGTCTCGCCACCTTCGGCATCTTTTTCAGCGGCCTGTTCTTCCTCCCCCAAGACTTTGCCCGGATCGTCGTTCTTGAACGATTCAAGCTCGAGCAGATCGTCGTCATCGACCTCGAGATCTAAACTTTGATTGCGCGGGTCCTGAGCGCTGGCCATGATCGGCAACGCCGCCATGCCTGTGGCCAAAATTATGGCCAATATCCAGATGCGCAAAGTACTGTGCATTTCTAGATCTGCCCCAAAATGCGGAAGGTGACGGCATTATTGTCAAAGCTCGAACCGGCCTCCGAGGATTGGCGTTCGCTGTGCCGGTAGTCACCGCGAAATGAAAGCTGCCGGTTCATGAAATAGCGAAAGCCGAGAAAAGCGTCCCAATCGGTATCGTCACGCGGTTGCTCGACAAACTCGTTTATCTCATACGTGGCGCCGGCCGAGAGCAGCAGGCTGTAGAGAAGCTCATGGTCGATTTGCAGGTCGCCGCCGGTGGCGTCAATTTGCGACGCGCCAGCCAGGTTTGTGCCTTCGAAATTACGGTGCACGCCCGCCGTCACTGTGGTTAGCCCGGTAACATTCCAGGTCACCTTGCCATTCATCGTCAGGCCATCGACATCGTCGAAGGTGGGATCGGTAAAGGAGCGTTTGATATAGCCACCATTGAAGGCAAGGAACGTCACGCCCGAGTAATCGATGGTGAGGCCGGCCAGCATTTGCCAGGCGAAGGAATCGCGGTTCTCAAGGTCATCGTCAAACGAATCGACGAATCTCTGAACGTTGATCGAGGGTTCGAGAAAAAATCGCGAGCCCGGCACATCTTCATAGGTCCAGCGGTTCCTGACAAAAAATTCGTCACGGTCGCGGTCGTCATGATTGATGTCGTTGTCGCCGTAATTCAGCCTTTGTATTTTTGCACTCGCTTTGGTGCTGATAATGCTGCCGCCGCCATAATCGCCACCGATTTCAGCGCTGGTGTCAAAAAAGGTGGTGACCTCCTGGCCGCCCTCGTCGTCGACGGCGCCACGACCTTCATGGGCGCGGCCATGGCGCAATTCAACAAAAGCGCTTGAGCGCTCATCGATATCGACGCGCAATTTGCTGCGAAAACTGAAATCGTCAAAATCCTCACTCTCGAATTCCTGCCAGTGCTGAAAATGCGCTTTGCTTTCAAACTCGAACTGATGACTTTCCCAATTCGACTTAATCGACAGACTTGGCAGGAAGGCGAGGAAAAAATCCGATTTTTCGTCGGTCTCGGTGCGGAACAGATTATCCTCATAGCCGAAGCGCACTTCAGCCTTGGGAAATTCCTCAAAAGACGGCAGATATTCGGTCTCTATGCCGATTGCCTTGAATTCCGGGCGGACGCGGCCGAGCACGGATTCCTTGCGTGCCTGCTCGGCAAAATCCAGGCTCAGTTCCTGCAATTGCGCCCGAGCCTCGCCACGCCACAGGCACAAGCCGGCGGAAAGCAGCAGCCCAAAGGCGAGCAAGCGAACAGCAACCATCAGTTTAGGCCTTATCACAGGCGTTATCACAGGCACCGCATTATCATGCAAAATTACTTAACCCAGCATAAAGGCTTTGGCTGAAACACGCCGCGCAAAAAAGAAGGCGAAAGAGAACGCCCCGGCGCACCACATCCAGGCACAAACAACAGCTAACGGCTGCCGCAGCAGCCGTGTGCAAATTAAATACAAAAAATATCCCCTGCCTAAACAATCAATCCGTAATGATACAAACAGGAAAAAATATTCTCTAACAGCTTATTACAAGGTTAATTTAAGGTCAAAAATTAGAAATCGTCAATTATTGCGTAACATCGTAAAGTCTGGCCCAATTGATTCGGCGAGCCGTTACGGTCGACGAAAAATCATGTTAATAGGATTAACATTGCGTTATTAGCATAGCCGGTCGGGCGAATATTACAACAAAGTGTATTTGGCCGATTTCGTCGTCGGGTCCAACTGGTGCACCCGGCGCTGCGGTAGCAATTGTGGGAAGCGCTAAATAATGCTCTCGACCGGCGGTGGAATTCCTGGCACTTATCGAGCGCGATTTCACTTTTAGCGGAATATGAATGACATGACCCGTAAAATTGCCTTGATCACTGGCGTAACCGGCCAGGATGGCGCCTATCTTGCCGAACTGCTGCTCAGCAAAGGCTATGAGGTGCATGGTATCAAGCGGCGTTCCTCGTCCTTCAACACCGAGCGTGTCGATCACCTTTACCGCGATCTCCATTTGGGCGAGGCGCGCTTCCGGCTTCATTTTGGTGACATGACCGATGCGACGAATTTGATTCGCCTGCTGCAGGAAACCAAGCCCAGCGAAATTTATAATTTGGCGGCGCAAAGTCATGTCGCGGTAAGCTTTGAGACGCCGGAATATACCGCCAATTCCGATGCCCTCGGCACCCTGCGGCTGCTCGAAGCCATGCGCATTCTCGATTTCGGTAAGGAGACGCGATTTTATCAGGCATCGACTTCGGAGCTCTATGGCAATGCGCCGCAATCACCGCAAAATGAGGACACGCCCTTTGCGCCGCGCAGCCCCTATGCGGCGGCGAAGCTTTATGCCTATTGGATCACCGTAAATTACCGCGAGGCCTACGGCTTTCACGCCTCGAACGGCATTCTGTTCAACCATGAAAGCCCGGTGCGCGGCGAGACATTCGTCACGCGCAAGATTACCCGCGCCGTTGCCGCGATTAAGCTCGGGCTTCAGGATAAGCTCTATCTCGGAAATCTTGATGCCAAGCGGGATTGGGGCCATGCGCGCGACTATGTTGAAGGCATGTGGCGGATTTTGCAGCAGGACAAACCGGATGATTTTGTCTTAGCGACCGGGGAGAATCACTCCGTGCGCGAATTCGTTGAAATCGCCTTTGCCCGCATCGAGCGGCAGATAGAATGGCGCGGCGAAGGGCTTAGCGAAGAGGGCCTGGACAGCGCCACCGGCGAGATATTGGTGAAGATCGATCCGCGTTATTTCCGCCCGACCGAGGTCGACAGTCTGCTCGGCGATCCGGCCAAGGCGCACGACATACTCGGCTGGCGCCACCAAACGAGCTTCGCCCAGCTGGTGTCGGAAATGCTCGATGCGGATCTCAAAAATGTCGCCGAAGAGCAGCGCTCGGGCCATGAATAATGGCTAAATCCGGGCCCGCCTATTCACTGGCTGGCAAGCGGGTGTGGGTGGCAGGCCATCGCGGCCTGGTCGGCTCGGCCCTGGTGCGGCGCCTGGCTGTGGAGCAATGCGAGATGGTTTCCGCCGATCGCTCCCGGCTCGATCTCAGGCGTCAGGCGGATGTCGAGGATTGGCTCAGCGAAGCGCGGCCCGAGGCCGTCTTCGTCGCCGCCGCGACGGTTGGCGGCATTCAGGCCAACGACAGCCGGCCGGCCGAATTCCTCTATGACAATATGATGATCGAGGCCAACATCATTCACGCCGCCGAGCGTATCGGCGTTGAGAAGTTACTGTTCCTCGGCTCAACCTGTATCTATCCCAAATTCGCGCCGCAGCCGATCGCCGAGGGGGATCTACTGAGTGGTCCGCTTGAGCCCACAAATCAGTGGTATGCGTTGACTAAGATCGCCGGGATATATCTCTGTCAGGCCTATCGCCGGCAACATGGCTGCAATTTTATCTCGGCCATGCCGACCAATCTGTATGGGCCGGGTGACTTTTTCGAGACCGAGAACAGTCATGTTATCCCGGCCCTGATGGCAAAGATTCATCGCGCCGTGGCGGAGAATGCCGCCGAAGTGGAAATCTGGGGCAGCGGCGAGCCGCACCGCGAATTTCTCTATTCCGAGGATGCGGCGGACGCACTTGTATTTCTCATGCAAACCTATTCCGGCGAATCGCACGTCAATATAGGTACCGGAGAAGAGCTCAGAATAATCGAACTGGCGCGCCTGATTGCAGAGGTGACCGGCTATCGCGGTGCCTGGACGTTCGACCGTGAGCGGCAGGACGGCCCGCCACGCAAGCTGTCCGACATCCGCCTTCTGAAGGCGCTCGGCTGGGCGCCGCGCACCGCATTACGGGACGGATTGCAGGCAACGTATGACTGGTTCCTGGACGCGCTCGCGGCGGAGCAAATTCGCGCCTAGGCGGCGCGCGGCAAGCACCATGAGCAACGCCGAATTACCTCTCGATGAAAGCGGCATGTGGCGCGAGGTCCGCTGCTTACCCGCCGCCGCCGCACCGCGCCCGGCGCTCTTTCTCGACCGCGACGGCACGCTTATCGAGCTTGTCGATTATTTGAGTAAGGCCGAAGACGTGCGCCCCATTGCCCAAGCGATCGCCCTAACCGCCCAGGCCACGGCGAATAACATGCCGGTCATTATGGTGACCAACCAATCGGGTATCGGCCGCGGCTATTATGGCTGGCATGAATTCGCCGCCGTGCAAACGGCGGTGCTTGCCGTGGTCGCCGCGGGTGGCGGGCAAATTGATGCGGTATACGCTTGTCCGGCGATGCCCGAGAGCGGCGCCGCCTGCCGCAAGCCGAATCCCGGTATGCTGTTGGCGGCGGCGGATGACCTTTCCCTTGATCTCAGCCAAAGCTGGATTGTCGGCGATGCGGCGAGCGATTTAGCCGCTGGCATGCGGGCCGGGCTTCGGCGCGGCTGGCTCGTCGCCACAGGTTATGGCGAGGCGGAGCGCGATCAGGCATTGCATCTGAGAAGCGGCGGCTTCGATGTCACGGTTGACCGGCCCTTGAGTGAGCTGGCGGAGCTGTTGCCGGCTTGTCGAACGGCGGAGCAGCAGGTAAACCTGTAACCCCCAATGAGCGAAATTAACGGCGGCGCATGAGCACTTTTCCTGAGCGACCTTACACCTCAATCGGCAGCTATTGTGATGACTATGTCGCGCAATTGGCGCGCGCCGGCGGCTCGATTGATCATGACCAGCTGGCGGCGGCGGGCGATATTCTGAATCAGGCGTTTGAGCGTGGGGCATGGCTCTATGTTTGCGGCAATGGCGGTTCGGCGGCGATCGCCAATCATCTGCTGTGCGATTTTGCCAAGGGCATCCAGACCGATACCGAGCTCTTGCCGCGCGTCATATCTCTCAGCGCCAATCTCGAGCTGATCACCGCCATCGCCAATGATATCGCTTTCGAGGATTGCTTCGTCTATCAGCTTCGCACAGCGGCGCGTCCCGGCGATGTGCTGCTGACGATCAGCAGCTCAGGCGATTCCGAAAATATCGTGCGCGCCGTCGAATGGGCTGGCGCGAACGAGGTTCAATCGATCGCGTTAACCGGATTCGACGGTGGGCGCTCGGCTCGTCTGGCCGCCGTCAACATCCATGTGAGCGGGGATAATTATGGCGTGGTCGAAGATACCCACCAATCGATCATGCATATTTTCTCGCAATATTTGCGCCAAGCAAGAATGTCGGATTCGCTGATCACGTCGCGTAAATTCTAACCGAGCGCAATTTTTTAATCGATCCACCCTGGAGACGAATATGGCGAGCGACGCCACATCGGCACGCGTTGGAGTTATCGGCCTTGGCTATTGGGGCCCCAATCTGGTGCGTAATTTCGCCGCCGCCGAGGGCGCCCAACTAACCGCTCTCTGCGACCTTGATGAGGCCGCTCTCGGCCGCCAGCTGGAGCGCTACCCCGAGGCGCGCGGAACGCGAAAGCTCGACGAAATTATCGCCGCCCCCGATGTTGATATCGTCGTTGTCAGCACTAGGCCGAGTGAGAATTTCCGCCTCTGCAAGGCGGCGCTTGAAGCTGGGCAACATGTGTTTGCCTGCAAGCCATTGAGCCAGAATCCTGAGGAGGCACGCACCCTCGCGGCATTGGCAGAGGCGCGCGGTTTGGTTCTGCATACGGATCTTACTTTTCTCTACACTGCGGCGGTCCGCAAATTGCGCGATATTCTTGACAGTTCTGTTTGCGGCGAATTGAACTATATTGAATCCGTTCGCACGCAAGCGCCGTGGCGTGCCGACATTAATGTGGTCTGGGACCTGGTGCCGCACGATATCGCCATATTGGGCCATGTGTTGCAGCAGATGCCGGTCGAAGTCAGCGCTCAATTCGCGGCGCGCCGTCTGGCCGCCGTCGAACATGCGGCGTTTGTCGTTTTGAATTATGCCGACGGACTTCAGGCGCGCCTCAATCTGAACTGGTTAAGTCCCGAGAAAGTCCGGCGCATGGTTTTTTGCGGTGATAAAGCGGCGCTGGTGTATGACGAAATGGAAGACGAAAAGAAATTGCGCATATATAGCGGCGGTTTCGATATTGCCGGGGAAAATGGGGCGGTAAAATTGACCACACCGTATCGCGCCGATGGCGTGGAAACGCCGGCTCTCAGCGGTGCAGAGGCGCTTGCCCTGGAATGTCAGGAATTTTTGAACGCAGTGGCCACCGGCGGCACGACATTGAGCAGTGGTGAGGCAGGTTATCGCAACTCGCTCGTTTGCGCCGCGATCGACCGTAGTTTGAAAGCGGGCGGCGCCGCCATCGAAGTGGCGTAGACGCGATGCATAAATGATGGGACAACCAACGTGCGAGAGAAAATGAATATGGGAGCGTATCAATCGTGAGCGTGCCTTTTGTCGATCTAGCAGCGGCCTTCGCGGATATTGAAGCCGAAGTAGAACCGGTTTTGCACGATTTGATGGCGCGCGGCGCCTTTATTCTGGGCCGCGAACTGATCGAGTTCGAGAGCGCCTTTGCCGGATTTTGCGAGGCGCAGAGCTGCGCCGGCGTCGAGAACGGCACGACGGCGCTCTCCCTTTCTCTGGAAGTATTGGGTGTCGGCGCTGTCCTGCCCCCTTATAACTGAGCCACAAATTTCGTGATATTTTACGAACATGTGGAGGTATTGGGATGGCAAGGAAGCGATATTCCGATGAGGATGTATTGAACCTGCTGCGTCAGATTGAGCTCGGTCTGGCGTCTGGCAGCAGTGTCGAGACGGCCTGCCGGTCAGCCGGCATCAGCGATGCGACCTACTATAATTGGCGCAAGAGATACGGCGGGATGGGCAAGTCACAGCTTCAGGAACTCAAGGGCCTTGAGAAGGAGAACTCCCGCCTCAAGAAGATTGTCGCGGATCTTGAATTGGACAAGCTGATCCTGAAGGAGAGCCTCGATTACCTAAAGCCGAGGGTCTGACGATTGCCGATCTGCGTCAGGCCGTGATCCATGTGCGTCAGAAGCTCGGATCATCCGAGCGGCATGCCTGCAGAACGATCGGCGTGGCACGATCCACACAGCGCTATGAGGCATCCCCTGGAGATGATGACAGCCTTCGGCTGGCTTTGGTCAGATTAGCAAAGCAGTATGGCCGCTATGGCTACAGGAAGATTGCCGAGTTGCTCCGCATTGAAGGCTGGCAAGTCAATCACAAGAAGGTAGAGCGGCTGTGGAGGGAGGAAGGTCTCCAGATACCGCAGCGTCACAAGAAGCGGAAGCGTCTCTATCACAAGGACAGCTCTGTCATCCGGCTGCGCCCCAAGTATCAGAACCATATCTGGAGCATAGATTTCGTCCATGACAAGCTGGCCAACGGCCGGCCCTACAAGATGTTGACCGTGCTGGATGAGTACACCCGCGAAGCCTTGTGCGTGGCCGTGAAGCCTCGAATGGGCAATGCGGAGGTTCTGGAAGCCCTCTATCCGCTCTTCCTGAAACACGGCAGGCCTGAGTTCATCAGATCAGACAATGGCCCAGAGTTCATTGCAGAGAACTTCCAAACCTGGCTTACCAGGGTTGGGATCAAGCCTATCCGTATCTATCCCGGGAGCCCTTGGGAAAACGGTTACAACGAGCGCTTCAACGGGACCCTGCGCAGGGAGGTTCTCAATGCTGAGTGGTTCACTTCAATCAAACAGGCGCAGGTCGTCATCGAAACCTGGCTGAAACAGTACAATCACATCCGCCCGCATCAGGCTCTGAACATGCGTCCACCAGTGCCCGAGACTCTATCTGGAAGTGGTACATAGAACGGGGGCTTTACAGGTATATGGCGCGGCGGATACTGACGAGAATGGTGCCGTCGACCTTGAAGAAGTGAAAGCCTATCTAGACCGAACCATGACGCGCCGCGCCCGGCGGGATTTCCTGCGCGAACAGGAAGCCTGGGTGAGCGGCGCGCCGGAGACAGTGCTGGTGCGGTTGGGGCGTGAGGAATAGGTAGTTCGGGACCGTAAAGGCGGCCGGCTATTTGCTTAGCTTTACGACTTCGCCGCGAAAGGCCACGCCGGCGGCGAACGCGCCAGCGCCGCACATATATTCGCTTTCGCTCGACACGTCTTCTTTCTTGTAATAGCTGTGAATGTTGACGACCGCGTCGCCGCCTTTGTCCAGTGCGCGTTTCTGAAAGGCGATCATGGCCGAGGAAAAGGCCCATTCGCAAGCTGTCTTGTCCTTCTTGGCGAATGCGTTGGTCTTTCTGTTGCTGATAAATGTGCCGAAGCTTTCGGCGATCGGCGGATGTGATTGGTCGCCGAAAAAAAACTGAACTTTATCTAGGTCGATTTTTTCGCTGCCACGCGACTGCAGTGCATCGGAAATAGGAAACATGAGGCGCTCGTCACGTGCCATGGCATGCGAGGAAAATAAAACGCATGCGGCTATGGTCATCGCCAAAAATAATTTCACATGAACCTCCAACGCTCTATGACTTCAACTACCTAAGATGGTAGCACGCCCGAGTTTGTTTTGTCAGCGCAAGCTCGCAATAAGGCGTGGTGCGCCCAAATCCTAATTCAGTGGTATCGAATAGCTGGTGCCGAGAACTTCAACGCCCGGTCTGGTATCTTCCAGGCCGGCATTGGAGAGGTGATAAAAATGCAGGCCAATTCTTGAGCGGTCGTCCAGCCGGTATGCGATTTCAAGACCCGACTTGATTTCAAACTCGTGGCCCAAATCCTTGCCACCGCCATTGTGATAATATCCAGGCGCAACGCTGGGCGAGACGACGATACGGCGGCCGAAATAAAAATCTGAATAAACGCCGGCATAGGCGAATACGGCCTGTTCGGTTGTCACGGCGATGCCGGTAAAGGGCTTGAACAACAAAAATCTATATTTGTTGCGGTATTCCAGGCGGAATTCAGCGGCTTCGTCGCTGGCGAAAATATCATAATAGCCGATACCGGGGCTAAGGAAGGAGGGGTCGTCTTGTTCGGCAAGCGCCGGCCCGGCTGTGATGAGAGCGGCGCACAATCCGGCTAGCAGGCAATGCGTGAATATATATTTCAATGTCTGGCTCTCTCTTTTGCAGTTCGATACATCAGATCACTAGATCACCGCGCCGCTCTTTTTCTGGCAGGCCTTTGGCGTGGCAGAAGCTTGTCCCAGAGCGGCCCTGCGAAACCCAGATTGTATAGAATCTCCAACTGGCTATTTGTGCCGGTAACGGGGAATACACGATCTTCGCGGCTGTCCCACTCTTGCTGAAGACGGTGTTTCATATAGTCGCGCTCGATCTTGGGGGAAAAATAAAATACCGGCTCGAGTAGATCGTCATTGGCGCCAATAATGCCCTCGGCAATAGCGCGCTTTTGAATCGGGGCGTTGGGGATGATTCGAATGCCGTTAAAAGCGAATACGACGCTGTCGCTCAGGCGCTCCATATTGTGCAGCCCCTCCTCGAAGGTTTGCCGGTCTTCCTCAGGGCCGCCGAAAATAACAAAATGAGCTGACGGGATGCCGAGTTCGCTGGTTAGTTTTTGGGTGTGAAAAACTTCCTCCATTGTGAAGGATTTATGCATTCCCATGAGGGTTACGTCGCTTGCGGCATCGGTGCCGTACTCGATGGAATGAAGGCCGGAGCGCTTCAGAATTTCCAAGGCGTCCCGCTCCATACTGCTTGGTCTAAAAAAGGCGCACCAGGGCGTGGTGTTTCCCTGTCGGATAAGCGCCTCAGCGATTTTCAAATATTCGCCCTTGAGGTCATTGAAAACAGAATCGGTAAAGAAAACAAATTTGGCGCTGTGCTCCACTGTTAAACGGCCGACCTCATCGGCAACCTCTTCCGGGTCACGATAACGATAGTGCCGGCCTTCGAGCAGGGGGTAGGAACAGTAATCGCAACGAGATGGGCAACCGCGCTTGGTTTGTACATTTAATGTACCGCCGCGCTTTAAGTAATATTCGGCGATGCCGTCATCATAGGCGACAGGAAACCATTTGCCGTCATGGCTTGGGCTACCGTTGATAAACGTTCCGATTGCCGGTGGCGTTCCACGCTCCAGAGCATCGGCGAGGTCGCATATGGATTGCTCGCCTTCGCCCGTGATGCCGTAATCGGCGCCACTGAGCGCCATGATTTTTTCCGGAAACAGAGAAAACGCGCTGCCGCCGACAACAATAGGTGCTGAACTGTGGGCCCGGATGGCGCCAAGGACCTTGCTGAGGTCATTGAGAAAATACTGCGGATCATTGCTGTCCACCGTATCGATATTGCGGATTGAAATACCGATCAGGTCCGGCCGAAAATCAGTTAGCCGTTGCGCCAGGACAGTTTGTCCGGGCTTCGCCAGGACATCAAACTGTTCGACCTCATGACCGTGTTGGCGGAGCGCGCCACTCAGATGGGCAATGCCGAGCGGATGAACGGCATAGGGCGTGGTGACGGTATTGGTGGATATGAGAAAACAGCGAATGCCCATATTAGAATTCTTTTACTTTGTTCACAGGCCCGCGTTTTCCGCTCATGGTCCCGCTGCCCGGCGCGGGTCGTCCATTAAAATCACATGGCTAACCACTTGTTTGACGTTTCGGATACGTCGCGCATGGTCGATTACTTTGTCCAATTCCGCCTGGTCCCGCGCAATACCGACGACATAAATGGTGCCGTTGATCGTCTCCAAATTATAATTGACAGCGTTGATATCGATATCAAACATAATTTCGGCCGTGAGCTGCGTCGAAATCCAGGTGTCGCGCGCATAATTAACGATGCCACCCTGGTTGGTCACCTGAATTTCATTGATGACTTCGCGCACGCCGCTTGCCTGCCAGACGAGGTCTAAGGCGTGAATTCGCTCTTTCTGCGTCTTGACCGAACCCTTCAGCAAAACGCGCCCTTCGATAACGTTGAAGGACACGCTTTGAAGAAGTTCAACACTGTCCTCGAAAAATAATTGGTTCAATTCGGTGCGGATGGTGATGTCGTCCACAGCGTTGCCGACAGAGCGTTCCTGAACGGCGGCTACGCCGGCCGTCGCTGCCGCGCCAACAATTAGCGAGGCGCAGCCGCTGAGTGGCATTGCGCCGAGAAGCAAAAGGGCGGCAAAATAATAGCTCAGACGGGCGGGCCATCGCCGAGAGAGAATTTCAAGTATTGGTTTATTCAATTTTGATGGGGCCGCGGACATGAGTGGGTATTCATTCCTTCTGGGCTTGGGGATCGATATGATTTCCGGGAATCATCTGCTGGCGCGAAACCCATAGCGCACCGATGACATACAACCTTATAGGCCCGCAATGCGGGAACGATCACCTTAATTCTCTCGACACTGCTACTACGATAGAACTATCCTTATGCGACTGTCGATGGAATTAGTTGCGGGAGGTGTCGTTGCCGTAATTAGTAAGCACTAAATCCAGCCCTGATCCTGGCATAGACGTATGTGAGCGAGAGGAGATATTGAAAGTGCGTCAGAGTGCCGCCGAAAATACCGCAGAAAATGCGACGGGAACCGCCACAAGAATCGCCACAGAAATCGCCACAGAAAATTCCGTTGAGTTGGAGGTCATGCGTTGGTCGGCCTGGGCTCCGGGCCTTGAGGATGCACCCAGCTGGCGCGCCTGGGCTGGCGGGACTAAGTGTATTTCAGGGGAGATCAAACCGGATGTCCGCTTCGTCGAGAGATTGCTTCGCCGACGCTTAAGCCCTCTCAACAGAATGGCCTTCAGAGTGGCAGCGGATTGCCTTGAGGGAGATGAGACCCATCCCCACAGTGTGTTTTGCTCG